>ERZ827168.2164-NODE-2164-length-23919-cov-7.859076_pt1 | contig 23919 bp, 20 predicted proteins | sample MGYA00519868_ERZ827168 | MGnify/ENA primary metagenome ERZ827168 (study PRJEB31778, sample SAMEA3449271) | human gut metagenome | biome: human gut; feature: human-associated habitat; material: faeces | place: United Kingdom | collected 2010/2012 ...
TATAGAAAGAGGGCTGCGCCCTAACGGTTATTTTCCGTTAATGCGACAGCCCCTTATTTTATTTGAATTTAGGGGGTTCGATTTGCCTCTGTTGTGGTCAAGCTTTTTTGTAACACTTTGACCTAATTTTATTGCTACAGGGTTTATGCCCCGTAGCGTGCCTCAAAAGGCGTTTTATAATTGTTATAAGAATGCGGTCGTTCGTGATTGTAATGAACGTACGCAAATTCTTCAATGGATGTATATAATTCTTTCTCAGAATAATAGTAATGATGATTAATCGGGAGTTCGACACTTGTGCAGCCCAAAACGAAGTTCTTTAACCTTGCAACCCATTGGAAAATGGGCTTTTTTTATGAAATTTTTTGTCAAATTTGAATATTTTCTTTGTTGTAACTGTTGTATTTTTATTTTGAATGTGATATAATATCTCTATGAAACTTGGTTACAACACAAAAGCAAAAGACCCAACCTACTACATTCAGGTTGGAATCCGCAACGGAAAAAAAACAACAACAAAAAATATTGCAATAATCGGAAAACATTCCGAACTTCTTGCCATTACTGATGATCCACTTGCCTATGCGAAAGCCCAAGTTGCAAAATTCAATGCAGCAGCAGAGGAAAACAATCAAGTGAATATGGAGGTTTTGCTTGATTTCTCTGAAAAACTGAAGGCTTCCGAAAAAATGGTTTCCGAAAGTACGCTCAAGAATGTAGGATACCTTTATCTTGACCATCTTTACCGCAAGCTTGAAATTAAGAAGTTTTTACAAGAAAAAGCCAAAGAACGAAAATTCACTTTTTCTCCTGACCTTGTGAACCGCTTTTTGACTTATGCCAGAATCCTTGACCCGGATTCCAAGCTCGGGTGTCTCGAAAAAATGAACACCTTTTTCGAAGAACCGGATTTCGATTATCAGCATATTTTGCGCACGATGGACTTTCTGGCAGAAAATTATGATGATTACATCGCACATCTTTTTACTGCCAGCAACAAAATCCTGAGGCGTAATACCGCAGTCTGCTATTATGACTGCACCAATTACTACTGTGAAGCCGAATCCGCAGACGAAGAGTATACGGATCCGGTTACCGGAGAAGTTTTGCCCGGTCTTAGGCAATATGGTTTGGCAAAAGACCACAAACCAAATCCTCTGGTAGAAATGGGATTGTTTATGGATACAAACGGACTCCCGATTTCGATGTGCATCGCTCCCGGAAACACCGGCGAACAGACAACGGTTCTTCCTTTGGAAAAAGAACTGCTTCGCATGTTTGGAGAAAAGAAAAGAAAGTTCATTTACTGTGCAGATGCAGGACTTGGCTCCTATCATATTCGAAACTTCAATTCCATGGGTGGCAGAGCTTTCGTGGTTACGCAGTCGGTCAAGAAACTTTCAGACAAACTCAAGGAAGCGGTTTTCAATGATTTCGACTACAGACTCCTTTCCGATGAGAAACCGGTTTCCCTTGAGAAAATGAAATCCTTTGACAAGGACGCAAAACAGAATCTTTCTCTTTACAATGACAAAGCCTACAAAATCATCGAAGCCGATACCCTCTTGGATGTCGGACTTTACGAAGAAAAGGTCTGTGCAAACGGAAAGACAAGAAAGGTAAAATCAAAGGCTGCGCTCAAACAGCGTGTGATCATCACATTCTCTAGAAAAAGCTTTGAGTATCAACGTTTTATTCGTAATCGTCAAATCGAAAGAGCCAAAAAGGTTCTTCAGAAGATGAACAGTGATGACTACAAGAAAGGCGCAAATGATGTCACTCGCTTCATCAAGAAGTCCAAGGAAGACAAAACACAGTATGAAATTGATTATGCAAGAATCGCCGAAGAAGAAAAATATGACGGATTCTATGCAATTGCAACCAACTTAGAAGATTCTGCAAAAGAGATTCTGGCAATCAATGAGCAACGATACAAGGCAGAAGAATGTTTTCGTATTTTGAAAACGGATTTTGCTTCCAGACCCTACTTCCACAGGAACCGAGAAAGAATTATCGCACACTTCATGATCTGCTATACCGCCCTGCTGATCTATCGACTGCTGGAAGTAACACTCAATCGGTACGACAAGCAGTTGCATTTCACAACACGCAACATCATTGAGACCTTGCAAAATATGAATGTTGCGAATTTCGCCGACATTTGTTACAGTGCGCAGTATACCGGTTCACAAACCCTAAAAGCATTGGAAATCTGTTTTCCTTTGGGGTTAGATCGAAAGCTTTTTCTTCCTAAAGACCTAAATGCAATTCGCAGGAAAAAAGTTTGAAAAAATTTTAAAGGAGCTGCCTGATACAACAATTTCAAAAAGCACAAAAGGGGCATAAGTGTTGATATTTCAATCCTTAATGCCTCTTTTTAATTTCTCAACTGTCGAAAATGAGATTATATCTCTTTGAATACAATACGTCAACATACAATACAATCGAGTAGGGGCTAACTTGTAGTCCCTCTCAGTCGAGTAAGTAAGAGGAATCTCTCCTCGTCTACCTGCCTAATTTGCTTGCATATGTTACGGTTACCTTTTGGACTTCGTGACGTGTAGTCCACCTATCCGCTACGCAAGCCTTGGTATTAGGTTTCTGTTCGTTAGGCTACGATTTTGCCATTGCTTCTTCTCGCCCACACCTCACGATGTGGATCTTGCAAGTTGCTATCGGGTTCACTGTCAGCTGCGCCCTTTGTGGACTTTCACCACAGACGAACGGCATGCCCATCATACCATGAAACACCCTCTATGCCATCACGGTTGGGAGGGTGCTTTGCTTTATTCGTCTAACATATTATCTATGTACTGTATAAATTCTGCACTTTTGGCTACACGTCCATTTCCTCCATGCTGTTTATATATTTCGTATACTCTATTTCGAATATTTTCAATTATGGTATCCGTTACAGAGTCCATATCTAAGTTCTTAATGTCAGCGGGAGTAATATTTTTCTTACCCAATGCATCTGCAATAACTGCATACAGTACATAATATAAAATATCACTTTTTTCTGCTGAAGAATAATCAGAACCGCTTCTTACGTTTTTCTGAATTTTTTTACCTAGTAAAGCTACTCTATAAAATACCTCTAGATCATTATTCTTTTCGTATAACTCGTTGTATGTTTTTTCGTCATTCAGCAATGTTGATGGTCTTGCTCGTGCATAGTCTGGCTTTTTCAGGAAAATTGTAATAAGGCATTGTGCAAGAAAAGATACCCCAACAATCTCCGCAGGCTTACGTCCCTGATTTTTATAATAATTTTTTCTCCTATCGTAAAATAATCCTCTACTCTTAAAATACATTTCAATTTGAAGATGTATAGGATCAGTCACACGCAATGTTGCTTTTGGAATATTTGTCTGATTATTTGTAGCAAAGATAATTTGATCTCTTGATTCTTCATTATCAGGAACAATTATCCTTAGCAATATGGAACGTTTTTCTGACTCTAGTGCTTCTCTATTTTCGGAAAAATAATTATATATCTCCATTGAAGTTTGTAATCCATTAACAATTTCAGGATTAACAATTTGTAACTCTCTGTTATTTACCAATGTAGCTTCGGATGCTAGTACTGTAACTCCATTATTTAACCACCAAAAATCATTATCATCGGCTCTATGCAATGTTTCGGATATACTACTGTTTACATTATTTTTTCCTTGATAATCACGCACATTAGAATCGAAAAAACTCTTTCTCACATCGCCTTCATCATTTACTATAAAGTTAAAATAGCTTTTCAAATCAACTAACGCAATATAATTTTTTTGATTTGGCGAAATTGGGATATCCGCAAATTTAAGATTCACTCTATTTTCTATCACCGCATTATACATATCAAACAGAGTATCAGAATCAACAAAAGTTACTTCAACAACTGCATTCGGGAATAATCCTTTTATGGTATCTTTCAGTTCTTCGGCCTGCTGAATTACATTAGGATGTAATTCTGATGCTAACGTTGCATAGTAAAATCTAAATTTCAACTTTACCCTGCTGGTTATCAAACGTGTATATGTATCTCTAAACGTAGTAAATGCTTCGAGAACATCGGCATTATACCTTGCCGTAAAATCAGTTGTTGTTTTTGATAAATCCAGAAGATTTCCAGAGATGGTTTTCCACTTCATCACAGCATCTTCTCCAAATGATGTGGTCTTCTTTGACTGGATAATTATCATTTCCAGAATGGAATCTTTTGTCGCAGATATATGTTCAACAACATCTGGCGTAATAAGTAAATTATTTAAAAATAAATAAATCGAATCGCATCCTCCATCCAATCCTTTTCCCACAATACCATTATCTACTTCATCGTCACTTAATCCTTGATTTTTCAATATTTGGCTTGCTGAAAAAAATTCAAAATAATCTGATATATTGCTATAGTTATCATTATTCTGAAATTCTTGTTCAATTAAATTTTCTAGTAATATTTGTGCATTCTTACTCATCTTTTATCCTCCACTTACATAGTAATTTTTCTGTTATCTATTCCACTGCCAAGTCTGTCCCTTAGTATCGAGTGGCTTGAACTGCGGTCAGCTCCGACAACAATTTCAGTGCCACAACCCACGATATCTAATCCACAGCCTAAACTCTACTGCATTTTTCCGACCATCCACTTTTTCTCCGGTCAGGCTAAAAAGTAGATATGTTTCCATACAAGAAAACCGAACTGTCCGCAAGGCTTCTCTGATGATACCAACCTTACAAAAAGCCCTAAAATACACCACTTTTCAGCCTTTATTTATCTTTTCTGGACATCAATACTACCGTCTCCACATGCCCGGTCCACGAGAACATGTCGCACGGGGTGGCTTCCTTAAATTCGTAGCCGTGCTCACCGAGCCACTTGATGTCACGTGCCAGGGTCGCAGGGTCGCAGGAAACATACACGATTCGCTCCGGAGCAGCCTTTACAACTGCCTCCAGCAGCGGCTGCTCGCAGCCGGCGCGCGGCGGATCGAGAATGACGACATCTGCATGTGTCACGCGAAGAGATTCGTCCTTCAGTTCCGACTTCGGGTCAACCATCTTCGGAAGTTCTTCTTCCGCCTTACCGCAGACATATCGTGCATTTACGATACCGTTAATCGTAGCGTTGCGGTTCGCGTCGAGGACTGCACCTTTGACGGATTCGATACCGATGACGCGGCCCGGCGACTTGTCCGCTGCAGTCGGTCCTGAGGCAGCATTCTCTACAGCCTGCCCCGAAGCCGCCGCTGCGTTAAGTTCGGCAGTCCTTCGGTTCATTTCCGCGGCTGCGAACAGTCCGATGGTTCCGACACCGCAGTATAAATCCAGAACCGTTTCATCGCCTTTCAGCGATGCGTATTCCAGAGCCTTCTCATACAGGCGCACCATCTGTTCGCGGTTCACCTGATAGAATGACAGCGGCGAAATTTCGAAAGAAAGCCCGCCGACCTCTTCCGTGATGGTCGGCTTTCCCGCAATCGTTATGCACTCCTCGCCCAAAATCTGCCCTTCCAGATTCTTCGACTTATTTATATTTACAATAACGCTTTCCAAATTAAACTCCACGCCCGCAAGCGGTCCGTCCTCATAAACAGGCACATTGTAAATTGCCTCGTCGAGCATTTCAATCAGCTTCGGTGCGTTCGGAATAGCTTTGCCGTTGATGACGAGGATTACCATAACCTCTCCGGTTCCCGCAGCGGTGCGGACAATCATGTGGCGCATGAGACCTTTTTCCCAGCGCGGATCGTATGACGTGATATGGTCTTCTTCCATAAATTTACGAAGCGCGGCCGCAGCCGCCATGGCAGGCTCTGACTGAAGCAGACAGTCCGTGCAATCCACAACATCGTGACTCTTCGGACGATAAAAGCCCACTCTCGGCTCGTGCACCGGTTTTACGATTCCGCCTTTTTGCGTAATCAGGCCGCCCGTGCTGACCGGCATGCTCGCCTTATTCCGATAGCGGAAAGGCACTTCCGTCGCATCTTCGCCGCCCATGCCTATAATCGGCATGATGACAGGATCGGTCAAGCCGCCCAGACGCACCAGCTTCTCACGCACCTGCTTTTCTTTCAGCGCAAGCTGCGCCTCATAGCTGAGCTGAGAATAAACGCATCCGCCGCACAATCCGCTGTGCGGGCAAAAACTCTCCTGTCGGTCCGGCGAAAGCGCAAGCATCTCCGAAACACGCCCGAATGCGTAGTTTTTCTTTACTTTCGTAAGTTCGACCTTTGCGCGGTCGCCCACAACCGTGTCCTGCACGAAAACCGCAAAACCACGCTCGTCGTCATAGATTTTGCCGATTCCGCGTCCCTCCGCGCTCATATCTTCAATTGTCAGTTCTACAATCTGTCCTTTTTCCATCGTTTCTGTCTTTCCTTCCTAAAAAACCTTTATCAAAAGCAGCCTTCCGTCTGCCACGCTCACCACCGCACGCTCTCCTGCCAAAACTTCGTTGCTGACGCCGTATTGATAGTCGCAGGAAATGACTGCGTCCTTAAGCGGATATTTTGCGCCTTCAATCGTCACGCCTTCCGCCTTGCCGCTGATATTCAAAACCGAAAAATACGAAAAGCTTCCATCTATATATGCCGATGCCTGCCCCACCAGGCTCATTTCCGAATAGTCGTCGACAATCATGCCGCACCTGCCTGCTTTATCAAGCATGAGCAGAATCGAAACATTTCCGAGCGTATGGTCAAGTCTCTGCCCGATAGCTCCCAATAAAAGAAATTCCGAAAAGCCTCGCCGCATTCCCTCCTTAACCGCAAAAACCGTATCGGTATCGTCTTTTTCGCACGGCAGCACAATCGTCTCAATGCCTTGCTTGAGTGCCTCTTCCTTCGAGTAGGAATCAAAATCCCCAATGATTAAGTCAGGCTTCATTCCAAGTGCCTCAGCGTGCTTAAGTCCCGCATCGCAAAATATATAGAAATCATCCTTCCGCAAGTAATTTTTCGCCCTTGCGTAGTCTTTGATGTCGGCCGCTCCGATAATCACACATTTTCTCATTTTGTCACCTCTCTGCAAAAATTGTAACATAAAGCGGATGAAAAACCAAGCCTGTGTTCTGTTTTAAGCGTTTTTTGATTTTTTCTATTTTTTGCTTGACAAATACAGGGTATAACGGGGTATAATAGGGTATACAAACTTGAAGGAGGTGTGTCATCGTGATGGATCGATTTTCAAATTATGCGGATTATAAAGATTTGCTTCTTCGTATTTCAGAAATTGAAGAAGCGCTTGCTCTGCTTCCGGCGGGCTCGATCGGAAAGAAAACCGTCAACGGAAAAATATACTATTATCATCGTTTTTATGAAAACGGGAAGCGAAAAGAAAAATATATTCCACAAGACAGGCTTGCCGATATGAAGACCGCTGTCGAAAAACGCAAGGCTTTAGAAGAAGAACTGAAAGAATTAAATGCCCGAAAAGCGCGTTTTTCTGCAGACACTCCTTCCTCTTCAGTTCCTGTACAGGCGGCAGCATGGTCGTATAACGGTATTCCGCTGACTTTTGAGTCAACGCGTGTGTCCGAAGAGGTCTTTCGCTATCATTCCAATGTCATAAAAGGAGATGCCCTGCGAATTTTCGCAAATCAGTCTTCCGGTTTCGGGAGGCGGGAATGTTTCCATCTTCTGCAGGATTATATTGCGGGTGCCTTTCCGGATAAGGTTCTGATTCTTTACGGACTGCGCCGCACAGGGAAAACGACGATGATGCGTCAGGCGATTTCGGAAATGCCGGATGAGTGCCTCGCGAAGACGGCATTTATTCAGGTCGTGCCCGGTGTCACACTGGCGGGTATCAATACCGATTTAAAAATTCTTGCATCGCAGGGGTTTCAATATATTTTCATAGATGAGGCAACTTTGCTTGCGGATTTCATTGAAGGAGCTGCACTTTTTTCGGATATTTTTGCATCCTGCGGCATGAAAATTATCCTATCGGGAACGGATTCGCTCGGCTTCCTTTTCTCGGAGGATTCCCAGCTGTATGACCGGTGCGTTATTCTGCATACTACATTTATCCCTTATCGCGAATTCGAGCGTCTGCTTGGAATTCACGGAATTGATGAATATATTCGCTATGGCGGGACGCTGAGTTTGGATGGCAGTCACTATAACGAGCATTCAACCTTTTCCACAGCGAAAAGCACCGATGAATATGTGGACAGTGCAATCGCCAAGAACATACAGCATTCGCTGAAATGCTATCAGGACGGCGATCATTTTCGAAATCTGCGCGTCCTTTATGAACAGGGAGAACTCACCGGTGCCGTCAATCGCGTCGTCGAAGACATCAATCACCGTTTCGCGCTGGATGTGCTTACGCGTGATTTCCGTTCGGGAATTCTTTCACTTTCAGCACGGAATCTGCGCCGCGACCGTATACATGCAAACGATGTACTCGACCGCATTGACCTTGCGGCTGTTACCGGACGTCTGCGCTGGAAACTCGAAATTTTAAACGCTTCGGAGCGAAAAATTATGCTTACCGATGAGCACTGCGCCGAAATCAAGGAATATCTTGATTTGCTGGATTTGACCTTTGACTTCGACATCGTATCGCTCCCGAATCTATCGCATAAGGAAACGAAAACCGTTATCTCACAGCCCGGCCTTCGTTACTCGCAGGTTGAAGCGGTTATTTCCTCTCTTCTCGAAGAGGAAGAGTTTTCCGACCTCTCGCTTGCAGAGCGAAACTATGTACTTGCGCGGATTGAAAGTGAGGTATGCGGCAGACTTATGGAAGATTTGATTATGCTCGAAACGAAGATGGCATATCCGCGTAAGAGAGTCTTTAAACTGCAGTTTGCGGTCGGTGAATTCGACATGGTTGCCTTCGACCCGAAGACGGCTTCATGCGAAATTTACGAAATCAAACACAGCAGCGAGCGGACGCCTGAGCAGTACCGGCACCTAATTGATGAAGACAAGTGTGAACGGACGGAATTCCGCTACGGTTCCATCACCGGTAAATATGTAATCTACCGCGGCGAGTCGCGTCATGACGCAGGCAGCGGCATTCGTTACCTAAATGTTGAGGAATATCTGAAAGGACTTCACGGGGCGGGGGCGGCAGACGGCAGGTGCTAAAGCGTGTTTGAAGTGGGAGAATTATCTCTCCGCTCCACGCTCTTTTTCAAACAAATACTTGAGGTAGCCGTAACCCTCCGCTTCCATCTTTTCGTACGGTACAAAGTGCAGCGCGGCGCTGTTGATGCAATACCGCACGCCGTTTGGAGATTCAGAATCTCCGCTAAACACATGCCCCAGATGAGAATTCCCCGCCCTACTTCTCACTTCGGTTCTGCGCATGCCGTGGCTGTTATCTTCCAGCTTTGTTATCGCCGGTTCCTCGATTGGTTTGGAGAAGGCCGGCCAGCCACAGCTGCTCTCGAATTTGTCGGCAGAGGAAAACAGCGGTTCTCCCGTCACAACATCCACATAGATGCCTTTTTCGAACTTGTTCCAAAATTCGCCCGTAAAAGCTCTCTCTGTGCCGCTTTCCTGCGTAACGTGATATTGCTCTTTGGTCAGCTTTTGCCGAATCACCTCCGCAGCCGGTCGTTTGTAATCGCCCGGATCAACGCGAAGCTCCGAAAAAAGCTTCATTTCTTCCTTCGGAATATGGCAGTAACCGTTCGGATTCTTTTTTAAGTAATCCTGATGATATGCTTCCGCCGGATAGTAGTTTCTTAGAGGCGCGATCTCTACAAAAAATTTCTCGCTGCGTTGGCGCTCGATTTCCGCGATGCGTTCTACCGTTTCTTTTACCTTGTCATTGGTGTAATAGATGCCGGTCTGATACTGGCTTCCGCGATCATTACCCTGACGGTCCTTCACCGTAGGATCAATGACATAGAAGTACGCGAGAAGCAAGGCATCAAGGCTTACTTTTTGCGGATCATACGCAATCCGCACCGTTTCACGAAATCCGGTGTTTCCTGCGCAGACACTGCGATAATTCGCGTCCGCCTCGCAGGTGCCGTTCGCGTATCCGCTTTCCGCGTCGATGACGCCCGGAATGGACTGCATCAGCGCTTCCAGTCCCCAAAAGCATCCGCCCGCCAAATATACAACGTCTTTTGATGTGTCCTGATACATTTCTTCTCCCTCATGCGTGACAGTGTCCTGCCCTGTTGTTTTCATCTCTCTGCTGTCGCTGACTTTTTTGCTCGCTTTATCCGCGGATAAAAGATTCCACGCGAAGCAGCTTGTCAGCAGCGCGCAAAGGATAAGCGTAATTATAAGAAAAAGTAAAGCTCTCTTTGACATGGTGTCTCCCCCTTTCTGCGGCAATCTGCCTTTTAGTTAGAAAATGCTTTTGCATATTATATCAGGAAGACCATAAAATTGATGTTAAGAAAAAATTGTCCGTTTCCTTCGGTTTCCCTTGGAACGGACAATTTTGCGTCTTACATAATATTAATCGGTTTTCTTGAATGCTTGATTGCGTGTTTTACCGCCGCATTATAAGCTTCTTCATCCGCATCGTGCTTTTCCTGAATTGCTTCTTTGAGCACCATGTCTTTGACCTTCATCAGTCTCGTCTGGTTGCCTCGCTCGTTTTCGTCAAGCCGCATGCGAATGTACTTAATCGTCATTTCGAGCTGCGGAATCTTTACATATTCGAGCGCATTCACTCTGCGCCGCGTCCGCTCAAGCTCGGCAGCCAGCATTTGGGCTTCCTTCTCCTTAGCGGCAAGCTCCAGCATCAGCGGAAATACGTCCGCCAGACTTGCAATTGCAGAGTCCAGCTCGCCGGAAGTATTGGCATAACCGTAAGGGTAGATGTTCGAAGCATCCTCTGCTGTTGTGGTGAAATCAAACACCGGAACATCCACGCTCATGACATTTTTGCCTGAGACATCTAAGTTCACGCCCTGCTTCGGAAACATCAGAGCTTCTTCCATGGCAGCGCGGCTCATAACTGCCTGCGCCACACCGAAAGCTGCATAAACGTCCGTAAGACGAGCCTCCACCTTGTCTCGGAGCTCCTTATTTTCACGGGCAAGTTCAAGGAAACCTTTCATCAGCTCATCCCGCTTGTCTTTTAAAAGCTTGTGTCCCCGCACGGAAGTCGCAAGGCGCTTTTTGAGCGTTGTGAGCATCATACGAGTGGGATTTACATTGAGTCTTTCCACTTTTCCTGCCTCCTTCCTTTTTTAATCAAATCACGAATTGTTCAGTGCATCGGCGTTTACAAATACTTTTCGATATATTCGTCTTTGATACGCTTCAATTCGCTCTTTGGAAGAAGACGGAGCAGTTCCCAGCCCAGATTCAGCGTTTCCTCAATCGTGCGGTCGGTATCGTAGCCCTGCGAAACATAACGTCTCTCGAATTCCTGCGAGAACTTCGCATACATCAGGTCGACCTCGGAAAGAGCCGCTTCACCTAAGATTGCAACGAGTTCTAGGTTTTCTTTACCCTTCGCATAAGCCGCGAAAAGCTGGTTCATTGTGTCCGCATGATCTTCACGGGTTTTGCCTTTGCCGATACCTTTGTCTTTCAGACGCGAAAGCGATGGAAGAACATCGATTGGCGGTTTAATGCCCTTGCGGAACAGCTCATTGGAAAGAATAATCTGTCCTTCCGTAATGTATCCGGTAAGGTCAGGAATCGGGTGCGTCTTGTCGTTTTCCGGCATCGTCAGAATCGGAATCATCGTAATCGAGCCCGCACAGCCTTTCTTTCTTCCCGCACGCTCATACATCGTTGCAAGATCGGTATATAAATAGCCGGGGTAGCCTCTGCGGCCCGGTACCTCTTTACGAGCAGCCGAAACCTCACGCAGAGCCTCCGCGTAGTTTGTAATATCCGTCAAAATAACCAGCACATGCATTCCCATGTCGAATGCAAGATATTCCGCAGCTGTCAGTGCCATACGCGGCGTAGCGATACGCTCAACCGCAGGGTCGTTTGCAAGGTTCATAAACATAACCGTTCTGTCAATCGCGCCGGTTCTTCTGAAGTCGGAAGCGAAGAAATCCGCTTCTTCGTGCGTAATACCGATTGCCGCGAATACAACGGCGAAGTTTCCGGCATCGTCGCCGATTACCTTTGCCTGACGCGCAATCTGCGCTGCTAAGTTGGAATGCGGAAGACCTGCTCCTGAGAAAATCGGAAGCTTCTGTCCGCGAACCAGCGTGTTCAGTCCGTCAATTGCCGAAACGCCTGTCTGAATGAATTCCGCCGGATAGTCACGGGCTGCCGGGTTCATCGGAAGGCCGTTGATGTCGAGCATTTTTTCCGCAATAATGTCAGGACCGCCGTCCTTTGGTCTTCCCATACCGTCGAATACACGACCGAGCATATCCGGCGATACCGCAAGCTGCGTACCGTGTCCGAGGAAGCGCACCGTGCTCTGCTTCAGGTTGATGCCCTGAGAGGCCTCGAAAAGCTGAACCAGCGCGTTATGTCCGTTGACTTCGAGGACTTTGCAAAGTCTTTTTTCCCCACTCGGAAGCAGGATTTCGCCAAGTTCATCGTAGGTAACATCATCAACATCCTTGACCAGCATCAGAGGTCCTACAACTTCACTGATTGTCTTATATTCTCTAATCATCCGCTTCAGCCTCCTCTACTACAAGCGCATTGATCGCAGCGCGTATATCATTCATCAATTTTTCGTATCTTTCGTCAATCTGCTCTTCTTCGATATATTTGAATCTGCCGATTTCTTCACGCTGAGGGATTGCCGCAACCTTTGCAAAGGACGCGCCTTTGTGAATACCATCCAGTCCTTCCTTATAGAAGCCGAGAATCAGCTTCAAAAGCTTAAACTGCTTGTTCAGCGAAGAATAGGTGTCCACATCGTGGAACGCGTTCTGGTGCAGATAGTCCTCACGAATGGATTTGCAGACTTCCAGCTTCATGCGGTCATCAGCCGAAAGCGAGTCTACACCGACAAGCTGTACGATTTCGTTGAGCTCTGCTTCCTGCTGCAAAAGCGCAAGCGTTTCTTCTCTCATCTTCGGGAATTCTTTGTCAACATTTTCCGCATACCACTTCTCCAGTCTTTCCACATAGAGGGAATAGGACTGCAGCCAGTTGATTGCCGGGAAGTGTCTTGCATACGCCAGTGACGAATCCAGACACCAGAATACCTTTACGATACGCAGCGTTGCCTGCGATACCGGCTCGGAAATGTCACCGCCCGGAGGAGATACCGCACCGATTGCGGAAAGTGCTCCTACGCGGCCCGCTTTTCCGAGAGATACGGTTCTTCCGGCTCTTTCATAGAACTGCGCGAGTCTGGATGCCAGATAAGCAGGGTAGCCTTCTTCACCCGGCATTTCTTCGAGACGGCCGGACATTTCACGAAGAGCTTCCGCCCATCTGGAAGTGGAGTCAGCCATCAGCGCTACCGAGTAGCCCATGTCTCTGAAATATTCCGCGATGGTAATGCCTGTATAAATAGACGCTTCACGCGCCGCAACCGGCATATCCGAAGTGTTTGCGATTAAAACGGTTCTCTTCATCAAAGACTCTCCTGAACGAGGGTCTTTCAGTTCCGGGAATTCCATCAGTACATCGGTCATCTCGTTCCCACGTTCGCCGCAGCCGATGTATACAACGATGTCCGCATCCGCCCACTTTGCAAGCTGGTGCTGTACAACGGTTTTGCCTGAACCGAACGGTCCGGGTACCGCAGCCACACCGCCCTTGGCGATTGGGAACATCGTGTCGATGACTCTTTGTCCGGTGATAAGCGGCATCTCCGGAACCAGTTTTTCCTTATATGGACGACCGCGTCTTACCGGCCATTTCTGCATCATGCTGAGCGATTTGATGTCGCCTGCCTTTAAATGCTCTGCGCCGTAGTCCTCCGTCAGCCTGATTTTACAGATTGTATGATCAACTGTGTAGTTTCCGGATTCAATCGAATCGATTACGCCCTTGATTCCTGCGGGAACCATGATTTTCTGCGTAACCAGAACGGTTTCGGGAACTTCACCGATGATGTCGCCGCCTTCGACTTCGTCTCCGGTTTTTAGCAATGGTTTGAATTCCCATTTTTTCTCACGATTCAGCGACGGAACCTTGATCCCTCGCGTGATGTTCGGTCCTGCGACCTGCACCATTTCCTCAAGCGGACGCTGAATACCATCGTACATGGTCTCGATGAGTCCGGGCCCCAGTTCTACCGAAAGCGGTGCTCCCGTAGATACGACCGGAGCACCCGGTCCGATTCCCGCAGTCTCTTCGTATACCTGAATGGAAGCCCTGTCGCCTCTCATTTCTATAATTTCTCCGATCAGGCCTTGGCTGCCAACATGCACGACGTCGAACATATTGGCTTGATCCATGCCCGACGCAACGACCAACGGCCCGGATACTTTCAATACTTTGCCTTCTGCCATTTTAATTTCCTCCAAATAATATATCGGCTCCGACGGCTCTTTCCACCGATTTCTTTACGGATGTCATTCCGATGCCCAAACTTCCGTCCTTTCCGGGAATCGGAATCACAGCCGGAAGCCTGCTGTCTGTGTACTCCTCGACTTCCTTCATCATATATTGATAAAACTGTTCTGTAATATAGATGATGGCGAAGTCCTCCTTAGCAAGCCGCTTCAGCGTTTTCTTTGCCTCCTCGGCATCGCCCGCCGGAAATACATCCAGACCGACCGCTTGAAAGCCTAAAACGCTTTCTCGGTCGCCGATTACGCCTATCTTATACATAAGTTTCCCTTAACCTTTCCGCTACAATTTCCGCAGCTGTTCCGGCAATCTTGCCCGCAAAGATAATTCTGAGATTCTTGACCTCCATCTCCTTGGCAATCAGATAAGCCGCAGCGGTTTCCAATCCGAACGGCTGATATTTGCACTCTGCCGCAAAGCGGATTTTCAAATTATCGAGAATTTTTTCAAGCTCGCTGTAGCTTCCCTTTTCGGTAACGGCTTTCGCTCCCTCCGCAAAAACTTCGTAATAGCCAAACGGCTGCAGTTTGTCCGCAATCGAGCTGTACGCCTCTTCATAAGCACCCTCAAAGAAACGCTCCTCGAGGTTTCCGCCCGTAAGGAAAATCTTTTCGAAAAAATTCTTGGATTTTCCGATTTTGCGAAGTCTGATAAACGCGCTCATGTTCAAGCTGTCGATTAAGAGCTTCACATAGCCCGTTACAAAAGCATTATCAAGCTTTTCTGCTTCCTCAAGCATATCGCGGTAGCATGCACGGTCTAAAATAATGTCGATTTCCTGTGGGTCACGGCTCTTAGCGAAGAGCTCTGCCGCCTCGGTAATCGCCTGCTTCATGGAAACGGAAAGCAGCGCAAAATCTCTTTTGCGAATCATTTCCTGCATTTCCTGAGGCGGTATCGCCGCGGACTCCAGCAAAAGCGGTGCCGGGTCTGTCTTAAGCACCTCCGCCTTCAAAAGAACCTTTACATTATGATAATCGCTTGGATACAGGAAAAGTTTCATCTGCGGTTCGTCCGAAAGCACAGAAAATACAAGCTCATAGCTTTCAGCAAGACCCGCGTCGAGAGCCTTCTCGAAGGCACGCTCATCCTCGCTGTCCTTACCGTCGCCATATCCAAACTCGCTTAAAACCTTCATTGCGCCCTGCACATCTTTCTGCTCCATGACTTTTTCCATGTCAGCGCGTTTCAGAAGCGAAGTTTCTTTGCTGCGAATCAGTACCGAAGGGAATATATAATCATATTCGCTTTTCTTTGCCATTGTATCCCCCTTTAGGTAAATAAAATTTTCGCTGCTTCACCGGCAAGATCCATGCGGTGCTCCCTTACCAGAGACTCGATGGTACAGTCTGCGAACGTCGAACGATAGGTGACAATATAACCGCCTTTCATATTTCCCACTTCTTCATCCAAAGTGAAACGCTCCGCATACTGGATTTCGTCTCCGTATCTGTCTCTTCTCTTTGAAGCAACCGCGCGATTCAGCGCGTCACAGACCTTCTGCCCGATTCTTTCCTTTTCATCAGCGTTGAACAAGAGCTTGCCGCCGTACATGTCGGCCGCATCTCCAAGCTCCACCAAAAGTTCTATATAGCGATATTCTTCAATTCCGATAATGTAATCTACCATCCCTGCAAAACAATCCGAGAGGAGTTCCTGTTTTTTCTTCAGGATAATTTTTCCCGCATCGATGTCTGCCGCAGATTTTCCATATTTTACTGCTTTTTCTTTTTCAGTGCGTCCGCTCTCTTCGGCATCCGCCAAAATTTTCTCCGCCGCAGCCTTTGCGTCTGCGAGGATTGACCGAGCCTCCTGCTTGGCACTGCCCACTACCGCATCATAATCGGCCTTAGCCTCGGCAGCGATTCTATCGGTAATTTTTTCAATGCCCATATTGTCGTCCTTTCTAAACCGGTATTCTCAGCCAGATCAGTACCGAAACAAGCAGCGCGAAAATCGCGTAAGTTTCTACCATTGCGGTATAGATGATACCTTTAACCATCTGATCGGGTCTCTTAGCTGTAAGCTGAAGTGCAGCAGCTGCTGCCTTTCCCTGTGCAATACCGGACCAAATGCCGACTGCTCCGATTGGAATGCCTGCGCACATGAAATAGAATCCCTGGGCTGCAGTGAGGTCAACCATGTTTCCGCTGAGCAGACCGATTTTTACCATGATCAGGAATGCGATAATCAGACCGTAAATACCCTGCGTGCCCGGGAGTGCCTGCAAAATGATTGTTTTACCGAATTTTTTCGGGTCTTCCGCAACAACAGCCGAAGCCGCCTGACCTGCGATGCCAACGCCCATAGCTGAGCCGATACCTGCCAGCGCCGCGATTGCAGCCCCTAAAATTGCTAAACTGTTTCCGTCAATATATTCAAAAAACATCTTAAATTCCTCCTGTTTTTCTGTTTTTTATTCTTCATCAACACGGATATATTTCGTCTTTCTGCGCAGCGGGTCGAAAGGTTCACCGCCGTCCACATAGAATTTGCCGAAAAACTCTACATACTGCAGTCTTGCCGAGTGAATGAACGCGCCCAGCAGGTTGATTGCAAAGTTCACAGCATGCCCCACCGCAAAGATAAGCAAGAACAGGATTAGTCCGGCAATTCCTCCGCCGAACAGCGAGCCCATCGTATTTACTACCTGTGCGATAACGCCGGTCGCAAGTCCCAGCGCCAAAAGTCTGGCATAGGACAAAATATCCGAAATCCAGCTTGTGATGTTATACAGATTTGAAAAGCCTCCGACGATTTTGCCGATGCCTTTCCTGCCTCGTCCTCCTGCAATCAGAAGACCGATCGCACCTGCGATGCTCATCCACATACCTACGGTAGAAAGCACCGCCGAGTTGAATGCCGCAGAACCGCAAAGCCATGCGCAAAGGCCTAAAATCGTCAGATACCAAAAGCCCTCGTCACAGACTGCATCCACAAATTTTCCATCTTTGATCTGCATATATGCCTGGATTCCCATTCCGATAAAGAGATGAATCACGCCGAGTATCAGCGAGAAAATCAAAAGCTTCATCGGGTCTTCCAGCGGATTGAACCAAACTGCATTAAAGGCAATTTGTTTTCCGAGGAAGGTGTTTGAAAAGACGCCGATCAAGTCCCCAAAGAATCCCCCGAAAAGTACGCCCCATACTGCAGTCGAAATACCGCAGTAGAAGAAAAGTTTTATCATTTTAAAGGTCGTACCCTCAAGGTCAAATTTTTTCAAAATGACTCCGCATCCGATTGCCAGAAGCAATCCATAGCCCGCGTCACTGAACATCATTCCGAAGAAAATGATATAGAACAGCGAGTAGATGGAAGTCGGATCAAATCCCCAATAACTCGGCAGCGAGTACATTTCCGTAATCGCTTCCGTTGGCTGGAAAAAGCTCTTGTTCTCAAGCAGAACCGGAACTTCTTCTCCTTCTTCCGGGTCACGGAATTGATAGCAGGCGTTGTTTTCGTCTAAGATCTGCGTTATCCGCGCCTTCGTCCGTACCGGAAGCCACCCCTCAAGAAGGAAAGTCTTCGAAGTCCTAAGAAGTTTTTCTCTGCTTCTTTCTTTGTCTGCCTCGACCGTAAAGTAGTCTGCATAGTCTTCGACAGGCTCTTTCCAAGCTTTCAGATTTTTAATTTCCTCTTTTAATTTTTGCAGAGTTTCCTCTGCCTCTTGTTTTTCCTTATTCAATTGTTTCAAGTTTTCATCCGCAGTTCCTGCAAATGCAGATAAGTTCAGCTCTGAGAAACCAATTTCCCGAAGCTGCATCATAACTGCTTTCGTTTCTTCTTTTCCTGTGACAAGCGCTGCGTACATATAATCCTTATCTTCCGATACCTGTTTGATCATACAATACTGCATCGCCTCAGCATTTTCGCCTTCAGCAGATGCGCTCTGCAGTTTTTCTGTCACTTCGGAAAAACTCCGAAAATCAGTCTTTGGAATCACTCCAAGCGTGATGTCTGTCGTCTGCGTTCCCCTCTCCGCAAGCGAAAGGTCAAAACTTTTCCACGGGGTCAGCATCGCCGTATCGCTTTCCATCCGATTAATTCGGTCACTTGCATTTTTTATTTTCTCTGCAAGGTTTAAAAGCTTATCGATTTTTGCCCGTGTCTGTTCTTCACTTTCACCGATTCCTTTGAACTGAGGCTTTTTTACCCGGCGCCGTGTGTGGAAAAGCGGTTCTTTGATTTCTCCGTATTTTTCCAAAACTTCCAGTGCCTGTGCCGCATCAAAGACCTTCTTTTCGAAAAACTCGACCGTCTCCGGCGCGCCATCCTGCGTCAGATTTGCGTTACGAAAATCCTCTCCGGACATTGCCGAGCAATCCGTAAGTTCAACGACGCCTAAGTCCATCAGCTCTGACATCAGTCTCTTTTTATCTGCATCCAGTCCCAAAACCGCAACCTTTTGCATTCTAATGATTGACACTGATTTCTATAATCCTTTCCGCTATCGTTTCAATAGCTTGTTTTTTCCGAGCCTCCGCATCTTTTACCAGAGATTCGGCAGTTTCCCGGGCTTGATTCATGGCAGCTTCATAATCTGCTTCTGCCTGTTTCTCGCCCTCCTTCAGATATGCGGCGGCATGCTCTTTTGCCTGCGCCTGTGCCCGCTCTGTTGTTTTTTTTGCCTCGGATTTCGCAGCTTCAATCATCTGCCTGGCATCCGTCTTTGCGTTTCTGCGCATAGCATCCGCCGCCTCCTCGGCCTTGCGAATTTTGTTTATTTCTTCCGTAAACACTTACTCGCCTCCTTGTCCTAAAAAAATCACCCATACCCCTTTTATTATTTTTACCACATTTTTAAACATACTAAAACCATATTTTAGCAAACGATTAGCAATTTTGAACAATTCCGAAAATTTGCCTAAATTTTTGGACATTATCTAAATTATATGCAAAAAAAGCCGCAAAAACTCTTTACAGCTTCGCGGCTATTTCTTCCAATTTCTTTATTCTGTTGTTAATTCCTGATTTCTTCAGAGGCGGATCACACATTTCGCCGAGTGCCGCTATTGAAATATCAGGGTTTTCAAGACGAAGCTCCGCAACCTCACGAAGCTTATCCGGAAGTGCGGACATCCCGATTTTTTCGTCTATTTTTTTGATTGCGGCAGCCTGCTTGATAGAGGCCTCAATCGTCCGGTCCATGTTTGCGTTGTCGCAGTTGACGCTTCGCTTCGCGGAATTGACCATTGCTTTCTTGATTCTGGTTTCTTCCATGCTGAACACCTGATTGCTTGCGCCCATAATTGCCAGCGTATCGCTGATATAGTCGGCTTTTTTCATGTATACAACATATTTTTTTCCGCGTTTAACCACCTTGCAGCTGAGATCGACAAAGGAATTGATAAGTCTCCGGAGGTCCTGTGCCATCGTCTCCGAGTTCAGCACAAACTCAAGGTCGTAGCCTTTTTCCGGGTCGCTCATTGTGCCCGCACCCATGAACACGCCACGCAAGTAAGCCTTCTTGCAGCACTTCGTACGCACAATACCGCTGTAAATCCCGTCCGAAAAATAGTTGTTCCCTTCTTTAATCAGAAGCATTCCCGTTTCCCGAAGAATCTGCTCACTGAGATTATCTGCATCGATCGTGATGCTGTATGCGTATTTTTTTCCCGTGCGGGCTTTCCCGACAGCCTTGCCTTCTCCGATTTCGAGCTTGGTTTCGATTCCGAAATAATCCTGCAGAAGCTTCTTGTAGTGTCTTGCGACCGCCGGATTTTCGGTGGTAATTTTGATGCGGAATTTACCCAAGCCGACAAGCCCGATACTTCCCGCCACGCGAAGAAAGCCCGAAATTTCCGCAAGCATGCAGCATTTCTTTTCGGGCTCGATTCTTGATAATTCGTTTTTCGTGTCAGATGCGAACGACATATGTTTCTCCCTCTGTTAAAAAGGAGCAGCATCCGCTGCTCCTTTCGTATATCGTTTATGTATTTGGATTATTTCAGTGGAGCTAATCCTAAGATTTCTCTTGCTTCAGCAGGAGTAGCAACTTCTCTGTTGAGCAGCTTAGCCATCTGAACAACTCTTTCTACCATTTCGCCGTTGGATTTAGCGAGTACGCCCTTGGACATGTATACGTTATCTTCGAAACCAACACGAACGTGTCCGCCCATAGCGATTGTAGCAGCAGCGATGCCCCATGCGTTCTTACCGATACCTGTAGCAGTCCAAGTGGAGTCTGCAGGGATGGAAGTAGCCATGATAACGAGGTCGCGAACTGTAGCTGTCATCTGAACGCCGAGTACGAAGTCGAAGTGGATTGGATACTGGATGTGACCCTTCTTAGCAGCCTTAAGAGCTAAGTCAATCATGCCCTTATCGAATACTTCGCATTCAGGCTTAATGCCTCTTTCCTGCATGATGTCGCCGAAGTTAGCGATTGTGTTGTCTGTATTGATGAAGATTTCGTCTCCGCCAAAGTTGCAAGTACCGCAGTCTAATGTTGCCATTTCAGGGGTCGGAGTGATTTCCGTTGACTGTAATCTTTCGAGGTCAGTCATCCCAACTGCTCCGCCTGTGGAAGGCTGGATAATAACATCCGGACATTCTTTTCTGATAGCGTCAACCATTTCCTGGAATCTGCCCTTGTCCTGTGTCGGAGTACCATCGTCCCATCTTACGTGAAGGTGAATAAGAGCTGCGCCTGCATCATAAGCAGATTTTGCTTCTCTTACAACTTCTTCTACGGTATAAGGAACCGCAGGGTTGTTTTCCTTAGTTACTTCCGCACCGCAAATACATGCACTGATAATTAATTTGTCCATTTTAATCAATCTCCTTTTTTATTTCATTTTCTCAAACAAAATAATTACTAATAACGGTGTCTTTGCACCCATAGAAACATTATAACACCTCGTTAATGGATATTCAAGTTATCTTTCCATTGATTCTTTATATTCTTTTATTTGCTCAAGGATATTTTCAATATGATGGTTCATCATAAATTCGACAAAAGGATGGCTGTCATCGGAATCCTGAGCTTCTGCCAGACTTCTTATATATTCTGCCCTTTTCTCTTTTTTTACGATGGAAGGCACCACCCCCGCCTCATGTTGTATCATATTCATAACAAGCCTGCTCATTCTGCCGTTTCCATCTGCCCAAGGGTGGATATATACCAGGCGATAATGTGCTTCGAAACTGAATTCATATATTTTTTCAATTTTCTCCGAGCCTATTTTCTTCCTTCCCTCATTCAGCCAATCGCAAAACTTCTCAAGTCTGCTGGGTACTTTCTGCCATGCCATGTAGCTCTTTCCTCCCCGGCCCGCACTGACATTCAAAAGTCTCAAGTCTCCGTCCGCACTGTCAAAGGTTCCCGCTATCGTTTTGTATAACATTCCCGTATTTCTCATAAGCGTGCTTGATAATCCACAAAGCGTCTCGGTCGTAATTTTCTCATGCTTTTCGGCAAGCAAAAAGCCTTTTTCATAGGCTTTTTTTAAGTCTAAATTCATAAACTGTTCCGTCATTGGCTTTGCAGCTCCGATTCCGTCCTCAAAAAGCAAGCGATTTTCTGCTTCAGAGACAGTCGAACCTTCTATTGCCGTCGAATGCGTTATGATGGAATACAGATAAAATTTGTCGTAGTCCAACTGTTGTCTTATGCCTAATTCTTCGTATTCCCTGAACACTTCGTTTAATCTGCTCATTTTTACCTACCGATCTTTCTTAATCCTTCGCTTTACAAATCCCTATGCTCAAGCGTAACCCGGCGTCCTTCCTCCGAAAAAATCCGGTATACCTCATTGGCAATCGCAACCGAGCGGTGATGCCCTCCCGTGCACCCCAGCGCAACGGTCAGACTGTACTTTCCTTCTTTGATGTAACACGGAATCAGACGCTTGATGATTTCCACCAGTCTGTTGATAAATTCTTTTGCAATGTCCTGTTTCAGCACATATTGCGAAACTTTTTTGTTATTGCCTGTCAGCGGTTTCAGACTCGGCACATAGTAAGGATTCGGTATGAAGCGCACATCCAGAACCCAGTCGGCTTCGAGCGGAATACCGTGTTTATACCCAAATGACATAAAATTCAGTATAAAGGAATCGCCCGCTTCTCCCCTTGCAAACAGCCGGTCAAGTTCCGAATTGAGCTCTGCAACCTTAAGCGTGGACGTGTCTATGATATACGTGGCATGCGCCCTGAGTTCCGCAAGTTTCTTCCGTTCTTCCTCTATGACTTCCGAGGTTATCGCCGCCGTCGAAAGCGGATGGATTCTCCTGCTCTCGTTATATCTCCTTATCAAAGTCTCATTGGAAGCCTCGATGAACAAAATCTTGAAATCCACGTTTTCATCTCTTTCAAGCCCCGCTATGCTTGCCTGAAGATCACCGAAAAAACTGCCTCCGCGCACGTCAATCACAAAGGCAGTCTTCTTAATGCTCTTTGCCCCGGTTAAGCTTAAATCTATGAAATTCTTAATAAGTGCGGGCGGCATATTATCGATGCAATAATAGCCCTTGTCCTCAAACCAGTCAGCCGCCTTAGTCTTTCCGGCACCCGACAATCCTGTGATAATTACAACTTCCATATCGTTACCTGCCTCTTTTTCATCTTATCATATTATACCCTTTTCCGCAACGCAAAAACGGGTATCCAAAATTACTTGTGGGATGATTTATTCGTTGGATGGACTTGTGGGATGCTAATTTCCTTCGATGTTTGTTGTGGGACGGACTTGTGGGATTGTACTATGTTAAAAGGCAATCGATTTTGATATGATCCCTCTTAAGTAGACAAGGAAAATAACCAAAATCTATGGAAGGGGGATTTTCTATGTCCAAATCACCACATACACCGGAATTTCGGGCAAAGGTATCTCAAGAATATCTTGACGGTATTGGCTCTTACCGTTTTCTTGCGGAAAGATATCACATTGGAAAGAAAACTTTGCAGGAATGGGTTGCAAAGTTTAGAATCTATGGGATTGATGCTTTTATCACTCAAGCAGGCAATACATCCTACTCTTCTGATTTTAAGATGATGTGTGTCGAAGCTGTGCTATCAGGTGAAGGCAGTGTTGATGATATTGTTGCTAAGTACAATGTTTCTTCAAGAGAGGTTCTCAGAAACTGGATAAAGCTGTATAATACCAATAAAGAACTTAAGGATTATGATCCAAAAAGAGAGGTAGATATGGCAGACGCAAGAAGAAAAACAACATTGGAAGAACGAAAAGAAATCGTAGAATACTGCATTGCGCATAACCGGGACTACAAAGGCGCATCATCAAAATATGGAGTCTCATACAGTCAAATATATTCTTGGGTGAAGAAGTATGAGGCTCTCGGAGCAGACGGATTAACAGATAAACGAGGGCACAGAAAAACAAATGAAGAAGTGGATGAGCTTGAAAGCCTGAGAAGAGAGAATCTCCGCCTGACAAGACAGCTTGAAGAAAAGGATATGGTTGTAGAACTGTTAAAAAAAGTGAAAGAATTCGAAAGGATGTGAGGCTGGATCGTCTGCGCCATGA
>ERZ827168.2165-NODE-2165-length-23918-cov-5.323304_pt1 | contig 23918 bp, 22 predicted proteins | sample MGYA00519868_ERZ827168 | MGnify/ENA primary metagenome ERZ827168 (study PRJEB31778, sample SAMEA3449271) | human gut metagenome | biome: human gut; feature: human-associated habitat; material: faeces | place: United Kingdom | collected 2010/2012 ...
GATAAAATAATCCATATGAAATTAATAATATAATAATTATTTTACTATATTTTATTTTTTTCTTTTTATTTGTTACTTGCTTTTCTTCAACTTTATCATAATCTGAAAAATCTATTATATAAAATGATAATATAAAGCATATTAAACAAAATATTATACATCCAATCATTGGTAAATAATTATTTATATCAAACATAGGACTAGCAATAAATGCAATAATCATTGTTACTACTGCATATATAGTATTAGAATTTGTTTTTATTTTTATATATTCATTACTTTTATTTTGTAATTCTAAATTATTTTTTAATATTGCATTTGCCATATTTTGAAATGTAAATGCAACTTCATATGTCACTTTTCCTAGGGCTATACTTAAATAATTTGTTCCAAATGTTAATAATAAACTAGATACTAACAATAATAAAGAACCTAATCTTACTGAATTGGTATTTCCTATTTTTTTTATCATTTTTAATAATGGTATTTGTAAAATTATACAAATTATTAGTCCTATTGTTGTTAAAGAAACTATTTGTGATGCATTTAGTTTTTTTACAACTGTCAAAAATAATGTGTCTATTGCAACCCAAAAAAGTAAATCCCCTGATAGTCCTGAATACCACGGAAATATTTTATTAAATCTATCTATTTTCTTTTGTTCCATTTTTCCCTCTTAATCGACTTTTTGTACTATAATATCATATAAAAAAATAAACAACAATAAAAATTAACTTTAATAGTTAATTTTTATTGTTGTTTATTTTCTTATAATTTCTTCACTTATTATATTATATTGTCTAACTGTTATTATTATTGTTATTGTTGTTATTGTTACTTGATGATCCTCCACTTGAATAACTAGAACTTGGGTCATAATGAGGGGTTACAGAAAATTTATCATCATTAATATTTATTTGATCAAATGACGAATTTTTTGATGTCACTTTAAAAGTCTTTACTACCTTGTTATTAGTATCAACTAAAAATATATTTTCTCTATTTGCTACAATTGTATTTTTTGAATCTAGACTTAAAAAATCATATATTTCATTAAACATATTTTCAGTTACATCTAAAAAATAATTTGAAAGAGTATAACATTTTTTCAATCTTATTATTTCATTATAAGTCTTTGGTTTTTTATCTATCATTTTATTTCCTCCTTACAATCAATATAAAAGAATTCTATATTTTGAAATGGTAAATTTATTGCTTGTATATGATAATATGCATTTATCTTTTGTTTACTATAATGATAATCTCTTAATTCATTTGTAGTAAAAAACAAATTATTTGCATTTACCGTTGATAACTTTTTATAATACATTTTTAATAAATCTGTTATATCAACACAATAAAATCCATTCTTATCAGATTCATATTGTTTTATAGTATTTGTATATATTTGATGTGTCATTATATGCTCTTGCTTTACTCTTTGCTCATCACCATATTGAATCGTATCTCCTGTTAATAACATCATGTATAAAGAATTATTTGAAGGATAATCACAATCTTCTAAAACTCCTTTTTTTATATATACTTTTATTTTACTTTCATCTGTTAAATATAAAATATCTCTTGTATTTTTTAATATTTGCGATTCTAATTTATACTCTTTATTGTCAACTTTTAATATAAATATATCTGAACTATAAATGTTTTTCAATTTTTTATCTTCTTCTATTATTTTTAAAATATCAACCATATTTGACTCCATATTATTTTTTATATTAGGATAATATTTATTAGATATTATTGGATGCATTTTATTTAAATATACATACACAGACTCTTCGTTAAATTTATCCAATGGATATAATTCATTATTATCTTTATATATTTCCTGTTGTAATTTACATGTATAAGATTTATCTGAATTATATACATTTTTAACATAAGGGCAACCCGTTTTGCATAAATATAAATATTTACATTTAGTACATTCTTCATTAAAACCTACTTTATTATGATTCTTTAATATTTGCGCCTGAGCATTTTTTAAAATCTCTTCTACTGAATTATTATAAATATTTCCATAATAAAATTCTTTGTTTTTTTGTCCTCTTACACAAGAATATATATCTCCATCTCTTTCTAGTAAAAAGAATTTTTCTCCACAATTATCACAATTTGTACAATATGCTGGGCTAAACTCAGCAAACCAAGAATTTTTTAATCCATTTTCTAAAGAGGTTCCCATAAATTCTTTATTAATCTTTTTATAAAAATCAACTTGTTCTTCTTCTGTCATAGCATGTAATAAATCATCTTTTCCAGAAACAAATCCTATCATAAAGTTAAAATCATTCATATTTAAACAAGTATTTTCATCTAAAAACCTTATATCATTTATAATTTCATTTATTTTATCATAGTGTTCTTTAAAAATTGTTGCTGATACTTTCTTTTTGTTTGGAATATTTTCTAATAATTTTATATTTTCTAATATCTTATTTAAAGTTTTTTGATTTCCTTTTGTTACTCTATATTCTTCATGCAAGGAAAATGGTAAATCTAAGCTTCCACTAATTGAAACATTAAATTCTCTTATTGTATCTATATGTTTTTCCAAATTTAACAAATTAGTTTTTATGTGTGGACTTCCTAATTTAAAGCCGTTACTTTCAATCAATTCCTTGTTTTCTATGTAATAATTAGATATAAATTTAATTATATCTCTAAAATCTTTTTTAGATAATGTTGTTACTTCTCCACCATGTAATGAGATATTAAATGGAATTACATTCGACTCTCTAAACTTTTTTATTGCATATTCTAATGTTTGTAAATATTTGTCATCTTGTTTTAAATCAATTGTATTTTCTTTTAAATAACAATACTTGCACTGCATATTGCAATTCATAGTTGGAACATATAACAAATGTATAAATTTATATTGTTTGTCCATTATATTCTCCTTTTAATAATAAGTTATTTTTGTTGGACTTTCTTTAAACGCTCTTTCATTAACTACTGCTTTTTTAGGTATTTTTATTGTTTTTAAAGATATACATTTTCTAAATGCTGAACTACCTATTTCTGCTACTGTTGATGGTACAGTTACAGAACTTAACAAACTACAACCATAGAAGGCATGTCCACCAATTCTTGTTACTCCTTCTGGAATTACTATAGATGTTAAAGAAGAACAACCCTCAAATGTATTTCCTTTGATTTCCGTTATTTTAGATGGCAAGGTTATTTTTCTTAAATTTATATCTCCAACAAACGTTTCACCGTGTATAGAAATAATATTATCATGTAAATTTACTTTTTTTAATGCTGTACAATATTCAAAAGTATTGCCATTAATTTCTATTACTTTTTCTGGAATAGTAATTTCTTTTAAACTACTACACTCTGAAAATACTCCTGCTCCTAAATATGTCAAACTTTCTGGTAATTCTATATTTGATAAATTTTCATTATTTTTAAAAGCATTTGCCCTTATTTCTGTTAATCCTTCTGGTAAAGAAATACTCATTAGATTAGTACAATTTTCAAAAGCTGATGCTCTTATTTCTTTAACTCCTTTTGGGATAGTAATACTATTTATATTTTTACAATTATAAAAAGCATCTTTTTTTACACTTTCTATTGTATCAGGCAATTTTATTCTACTTATATTCGAATTTTTAAAAGCACCTTCTCCTATTGCAATTACCTTTTCTCCTTCATATGTATCTGGAATAATTATTTCTTTATTAACATCAATTATGTTTTTTGTACATTTATATAACTCGTATCCATTATCATATTTTTTATATAATAACTTTGGATTATAAAAATATATAATCGGACCTACTATTACTATTACTAAAATTATACTTAATTTTAAATAATTTGGTATTATAATATTTTTCTTATTATTTTTAAATTTATTTACTATGTCTAGTATATCCATATCTGGATTCTTTTTAGCTTTTCTGTAAATTACATTTACTATATTAAATCTATTATTTAAAAATAAATACAATAAAATTGAAAATATAGCTAATCCAATAATTACAAATGATGACTCATTAAAAAACCACATTATCATATCAACTAATATCAATAATCCCAAAATTAATATTAATACATTTTTCTTTGTATTTAGTTTTATCGTTGTAAATTTTTTTATATCTTCATTTTGATTTTGTATTTCTTGTTTAATTATGTTTTTTACTACATTTCTTTCTGTATCAATATAATTATGATCTATAGCAACTACTGGACTTTCATCATTAGTGTTATCATTATTTTCAACATTTATTTTATTATTTGCTAAATTATTAGTTATATTTCCGTTTTTTGCTTTTCTTGCTTTTGATATAAATGAAATTATAATTAATAATACTATATAAGGAAAGGAAAAAAACAACAAACTAAACAGTATAGATATTATAGATAATATACCAATCCCTCCATTGCTCGCAAATGCTACAGTAGATGTTAATATAATAATTACAGCTAATAAAATGCTATATAAAATTTTTTTATTTTTTTTCATTTTCTATCTCCATATAATTAATATTTTTAAATTATAAATAATCTATTCTCATAATTATTTATTGAACACAAATCTATATTAGGAACATTACTCTTTTCAAATATCTTTATCCATTTTTCTGAAACTCCTAAAACATAAGTGTATGGTAATATCTCATAAAAATAATTTGGATTTTCTTCAACTAGTTTTTCAATTTTTTCTTTTTCTGCATGAATTAAATAATCTTTAAATCCTAATACTTTGGCAGTAATTGTTTCTCCATATTCTGTTTTTCTCTGCATAAATATAGCAAAAAAACCAGTAATAAATATTGATATAAACGATAAAATACATAGCCAATTTAACTGCGGATTTAAATCATTTATATGCATATATGAAATTGTCCACGCAATAACAGAACATAATAATACTAAAATTGTTATATTAGATAATTTTTTAGATTTATTATCATTTATTTTTTTATCAAAAACATTTTCTAAACTACTATTTATTTTAGGAAATATATTAACAAAAGATTTATCTTCACTTAGTATATTTTCATTACCCTTTTTAAATAATTCTGAATATACAAGTTGTTCATTTATAGATAATTTCTTTAATTTAGAACTATTTTCTTTTATATTAATTATCTTATATTTTTCACCTTCTATTTTTTCAATTGCTATATAATTTTTACTAGCCAATTGTATTAATAGCGCTGTTACTAATTTTTTTATACTAGTTTCTCCATAAACATATCCTACTTCTGATGCATCTAAGTCATCAGGTGCATAAAATTCAACTGTTTTATATTTTCTTTCAAAGTTTTTTCCATATTTAGCCCACATTATATATGTTGCAATTGCAACAGCAATTGTTATGATATATATACATAAACTTATATATCCATAATTGTAAGTGCTTCCCACAAAATAATTATTAGGTAAATCTATTTTTATAGTAAGTGCATTATCTAATTTATAATTATTTACATCTGCTTTAATTGAATTATCTTCTAATTTATAACTAACATTTTTAGTTATATCTTTATTTTCATTTACAAATTTTATTTTACTGTCTCCTATACTTTTAGGCATATTAATACTTATAGATACATTGTTTATACTTGTATTATCATAATTATCAAAAACATTAAATACAAATTCATCTTTTTTATTATTTAAATCTTTTCCTATATTATATCTGTATTTTACTGTATATGTATGGATTCCAGAATTAATGGTAGTGCGAGCACTACCAATTTTAATTCCGATTTTATCATTCTTTTTATTTAAAACAAACTTTTCTCCTATCGCTCTAAAATTAGTAATATCAACTTTTCTTTTTATTTCTTTTCCATCTTCATTATAATATCTTTGCCATAATGGAATTGATTTATAAATACCATTAAATTGCCCATCATTTGGCACTTTTATTGTTATATTTTCTGTTACATCAATTTTGCTATTTTTCCCCACATCTAAAGCAATATCATATTTTTCTATTTCATATCCAGACGAAATATATGAAATATTTTCTTTTTTCTTAATATCATTTATCTTTGAGGTTATTAATGGAATTAAAATAAGTAATACTATCCATATAAAAAAAATTACCATTACTTTTGTTTTGTTTTTATTTTTTATCATACCTAAAAACTCACTTTAACATTATTTCTTTCTTCTTCACTTGTTTCAAACATTTTTGATTGTTTAAATCCAAAAATAGCTGCAACTATATTACTTGGGAACATTTCTATTTTCGTATTCATTTCTTTTACAACTCCATTATAATATTTTCTAGAGTTAGCTATATCTTCTTCAGTTTTTGACAATTCTGCCATTAATTGGGTAAAATTCCCATTAGCTTTTAATTCTGGATAATTTTCTGCTATCGCAATCAATTTTGATAATCCTGAAGTTATAGTTTGGTTTGCTTCAATTTTTTCTGTTTCTGACATTTTATCATAAGATAAATTTCTTGCTTGCACAATTTTTTCTAATGTTTCACTTTCATGTTTAGCATACCCTTTAACTGTTTCTACTAAATTTGGTATTAAATCCCATCTCTTTTTCAAATAAATATCCATTGTTGAAAATGCTTCTTTTACTGTATTTCTTAATTTTACAAATGAATTGTATTGTGTTAAAACATATATAACTAATAAAACAACTATTGCTATTATAATATATATCATAATATTCATCTCCTTTATATTTTTTACAATCTTATAATATCATAACAAAATTATAAAAATCAATATATTTACAAATAATATAAAAAATAAATTCTATGCTTTTACATAGAATTTATTTTTTATATATAGTATTTTTATTCACTTACTTCATACTTACTTATCCAATATCCGGCTAATTGTCTATATCCATTTTCTTCATCACCAAATTTAAAGCTATCTGGTATTACATATCCAGGATCTGCATCAGTTTGTTCTTTTGGTATAAATTTTATATCTACTATTTGTCCTCCGGTCTCTGTTTTATATTCATATCTTGGTATATATACCCACCATGCTTCTTGACTTTCATCTTCATTTTTGGTTACTATATTTGCCCATCTTTTCTCACTATAATTATACCAATTTTCCGGTTCCGCTTCTGTTATTGATGTTAATTGACTTGTTCCATCTGTATTATATACTACATAATATGTATGTTCTTTATTTAATCCAGTCATATCTATTTCTATAGCTTTTGTTGTCACATCATCTGCACCTAACATCATTCCATCTTTTAATACATATATTTCGTATTTTTTGTTTTGCTCTAGTCCATCAATTGTATGTGGTAATACACCACTATATTTTAGTTCTCCATCCACATATACATCATAATTCCTATCACTTGCTGCTTTGCTTGCTGTTACCGTTATTCCTCCTATTTGTGGATTTAATCCTATTGTTTCTGGATCTTCTGTTACTTCATATTTACTTATCCAATATCCTGCTAGCTGTTTATATCCACTTTCTTCATCTCCAAATTTAAAGCTATCTGGTATTTTATATCCAGGGTCTGGATCTGTTTGAGTTACTGGTATATATGTTATATCTGTTTGATTCATCGCATTTATTGTTATATATTCATATCTTGGTATCCATACCCAATATGCTACTGAACTTCCATTAACAGTTATTATATTAGCCCATTTCTTTTCTCCGTAATTATACCAATTTTCTGGTCTTTGTACTTTATCCATTCTTCCAGCTATTTGAGGATTATTTCCATTTTCATCATATGTTACATAGTAAGTATGGCTTTGATCTAATCCTTCTAATGAAACTTCTATATCCTTTGTTGTTACTTGTTTTCTAGCTACTATGTTTTCTCCATTTGCCACACATATATCATATTTTGTATTTGCATTTAAACCAGTTATATTATATGGTAATGTTACATTTTCATATTTTCTTTCTCCATTTATAAATATATTATATGTATCTGCTGTTGTTTTACTTGTATAGACTTTTATTGAATTTATACTTGGTTCTGTTGCTATTAATTCCGATACTTCTTCTTGTGTTTCATATTTTGCCATCCAATATCCCGCTAACTCTTTATATCCATTTTCTTCGTCCCCAAATTTAAAACTTTCTGGCATTTTATATTCACTTGATAATTCTTCTACTTGTCCTGAACCATTTTTATATTCATTTTCTATGCTCACAAATTTTACATCCACCATTTGTTCTGATGCATTTGCTACATATTTATATCTTGGTATCCATACCCACCATACAACTTGATTATTGGACACTGTTACTACATTTGCCCACTTCTTTTCTCCATAATTATACCAGTTTTCTGGTGGATCTATTCTATCTATTCTTCCTGCTATATATGGATTACCTCCGCTTTCATCATATGTTATATAATATGTTGTTTCTGGATCTAAGTTTTGTAAATCTGGTGTATTTAAATATACATCTCCATTTTTTTCATAATTACTTGCTTTTGCTGTTTTATCTCCTTTAGATGTATCTGTACTGTCTTCATCTTCTGCTGTTCCTCCATTTCCTAATGACATAGCCTCATAACTATGATATGTTTTTCCTCCAATTTTAGTTTGTTTTATTTTATATACTATATCTGTTTTTTCATCATATATATATGTATTTTCTTTTCCATTTGCTGTTTTTTTATCTATTACATACATTCTTTCTATTTTTCCATCTTCAGATTTTATTATATATTTTTCAAAGTTTTCTACATTATAATCTGATGGTTTCTTTTCTTTGTCTTGTCCATCTCTAAAATACATTATTTCTTGTTTTAAAGTATTAGGCATTTTATCTGTAATATTTACATTGTTTTCAAATATTTGTCCACTTGTACTTGAACCTATATTTTCTAATTGCATTTGTGTTTTTTTCAAGTCTACTTGTTCTTTTACAGCTTTCATTTCTGTTGCAAATGAAGATTTCTGTGCATTTGTTAATAAACCATTATCTCCTGTTAACATTGCAATTGATACTCCAGCTAATATTAATAATACTATTATTGTAATTACTAATGCTATTAGTGTTATTCCCTTATTTTTCAATGTCTGCCTCCTTTTCTAGTTTATTTTATATTGTTTATTAAAGTCCGGCTCCAATTACCATTACTGCACGTGAAGAAACTTTCATATCTCCATATCCCGTATTATTTCTTCCATCATCTCTTTTATATGAGAATAATCCTGATTTAGCACGTAAAAATATCAAATACTCACTATCAACAAAATAAGATGAGTCATTACTTGAGCCTTTCCAACCATTTGCTTCAAATGCATCACCACTTATATACGACTTACTTGTATACAAATTATAATATCTTGAATTTGCACTTCTTATATTTGATGTATTATAATTACTAGCATCCCAAATTCCTGCTACATACTCCATTCCAGAAGCCATTTGATATACTCCTGTTTCATTTCCTGTTGTTGTTGCAGAAGATTGACCACTTGGTGCTGTTCCATAAGCAGAAGCTGAAAGCATTGCTGCTGTTCCCCATTCTGTATTTTTCGTCATGTGTACATCTACTCCATTTCCACTAGAATCTAACCATGTTGTTGTATCAAAATTTGTTGGTAAGCCTAATACTGTTGATTCCATTTTTCTTATTTCTGTAAAGAAATAATTAGCAACTACATTAGTTCTTCTTGTTCCATCCGGTCTTGATTGCATTGCATAAGTTGATTTTGCTGTAATTATTAACATTAATGCCATAATTATCATCATTAATTTTTTCTTTTTCATTTTTATCATTCCCTTCTTTTTCACGTTTGTGTACAAATTCTATAATACATTAATTTGACCAAACATCTTCAACAAAATAATTGTTTTTATTATATCTATACATTTAATTTTTTTCAATACTTTATTTTATTTTTATTATATCATTACAAAAAAATAACAATAAATTTTAGGTAATATTATAAAAGAAAAAAATCATCCAACTATTTGAATGATTTTTAATCTATCTGTTAATTCGAGCAGATATGTCATTGGTGCGAATGCCGTAGATATCTACAACTCTTCACAAAGGCAATTGATATTTGAATCAATCACTATTTACATTTTATCAAGCAAAGAAAAAAGTAGCAATACTTTGCTACTAATTATTTTATAATTTATATTTAAAATACTAAATTTTATCTAATTTCAGAAATACTTCGAGAAACAATTTTAGTATAAACATAATTATAAATCATTTCTACTATCTGACCTATGTAAGTACAAAAAGGATTGTGAATAAAAGAACATAAAGTTCTAAGAGTTTTTGCTATACCTGAATGTAATGTTGGTCTAGTATTAGTTTCTTTTGATTTTATTTGTAAATAATGTTGTCTGATTGATATAACTGGAAAAACTAACATAAAAACTATCTGTACAAGGAAATAAATTAAAAAGATAATTATATCCGGATTATATAATCTATATAAAACAAATGCCATTATAATCGAAGATAAAATGAGTACAACAGCTAATTTATAGCCATTTTTTAAATGTTCTTTAAAAGAAAATTTTTCTTTACTTACATCTATATGTACTGCCGTTTGAATTGCATATATCATATCCCATTGCGTATCTGAAACAATACCAACAAAGGTAGAAGCCAATATATATTCCATTCCAAATGAATAAGAATTAATATGTCCAAAAAAATAAATAATGAACATCGATATATTTTCTACAATTCCAATGGAACTATTTTTAATATTGTCGAGTAATGAAATATTAATTTTAAACTTTTTAATATTTAAAAACAAAATAATAAGTAATAAAAATCCCATTGTAATTAATGTTATAATTGATGTTATATATTGGCTTTTAGTAATAATTGCTAAAACTACAACTAATATTAAATTAACAATATTAAACAATATGCTTATTAAATTGGCTATTTTATTTTCTTTTTCATAATATAATTTTTCTAATACAAGTTTAAGCACATAAGAATAAAAAATGTTGAACAAAGAATAAATTGTAAATATCCTAAAAACTGATACATCAACATTCATTATTAATAGAAAACTATTGCATTTAAAAATCAATATTAATAAAATTAACGTTCCTACTAATATTCCTAAGAAAATATTAGAATAAACTATATTTTTATCTTTCTTTTTTTCTGCCGTAATATTAGGACCTACAGCAAAAATATAATAAAATATAGAAAATAGAAATTGAATAGGATATGTAATTGAAAATGTAACAACTAAGTCTTTAGATAATATAAGACCTAATGCATTCCATATTACAATAGGTATTATTGATAATAATAAAGTATCAAAACTAATCTGTACTAATCTCTTCATTGTTAATTATATTTGTTATTTGATAATAAACATCATACCAAGTATATGCTCTAAAAATATTTTTACCATTGCATTCTTTATTATATGCTGCATTAAAACATACGACTGGTATTATCTTGGATATATTATTAATATTTTCTACTTTATCTTCTATCATTATACTTATATTATTTTCTTTACATATTTCAAACTTATCTTCTGGACTAAAAATTATTTGATCATAATTTATACCATTTTCTTTTAGCCATTCTATTACAATATTTCGCATTTCTTTTCCTAAATCATCATTTCTATTAGTAAGATATCTTGCTGTTATTATATATATTTCATAACCTTTATCTTTTAATTTATCAATAACTTCACCAGCAAATTTTCTTGCAGGTTCGTTTTTAGCGTAGTCATATAAATAATCATGCCAAAACTCAGAGTCCATTTCTTTTGTCACATTAAAAACAGTATCACTATCATATGCATCTGGATTTGCAATATTCTTATTATATTTTATAAAAAATTTACTACCAAATTCTAATTGCCATTTTTCAAAATCTGTTAAAACACCATCTATATCTATTCCTATTCTCATAAATTTTCACCTACTTTTTATTTATTAATTTTATAAATTCTTTAAAGAATTTTATATTATCTAATTTTTCCGGATGATATTGAACACCAATTATATTACCATCTTCTATAGCTTCTATTATACCATCTTCACTAACTGCTGTCACTTTAAAATTTGATGCCAAATTTCTTATTGCTTGTCTATGATATGAATTAACTTCAATTACCTCTTGTTTATATACATTATTTAGAAAAGAATTTGAAGAAATCTTAATATTATGTGTACTTCCATCATATAATTTGTGATTTAAAATATTTTGATTTAAATCTCCGCCAAAATATACATTTAAAGTTTGAAGTCCACCACATATTCCCAAAATAGGTTTATTGTATTTTACAAACAAATCTATTATTTTTTTATCTAATTTATATTCATCATATTTATATTTTTTTCCCGGAAATGGAATATCATTATAATATTTTGGATCTACACCTATAGCACTTCCAGGTAATATTAATGCATCACATATATTAGCTATTTCTTCTAAATTATTTTCTGATATTATTGGAATTATTAAAACACCTAATTCATCAAATATTTTTTTATATGCTTCATCTAATATATATCTTATATTAAATGGATAATCATCTTTATAATTCTCCATTCTACAAATAATTGCTACTTTCAAATTTTCACCTCAAATTAATACTTTTGTATTTAACTATACTAATTATAACATAAAAACATCTTTTTTTATTAAATATGTAAAACTTTTATATTACAATTCAAAATCATCATTTTTATTTTTGGTTTCTTTTTCTTTTGAACTTGGTATTCTTCCCAAAATTCTTTTGTAATAAGTGGTTCAACTACATCAAAATAATAAGTAGGTTTCTTTGTCTTTTTACCATGAACAAAATCTCCTTTATATATTTCATTTGTTAAAATATTAAATATTCTTATAGCTACATCCTTAGTAGCATAATCAATTACTAATTTCTTATCTTCATGTTTATATCCTAAAGGTGCTTGATGAGGAATATGACCAACTTTAATTGCCCCAGCAAGTCCTATTTTAGTTCTTTCACTTGTTCTTTCAATTTCTTGTTGTGAAACTGAAGTAAGTATTCTTGAAATCATTTTTCCATTTGCATTAGTGGTATTTATATCATCATTAGCACAATCTAAATAAGCATCATTTTCTTCTAAAAAGGTAAGGATCTTTTACCAGTCAGCAACTGAACGAGTTAATCTATCTAATTTCAATACTACAATAGTATTTACTTTTTTATCTCTTATATCTTGTAATAGTTCTTCAAATTTAGGTCTATAATTACCAGTTTTAGCACTTATTCCACGTTCTTCGTATATATTATATACTTCGTATCCTTTAAACTCACACATAGTCCTTAAACGTTTTTCTTGCTTTGGTAAACTAAATCCTTCTCTTGCTTGATCTTCAGTACTTACACGAATATAAAGTCCTGTTATTTTCTTTTCTTCATTCATAATATTATCACTCCTTTTAATACGAAAAAAAAGGAGACAAAAGCACTAACAAGTAATACTCTTGACTCCTCTAATATTTCTATTATTTATTTTATTTAAATGAATTGTGTATTTGACCATAAATGTACCTCGCTTTCTAATAAAAGACGGATACTGCTTGTCATTAATTGGTTACTTATAATAATAGTTTTTATTTCAAAAGTCAAGACCTATGCTTGTTTTATATAATCTTCAAGTTCTGATAATTTAATCTTCTTACCTAGGTTATTAACATATATATCACTTGAATAATTAAATGCTAGATATAAATTGTTTTTAATATATATTCTATGTGGCTCAATATAAGTTAAATTAGTTTTATCAATTCTTTTAATACTTCCATTTATTATTATTGGAATAGTATTACAAAAATCACATATTACTCTTAACCTCGATTCTAAAGATTCTTCAATTTCAATTTCTTCTTTAATAATATTTACCATAGACAAATCCTTTCTATGATTTTTTCAAAAAAACGAAAAAATCAATCATTTCTGATTGATTCATATATAAAAGTTCGAATAGTTCGAACAGATTCGCCAATGGTGGAGGTGAGGAGAATCGAACTCCTGTCCATAATACTTTCCACACAAATTTCTCCGAGTGCAGTTTGTTATTTATTTTCATTTAAATTACACGAACAAACACGTTTAATTTAAATATAGCTTTACTTAATTACCCACTACTTCTAAAGCAAAAGTAGCTTTGTTTCCCACTAATATTGCGCCTTATTTAAATGTGTGGGACATTTAATAAGACGTTGCCGCAATTAGGCAGCAAATGCTAATTCTTGATTATCAGCGTTTATTTTTATTTTCCCGTTTTTTTAAGTGGCCAACGAGAATCCACTACTCGCTATTCATGCTTCTAGTATAATGTCGAAGCCATTACACCCCCATAAACTATTATTATTATACTACGTTTTACTTTTTTTATCAACATACTCTTTATCTATATTTAATAATTCTATAAGAGTGTATTAAAAATATTAATACACTCTTAATTAATTTATTATAAATGTAAAACTCTTGATTTTATTTCTTTAGTTTTTCCAACATTCCAAAAGTTTTCTCCCAAATATCCACAAGTTCTTCTTGTAACATTCATTTTATTATGATCTTTATTACCACATTGAGGACATTCCCATTCGTCATTATCATTTATTTTTATTTCTCCATCATATCCACATACATGACAATAATCTGATTTAGTATTAAATTCTGCATACTGAATATTTTCATATATAAATTTAACAATATCTTCTAACGCTTGTAAGTTTTTTTGCATATTTGGTATTTCTATATATGATATAGCCCCACCTGATGATATATTTTGAAATTCACTTTCAAATGCTAATTTTTTAAATGCATCAATTTTTTCTCTAACATCAACATGGTAAGAATTTGTATAATATCCTTTATCTGTTACATCTTCTATTGTTCCAAATTTTTCTTTATCTATTCTTGCAAATCTGTAACACAAACTCTCTGCAGGTGTTCCATAAAGTCCAAAACCAATTCCGGTTTCTTTTTTCCATTCGTCTGTTTTTTCTCTTAAATGTTTCATAACTCTTAGAGCAAATTCATGTCCTTCTTCTGTTGTATGTGATACACCTTTCATTAGCTTTGTTGTTTCATATAATCCTATATACCCTAAAGAAATTGTTGAATAACCATCTTTTAATAATTTATCAATTTTTTCTCCTTGCTTTAATCTTGCAATTGCACCATATCTCCAATGTATTGGGCTTATATCTGATGTTGTTCCAAGTAATGCATAGTGTCTACACATTAAAGCTTCTTTACACAATTCTAATCTTTCATCTAATAATTTCCAAAATTTTTCTTCATCTCCATCAGCAATAATACCAACTTGAGGTAAGTTTATACTTACAACACCTTGATTAAATCTTCCTTCAAATTTATATTTTCCGTTTTCATCTTTCCATGTAGATAAAAAGCTTCTACATCCCATTGGACTAAATACATTTCCCTCATAATTTTCACGCATTTTTTTAGCAGAAATGTAATCTGGATATAATCTTTTAGAAGAACATTTAACTGCAAGTTTTGTTAAATAATCATATTTTCCACCCTTTAAACAATTGTGTTCATCTAAAACATAAATTAACTTTGGAAATGCTGGTGTAACATATACACCTTTTTCATTTTTTATACCTTGATATCTTTGTTTTAGAATCTCTTCTATTATCATAGCATTTTCTTCTATATATTCATCATCTTTATCTAAATTTAAAAATAATGTTACAAATGGAGATTGACCATTTGTTGTCATTAAAGTATTTATTTGATACTGAATTGTTTGAACTCCTGCTGAAAGTTCTCCTTGTAGTTGTTGTTTTGCAATGTCGTCTATAATTGCATCAGATAATTTTCCTTTATATTGTTCATTTAACTTATTTTTAAATTTATTATAACTTTTTCTTAAATATTTTCCTAAATGTTTTATATCAACAGATTGACCACCATATTGGCTACTTGCAACTGCTGCAATTATTTGTGTTGTAACAGTACATGCAACTTGAAAACTCTTTGGGCTTTCTATTAATTTTCCATTCATTACAGTACCATTATCTAACATATCTCCAATATTTATTAAGCAACAATTAAAAATTGGTTGTAAAAAATAATCCGCATCATGAAAATGTAAAACTCCTTCTTCATGAGCTTTTGATATTTTTTCAGGTAATAACATTCTTTTTGTTAAATCTTTTGAAACTTCTCCAGCAATTAAGTCTCTTTGAGTAGATGCAACAACAGCATTTTTATTTGAATTTTCTTCCATTACTTCTTTATTTGTTGTTTTTATCAATCCTAAAATTGACTCATCTGTTGTATTTTGTTTTCTAACTAAGGCTCTTGTATATCTATAAACTATATATTTTTTAGCTAATTCAAATTTTTTAATATCCATTAGTTGTTGTTCAATTATATCTTGAATATCTTCAACTAGTATTCTTTTTTTATCTAGTTCTTCAATGTGTCTTATTATATCTTTTATTTCTTCTTTAGTAGCTTTTTCTCTTCCTTTTACTTCATTATTTGCTTTTTCAATAGCAACTTGAATTTTTTGTCTATCAAATTCTACAGCTCGTCCATCTCTTTTTATAACTTTCATTACCTTTCCCCCTTAGTTTTGCTGTTATAATTATATAGTTTTTGAAGTTTTTTTCTGTTGCTATTGCAACTTTTTATATTTTATTTTTTTCATGTACTTTTATTCCTTGTTTTTTTAACAATTTTCGAGTTTTATTACAATTATGTTACAGAAATGTTACATTTTGTTTCTCTATATTTTTTCTACTCAATTACGATTTTTTCCCTATATTTAAACATTTTTTTATTGGTTTAAATAATATATTTAATGTTAATTATTACTAATTGTTGCATTTGCAACTTTTTTACGTTATAATAATTATGTAAGGTGATTATATGAAAATAGATTTTAATATTTCAGAATTTATACATGATTTTAGTCTTCATTGTTCTAAAACTCAAGTAAAATATTTTGAAAAAGGTGAAATAATTACAACATATCTTGTAAATAGAAATCAAATCTGCTTTTTAATAAATGGAACTGCAGATTTAATTAGATATGATTTTAAAGGAAATAAAAATATAATAGAACACTTTTCTACAAATGATATTTTTGGAGAAGTCTTTTATCAAGTAACAACTAATAATGAACTTTTTGTTGTTGCAAAAAAGAAATGTGAAGTTTTATTTTTTTCTTATGATCACTTCCAAAAAAAATGTAAAAAGAATTGTAAATTTCACGAAAGACTTATTTCTAGTCTTCCTAATTTAATGCTTAGCAAAATGGTTGATTTAAATATACACATAGAAGTTTTGTCAAAAAGAGGAATTCGTGAAAAAATATTAGAATATTTTTCTATTTTGTCAAATAGGACTTTAAATAAAACTTTTATTTTGCCATATACTTTTACAGATTTAGCTGACTACTTAAATGTAGATAGAAGTGCAATGATGAGAGAGTTAAAATCTTTAAAAGAAGAAGGCTTTATTAAGAAAACAGGAAACAAAATTACTTTATTATATTAAAATTATATAAAATACAAAATCAAAAAATTCTATATATTGTTTTTGTAATACCGCGTAGCGAACAACCGAAGCGTTAGCGAAGGGCGAATGGAGCAGCCTTCCCGAGGAATTCCGAGGGCTGCGACAACAAGGTATAAAAAAACACTATATAGAATTTTATTATATAATTTTAACTTTTATTATAAAGTAATTTTATTTTCACATTACGTATAATAAAATACATAAAAATTGTAATAAATTTGCTATTAAAATACATAAATGAAATACAGAATGAATATACTTATGTTTTTTACCAACACCATATAATATAGCTCCTATTGTATAAACAATTCCTCCAATAATTAAAAGCCAAAATCCTGTCATTCCTAATAATTGTGGTAAAACATTAACTTTTACTATAATACACCATCCCATTACTAAATAACAAATCATTGAAAATATCTTATATTTTTTTAAGTCTATTGAATTTAATACTATTCCTAATATTGCAAATCCCCAAATAATACCAAACATTGTCCAACCTATTGCTGTATTATATTCCCTTAATGTGCATAAACAAAATGGTGTATATGATCCTGCAATTAATAAAAATATTGAACAATGATCTAATATTTGCATAACCTTTTTTGCTTTTCTTTCTGGTTTTAATCCATGATAAATACTAGACATGGTGTATAATAAAATCATTGTAGTTCCAAATATTGCTCCACTAATTATTCCATAAACATTTCTATGTATTGCTGCAAATATAATGCAAAGCACTGTTGCTACAATTCCTAACACTCCACCTACAATATGTGATGACATATTAAATATTTCTTCGCCTTTTGTATATGTTGGCAATATTCTATCTGCTAACTTTGTTCTAGTCATACTATCTTCTCCTTTTTTGATATTTATTATTATATCAAAAATAATAACTTTTATAAATAGTTTAATAAATATTTTATATATGAATAGAAGCCACTTTAAATAAAAGTGACTTCTAAATGTAAATTAGTTTTATTAATTGCCTACAGTAGTTATAAGATCTGCGCTGCAAGTTTGGCGACATCACTTCTAACTGACTCTTCGTCTTTTAAAGTAATCTGCCAAGCAAGTGGGGTTTCTTTCATCTTTTCAGAAAGATACACCAGTCCATTGTTCCTTTCATTTAACTGAGGATTATCAATCTGGGTAGGGTCACCTAAGAAAACAAACTTGCTTCCCTTTCCGGCTCGCGTTACTATACTCTTTATATCATCTGGTGCAATATTCTGCGTTTCATCGATGATAAAGAATGTATCTGTAATTGTACGACCTCTTAAGAAGCCTATCGGCTGGATCTGAATTTTACCTGAAGAAAAGAAACTTGCAACCGAATCTTTTGAATCCATATTTTTTAATAACTGTCGTAAATTATCCTTGATACCACCAATATATGGATTAAATTTATCCTCAATTTCACCTGGCAAAAAGCCCATTCTTTCCTGACCAACAGTTTCAATAGGAGCTGAAACCAGTATTTCTTTATATCTTTTATTCTTAGCATATAAAGTTTCCTCAAGTGCTACTGCAAGAGACATATAAGTTTTACCTGTTCCGGCACCTCCCTTAACAACAACAATAGGAGCTCTTTCTGAACTTTCCAATAATGCTTCCTTTAACATTATTTGTCCAGCATTTTTAGTCTGTACTTTCGCAGGATGATATTCTGTATAGTTAAGTTTAACAATCTCTTTACCATTAAACCTTCCTATTGCAGAGCATCCTGAAAAAGATGTTATCTGTAAAAACACATTTGGGAACCACTCTATGGTAGATGAGTTATAAATATTTTTTATCTGTAACCTACCATCTTCCATGAACTTGTTAAAGTTCTCATCAGAAGTTTCAACTTCCAATCTTCCCTTGTACTGTTCCTCAATCGTTGGGAATAGATCATCCCTAAAATTTTGAGCTTTAATGCCAATTGAATTAGCTTTAAGTCTCAATGATGAGTTTCTTGACACCAATATCACTGGTGTTTTTGGATTCTCTTTTTTTAAATCCATTGCTATTTCCAAACACTGTTTATCTGCAACTGATAAATTTGGAATAGCAATTCTTGATTCATTATTTGCATGAACTAACCGCAAAGAAGATCCATTGGGCTGTATAACTCCTTCCTTTGACATAAGTTTTTTTATATCAAATGAATCGATATAATCAAGTATGCTTCTAGCATTCTTTCCCTGCTGACTATACTGATGTGTCAATTTTTCTAGTTCATCTAGAACTGGAAACGGTATACATATTTGATTATCGTTTCCAAAACTCAACAAAGTTTTTGCTTTTTCCTTTGCTACCAACGAGTGCGCTCTTAACACAAAAATTTTTCTTGCCATAATTTGTCCTCCTCAATTGTACTGTTTTTGGGCAACTAATTTACAAAAGTTTTACTCATATAATATCTATGAGTTTACAACTTTTTATGTATACTATTATATAATACTTTGTTGAAAAATACAATAAAAAGATTTAAAAATTACACTATTAGTCGTCTTTTTATTGTATTTAATTACAGATTCACCTATACTACTCCTTTTTTATTATCTACTGAACTAAAAATACTAACATCGTCAAATTCAGATTTTTGGTTACATATTTAAATGCTTTTATTAATGTAAAATCTAATATATCTTTGAGTTATTGCTAATATCATTTTTGTTCTCCTAACTTTTCTAATTTTTTACACATTTTATTATTTATAATAATTTCAACTATTGATAATAATAATAGAATACACTCTATAACTACTAATTCATATTTCATTAATATTAATGTAAATAATCCACTTAATAACAACTGCACTAATTTTCTATAAACTTCGATATCTATCATTATTTTTTGTTGTTCTTCCTTTTTTGTAATCTTCAATGCTGTATCTTCTATATATATTTGAAACGAATCTCTAATAGCTAGTATTAAGAAAAATCCTAAAGACATCAATATTACTTTAATTACAAAATTAAATTCTATAAAATGTCCTAAAATCAATAATAAAAATGAAGTGCACTCTAAAATTGTTAATACAATACTCATTTTATCTTTAATTTTTAAGTATAACTTACCAAAAATTATATTTCCAATTATTCTTACAATCCTTGATATAAAAACAATTGTTGTTATAAAATAAGCTACTTTTTCTGTGGATAACACTTTTTGAAAATCGTATTGCATAAACAGTTTACTATTATTTTGTCCTAATCTTATTATTGAATAAAAAATAGCATTAGATAATACTACTAGGAAAATTACAGAAGTAAATTTGATTTTTTTATTGTCAACATCAACTTCTTTTTTATTACTTTCATCATTTATTTTAGCCTCATAAAATAAAAAAGATATAATAAATATTATAAAATATATTATAATTGATATATACATTGGCAGATATTTATTTATATTAAATAAATATCCTGAAATAAATGCAGTTAACATTGTTGTAATTCCATACATAACTTTTGCATTATTTCTTACTGTATAATATTCATCTTTTTTATCTAAATAAATTAAATCATTTCTTAATAAAATACTAGTCATATTCCAAAACATAAAAGCTAGTTCACTTATAACTCTATATATTGTAATAGATATAAATGATTTTCCAAAGGTTAATATAACTGATGATAGAAATAACATAAATGCTCCAAGTCTTATTGAATTTTTATTTCCTATATTTTTTGTTATTTTTACTATTATTTTTTGTAATAATATGCAAATTAATAATCCTATCATTGTAATTGCAGAAATCTGACTTGCATTTAATCCCTTTACTAATGTTAAAAATAAAGTATCTATTGGTATGAAGAATATTAAATCTGCTGAAAATGCATAAAATAACGGATATAATTTTATGCTTCTTTTTATTTTTGATATATTTTGTTCCATTTCTTACTCCTAAAAAAGTAAGAACCTTTATTTATATTATCTATTTTATAAAGGTTCTTTTTTACTACGTTCTATTTATGAAAAAATAATTTTATTTTATCTATAATTTTAATAAAAAATGACTCTCTACAAGTTGACATTGATGTAGTATCTTGAGTTTCTTTTTCTCTAACTTTAATATTTTTTTGTTTATTTTTAAAAATATTATCCGGATTATATTTTTCTTTCAGTTCTTTTTGATATTTAATATCATTTTCACTTAAAGTTTTTTGAATTTTAATTCTTTCAATATCATCACATATATAATCTCTATATAATAGTGTTAATATTTCTTTTGTTGGTGTTAATAAATCTTGACTTTCTAAAGGTAATGATTTATCAATACTCCAACTATAATTTTTTGATTTATTATTTTCAAAGTAACTAATAATTCTTTTTGGTATTCTAGCTTTTAGATTTGGTGCCATATATTTTAATATTTCATTTACTTGATAAAGTGAATTTGAGTATTCTATATCTTCCATATTATTCTCCTTTTTCTTCTGATTTATCTTTGCTATTTTCCTTGTCATGCTTTAGCCATTTTCCTATTTTATCTTTTAATGATACTGATCTCTTTTCTACTGTTTCAGTTCTTTGTTCTGATGCAATTTTTTCTAAAGATTCTTTATTAGCTAAATATCTTGAATCTTCAATCTCTTGTTTTTTTCTATACAATGCTAATTCTTCTACTAAATATAGTTCAACATCTTCTTGATTATGATTTTTAGCATATTCAGCATACTCTGGTGATTTAACAACTGGTACTAAAGCTTTAATTTCATCTCCTGTCAAGTGAGATAGTTTATGCATACAAAGCGAATCTAAATGTTCTCTTCCTTTAGAAGTATCCAGAATTTCTAAATAAAATTCAGGTAAAACTTCTCCGTTTAGTATTAGTTTTTAAATTTCTTATTTGAACATTCCAAAATTCTACAGGATATTTACCGCCTTTTCCAATACAAACCCTTTCATCTAATCCTTCATTTTGTAAGTATTTTCTATATTCGTTTTGGAATTGTTGTGCTATTTCATTATGATGATCCATTAATTTTTTATTCATAAAATCTTCCTGAGTTAATTGGTCTAATAGTACAAAAGATAATCCTCTATCTTTAAACATAAAACTATAATCACTAGAAATTGCAACATTTCCTTTTTGCATTTCAGTATATAATGTTTTTATTAGTTCACTACTTTCTTCAGTTGTAGATATTAAATCAAAACTTCCACCATAGCCATTAAATCCAGCATACCACAAAGCAATAACTTCAGGAGAATTTACTTTATGTTCATTATGCTTTCTATCATCATTATTGATATATCTATCCATAACTTCATGTCTTTCTTCTTCAGTCTTTTTCATTAACCTTGCATAATTACATTGATCATTTGTTAACCAAACACTACCATCGCTAAATTCCATTAAATTAACATTTTCAGGATTTTTGACAATTTCTAAATAAAATGGATTATCTTTATTTTTATCTTTACCTTTATTTTTTGATTTTTTAGGCTTCATTTGTTCAGTTCCAGAATATCCGGTTTCGTGTTCAGCATAAAATCCATATCCCGCATTAAATCCAACTAATTTACCATCTCTTTTTAATACTTCTTGTCCATGATAAGCATATCTACTCATACCTTTTTCTCCTTTTTCATACTACTATGTTTATATGTAATATATATCATAATAATCTTTTTTTTGCAATAATTATGACAACAAAAATAACCTCCTAATATTCTTTAAATCCTCTTTTAGTTATAGATGCAATTTGTTTCATCTTTCCTTGTGTATTCTACCTGGATAAATTTTTAATATGTTTAGTTACTGCTAGTTGGGAAATATGCAAAATTCCACTTGCTTTGGTTAAATTTTCTTCTTCTGCTACAATTTTAAATATTCTATATAGTTCTAAATTTACCATATACTACTCCTTTTCAAATTATTTTATCATAAATATAATAAGGTGTCCACAACCTTAATGTAAGTCTCCACAACTTACACAAACTACTCTCCACAAGTAGCATTACCGTCTCCACAACGGTAAAATTTAATAGTATGATATTTAAAACATTTAACAATGATATTGACAAAATGAGTGCTAAATGGGGAATATTTGGACGGTCATTTAATGACATTGGAACTGCTATTGTTGGAAGAATTCGTGATATTAACAAAGGCTTTCAATCGACTGATGATTTGATAGGTTCTATAAAAGATTCTGACAGTATTTGGAAAAGGTTATATCCAAGTAGAGAATCTATAAAAAGTCAGTTTATTGATGTTGATACTTTATATCCTAAAATAGATAATGATAACTTTGATTTTGACAAGTGGATTAACGAATTAAATGATATAGATAAACAAGTAAAAGCTGGTACAAAATCTTGGCAAGATTATTCTAATGGGTTAAAAGATAATCAGAAGTGGATTGCAAAATGGGGACAAGAGACAGAAGGACAAATCCGTACAGAA
>ERZ827168.2171-NODE-2171-length-23889-cov-6.984812_pt1 | contig 23889 bp, 22 predicted proteins | sample MGYA00519868_ERZ827168 | MGnify/ENA primary metagenome ERZ827168 (study PRJEB31778, sample SAMEA3449271) | human gut metagenome | biome: human gut; feature: human-associated habitat; material: faeces | place: United Kingdom | collected 2010/2012 ...
CGACTTAAGTCTTTTTTTATATATAATTTGTTTCACATCAATTGTATAACAACAAATTTTATTCTTTTTTTTTCGATTTTTTCTTGTTTTTCTTCCAATTTTAGTGTAGTATTATATGAGTTCGGAGGTATGTGATATGAAGAAGACTAAAATTATTTGTAGTATTGGTCCAGCTAGCGGAAACGTTGAAGTAATGGAACAATTAGTATTAAGTGGAATGAATTGTGCACGTATCAATCTTTCTCATGCAACTGAGGAAAGTGCATTAGAAACAATTGAGGTTGTTCGTGAAGTTAGAAGAAAAACTGGTATGCCAGTTGCAATTCTATATGATACAAAAGGACCTGAATTTAGAACAGGAAATTTTGAAACTGAAGATGGTGTTAAAGTAAGTATTGGTGACACTATCAAGATGGTTGAAGAAGAGGTTGTTTGTAATAGAGAACATTTCTGTGTAAATCATCCTGAGGCAATTGAACGTATTGAAGTTGGTTCACATGTATTAGTTGATAATGCATTACTTGATTTAGAAGTTATTGAAAAGGGTGAAGGATACGTTACTTTAAAAGCAATTAATAATGGAGAAATTAAGAGTCATAAGACATTAAATGTTCCTGGAATTGATTTAAATTTACCATTTATTAGTGATATTGATAGAAAAGATATTGAATTTGCTGCAACACATTCATGTGATTATTTAGCATTATCATTTGTTAATACTCCTGAAGATGTTATTGCTGCTCGTAAGATTGTAGAAGATGCTGGTGGAGACGCTAGAATTATTTCTAAGATTGAAAGTCAAATGGGAATTGATAATATTGATGAAATTATTTCAGTATCTGATGGAATCATGATTGCAAGAGGAGATCTTGGAGTAGAAGTTCCAATGGAAGCATTACCTATTTTACAAAAACAAATTATTCAAAAATGTCGTGAACATGGTAAGTTTGCTATCGTTGCAACTGAAATGTTAGCATCTATGTACACAAGTCCAAGACCAACAAGAGCTGAAGTTACTGATATTGCTAATGCTGTAATTGATGGAACTGACTGTGTAATGTTATCTGGGGAAACTACTGTTGGAAAATATCCAATTGATGCTGTTAAATATATGGCAAGAATTTGTGAGCATGTTGAATCTACAATTGATTATTCAAAACATGTTCAATATAAGAGAAAGATTGCTATTTCTGATACAATTGCAAAACTTGCTGTTGATGCTGTTGAATATGATGATATTAAGTTAATCGTTACAACAACAATGTCTGGTTATACTGCAAGAAAGGTTAGTAACTTAAGACCTAATTGTACTATTCTTGCTTGTTGTCCATCAAATCATATAGCTGAGAAAGTTGCATTAAACTTTGGTGTTAAACCAGTTGTAACAGAAGTATATGAGTCAACAGATGAAATGATTGAAGCATCTAAAAAGATTGCACAAGAACAATTTAATTTACAAAAAGGTGATTTAATCTTATTAACTGGAGGTTTCCCATTAGGAAAATCTAGAACAACAAATTATATTAGAATTGTAGAAATTTAATATGAAAAAGTTGATTAATTTCAACTTTTTTTGTTTTTTCATAATAAAAAAATATGCTATTTTGAAGCATACTTTTCTTTTCTTGAAATATCTAGATACAAATCATATAGTTTTTGAGTACCATTTTCTAAATAATAATAATGAAATATATATGGTACAAATAGACAAAATGTTACTAGAAATAATAAGAATAAAAATATATTTTCTAGAACTAGAAATGAAATTAAAAATAAAATTGTTGATATACCTGCAAAGAAAGTTACAATTAAGTGAACAAATCTTTCATGTTGAAAGAATTCAATTACATGTAATATTTCTTCTGGTAAATTTTTATCTATTTTATCTTTTTTATTTTCATTTTCTAATTTTTTAATATAATCTTCTAATTTTATTTTCATTGTAATTTATCTCCTAGCCCAGTATTAACAAATACTTCTTCATCTTCCATAAGAAGTTCATGAATCTCTTCTTCTTTAGTGTCTAGATATACTTCTTCAATACGATCGACTCTGCATTTTTCTGCTTTTAATATAGCTTCTATTTTATCAACTGTGTCATCTATTTCATCATTTACGACTACATAGTTGTATTTTGTAACTTCATTTATTTCTTTATAAGCCTCATGGAATCTTTTTATTATTTTATCGTTTGATTCAGTACCACGCTTTTTTAGTCTTTTAACTAAAGTTTTTAGAGAAGGTGGCATAATACATATAAATATTGCTTCTGGAATTAGTTTTTTAATATTAGTTGCTCCTTCAATTTCAATTTCTAATAGTACATCTATTCCTTGATCAATTTTTTCTTTTATATATTTTTTAGGAGTACCATAGTAGTTACCAGCATAATTTGTATATTCAAGAAAGAAGTTATCATCAATCTTTTCTTTAAAATCATCTTCTGTTAAGTAGTAGTAGTTTACTCCTTCTTCTTCTCCTTCACGAGGTTTTCTTGATGTTGCGGAAATTGATAACCAACGTGATTTATTATCTCTTTCTAATAACTTTCCAATGACTGTTCCTTTACCAGCTCCTGATGGTGCACTTATTACTATAATTTGACCTGTTTTTTTTTGTTTTAACATTTTTTTATCCATTATTTTCTCCTCCATAATAAATTATTTTTTGTAATTCTTTTTTTGCTAAATTTTTATTATTTATAATATCATAAATTTTTGTAGTTTCAATTTCAAATTCTAACATTTTATCCATATTTTTTGCTATTTTAGAAATTATTGGAACTTGGGTGTCTTTTTTTATTGTACTTAAGTATTCTCTTCCAGAGTTATTAAATCCAAGTATTCTAATATATGATATTTTATTAAAACTTTTTGCATGTTCTTTAGTAAAATTACATAATATATGAATTAACATTCTACTAATTTTATTATATGTATATCTTTTTGATTTTATTTTCTTTATTAATTCATCTATATTATTTACTTCTAGAATATTCTTTTTTAATAATTTATCAAACCCTTCATCTACTGTTTGATATTCTTCTAAATTTTTACTTGTAATTATTTTGTATTTTAAAATATTAAAATAATCATCTATCATATGTAAATCTTCTAAATATGGTAGAACTAAGTCTGGGACATATCCTTTGATGTTTTTATTTTCTTTTAAAGATTCTCTAATTGATGTAGCACTTGAGAAGGTGTTATTTAGTTCTTTTTCATGATAATTATTAATTCTTTTTATAGTTACTGGTTCTATTTTATAGTTATATTTTAATATTGTTTTTATATAACTTATTCCTAGTAAGTCGTTTGGTGTTGTTATTTTTTTGCCTGTTAAATCTTCTAGAGCAAGAGATAGGGCAGTTGGATAATTATAACCAAATTTTGAATATATTTTTACTAGTTTATCAAATTCTTCATTATCAAGTTGGGTTTTAGCGATTAGTTTTAAGTCTTCAATATTGTCTGATTCACTTCCAAATACTACTTTTTCGACATTTAAGTATTCTAGCAGAGTGATTGCTCCATAACTAAAGTAGTCAGCTGATTGAGTTGCGAATGGGAAGGGTAATTCTATTACTAAATCTATTCCTTCTTTTAAAGCAATTTCTGTTCTTTTCCATTTATCAATTATTGACACATCTCCACGTTCTGTGAAGTTTCCATTTAATATTAATACTATTTTATAATCTTTGTATTGTTCTTTAATAGTATTTAAATGATACAGGTGTCCATTATGAAATGGATTATATTCTGCAATAATACCAATAGCTTTCATGGTATCCCTCTTTTCTTTTTCTTGTATTTTATCATAATACTTTTCTTTTTACAATTGACATATAATATTATATAAAGTTTATTAAATATGGAAATATAATAAAAAAATATGTTATAATTTTGTTGAGTGGAGGGGCTTTCATGAAAGTTGTTATTGCGGCTGGAGGAACAGGTGGACATATCTATCCAGCGATTGCTATTATAAATAAGATAAAAGAAAAAGAAAAGAAATCTGAATTTTTATATATTGGAACAAGTGACAGAATGGAAAAAGATATTATACCAAAGCTTGGTATAAGGTTTGAAGGTATTCCAATGGAGGGCTTAAATAGAAAAAATTTATTTAAGAATTTTAGTGTGCTTAATAAATTTAGATTAGCTATTAAGAGGGCAACAAGTCTTTTAAAAGAATTCAAGCCTGATGTTGTAGTTGGAGCAGGTGGTTATATTACTGCACCTGTTTTATATGCCGCACATAAGTTAGGTATTCCAACACTTATTCATGAGCAGAATTCAATTCCAGGGGTATCTAATAAATTTATTGGTAATTTTGCTGATACTATATGTGTTTCTCTTCCTGGCAGTCTTTCTTTATTTCCAAAGAAAAAGACTGTTTATACTGGAAATCCTAGAAGTGAAGAAATAATGAGAGCATCTATTAAGAAAAAGAGTGAGATTGGTTTTAAAGAGAATATGAAACTTGTAGTTATTGTTATGGGGTCTCTTGGCAGTACAACAATGACTAAAAAAATAAAAGAATTAATCCCAAAATTTAATAATAAGAATTATCAAGTATTGGTAATTACTGGTAAAGCATATTATGATGATTATAAGGAACTTGATGTTTCAGATAATGTTAAGATTGTTCCTTTTATGAATGATTTAATTAATTTACTTAAAGATAGTGATTTAATTGTATCTAGAGCAGGTGCTTCTACCATTGCTGAGATAACTGCAATTGGACTTCCTGCAATATTAGTACCAAGCCCTTATGTTACAAATAATCATCAATATAAAAATGCCCGTGAATTAGAAGAAAATGGAGCTTGTACAATAATTACAGAAGATGAATTTTCTTCAAAAACTATTATTTGTGAAATTGATAAGTTATTTGATAATAAAGACTTATATGATAAGATGAGTGAAGATAGCAGAAAACTTGGAATAGATGACTCTGCAACTAAAATATATGATGAAATTAAAAGAATTATTAGGTGATAATATGAATGATGTCATTGAATTAATAAAAAAAGATGATATTTGTAAAATTTATGAGAATGTTTCTATAAGTAAATATACAACTTATAGAGTAGGAGGAATTTGTCGTGTTATGGCATATCCTGCTGATGCGTCTGAGTTAATTAAACTTTTGAAGTTATTAAAGAGTAGAAATGTTAAGTATAAGATACTTGGAAATGGCTCTAATTTACTTTTTAGTGATAAGGAGTATGATGGTTTTTTAATTAAATTAAATAGTTTTGATACTTTAACTTTTTTTGGTAATAACAAGGTAAAAGTCGGAGCAGGATATTCTTTGATTAAACTTAGTTTAATGGCTGCTAAAAAGGGCCTTACAGGACTTGAGTTTGCATCTGGAATTCCTGGAACTGTTGGTGGCGCTGTATTTATGAATGCTGGTGCATATAAGTCTGATATGGGTTATGTTGTAGAAACTGTTAAAGTACTTACTCCAAATTTAGAAATTATTAATTTAGAAAATAAAGAGATGAATTTTCATTATCGTTCTTCTTTTTTGCAAACTCATAGAGATTATGTTTGTTTAGAAGTTATTTTAAAGTTAAATGTTGGTAAGCGAGAAGCAATAGAAGACGTAATAAGAGAAAGACGAGAAAGAAGAGTTGCTTCTCAACCTCTTGAGTATCCTAGTGCTGGAAGTGTTTTTAGAAATCCTGAAGGTGGGTTTGCTGGTCAATTAATAGAAGAGAGTGGATTAAAAGGAATGACTAAGGGTGGAGCAATGATTAGTGATAAACACGCTAATTTTGTTATTAATTATAAAGATGCGACTAGTAGTGATATAAAATATTTAATTGATCTTGCTCATGATACTGTACTTGAAAAATATAATGTTGATATGAAAATAGAACAAGAATTTGTAAATTGGGAGTAGTTATGGCAAAAAAAATAGTCAAAAGAAGAAAAATTAGGTTATTTAATTTTTTATTAGTTCTTTTAGTTTTATTAGGACTATTTTTTGCAGTGTATCAAATAATTGAGATGCCTATTAAAAATATTATTATTAAAAATACTACTTATTTGAATGATGATTATATTATAGAACTTGCTAAGATAAAAGATTATCCTAGTTTTGTTCTTACTAGTTCTAAGAGTATAAGTAAAAATGTCAGTAAATCAAAATATATTTCTTCTATTAAAGTTAATAAAAAGTGGGGATTTGTACTTGAAATTGATGTTTTAGAGAATAGACCTTTATTTTATAGTGTTAATGATAATAGGTATATTTTAAGTAATAATATTTCAGTAGAAGATGATTCTATTAGTAATAATTTTAGAGTACCTAGATTATTAAATTATATTCCAGATAAAAAATATAAGAAATTTGTTAGTGACATGGAAAAGATAAATTTAGATACTTTATCTAAAATAAGTGATATTGAATATAAACCAAATGATTATGATAAAGATAGGTTTTTACTTTATATGGATGATGGCAATATGGTTTATTTAACACTTACTAAGTTTAAAATGATTAATCATTATAACGAGGTTTTAACACAACTAGAAAATCATAAAGGTATATTATATTTAGATAGTGGAAATCATTTTAAAATTATGGAATAGGAGAGATAATATGATAAATTTTATAAGAAATAATTATAAAAGTATTATAAAATTTGTTATATTATTTTTCTTTTTTTTATTATTTTTAGTAGTTAATTACAATATTTATCAAGGTGATAGTGTTGCAAATTATGGATTTAGTTATGCTCTTTTACGAGGAGAAGTTCCATATTTAGATTTTAATATGGTAATACCTTTATTTAGTCCTTTTTTATATAGTTTAGGACTTCATTTATTTAATGATATATTAATGTTTTATATAGAGCAGAGTGTCTTAATTTGTGTACTAGTTTATTTTTTAGAAAAATTAGTTAGCAAAAAGTATATTTTATTTATTCTTGGTATATGTATGTTTTATCCAATAAGTTTATGTACAACTATTTTTCCGGGATATAATTTTATTGTATTTTTATTATTAATAATTTTATTTTACTTATTAAAAAATAAGAAGAATGATATATTAGTTGGATTTATACTTGGACTTATTTTTTGTACTAAACAAACTATTGGATTAGTTTTATTTATTCCTAGTTTATATTATTTATTTTCTAAGAAAGAGAGATTTTTTAAAAGATTAATTGGTTACTTAATACCAGTTGTAATTACTTTTATTTACCTAGCTATTACTGGTAGCTTTATGAAGTTTATTGATTTATGTTTTTTAGGTTTATTTAATTTTGGTTCTAATAATAAAAGTATTTCTATGTTTTATTTTATATTACTTTTTGTAGGTGTTATTTACCTAGTATATAGAATTGTTAAAAATAGGAATGATTATGAATTATATTACTTATTATTATATAGTGTTATTAGTCTTCCAATAGTTGATTTTTATCACGTATCTTTATTTTTAATTGGAATACTTTATTTAATTTGTCGTGATATTAGTATTAGAGATAATATTTATAAATATTTAGTAGTTATGATAGTGTTTTTATTTATTAGTAGTTGTGTTATTGAATATAAATTTTTAAATAGTTTTAACTTTTATAATTATAAGCATTTTACTTTCTATTTAAAAACACCTAAATATAATGAGAGTATTAAATCTATTAATAAATTTACTAAGAAGTATGACAATGTTTATTATTTACTTCGTGGTACTGAGAGTTTCTTCTTTAAAATTAGTAATGATAGAGATATAACTTATTATGACTTATTAAATTATGGTAATTTTGGTTATAGGGGAGAAGAAAAAATAGTTTCAAGGATAAATAATATTCCAAAGAATAGTATTATAGTTACTGATTCTAGTTTATGTAGTAAGAGTAGTAATAATAATCAGTTTATATGTGAAAGTTTATTAGTTCTTAAGAGTTCTAAATTAATAAAAAATATATCTAATTATAGGATATATATTAAGGAGTAGTACTATGAATTTTATAAAGAAGAATTATAAGAGTATTTTAAAATATCTTGGTATTTATCTATTTGTTTGTATTTGTTATATTTATATACTTTATTTTTTGAAGTTTGGTGATTCTCTTAGTTTTTATGCTTTTTCTCATGCTTTGAAGAATGGACAAGTAATGTATAATGATTTTAATATTATAACGACACCTTTATATATTATTTTTATGTCTTTAGGATTACATATTTATGATAATTATTTAATGTTTATTTTTGAACAAGCATTTCTAGTTACTTTATTTGTGTATTTTGTTAATAAGAACTTAGGTGGCAAAAAAACATTAATTTTATTTTTATTATTTATATTTTATATTGGTATATTTCATATGACTTATAACTTTTTTACTTTATTTTTCTTAATAATTATATATTATTTAGAGAAAAATTATTCTTCTAAAGATTATTTAATTGGTTTTATTATAGGTCTTTCTATACTTAGTAAACATGTAATTGGATGTATGTTACTTATTCCAATGTTTATTATTTGTTTTAGAAATAGATGTAAATTATTTAAAAGATTTGTTGGTGTTTTTATTCCATGTTTTATATTTCTTATTTATTTAGTTATTAATAAGTCATTATATAGTTTTATTAATTTATGTTTTTTGGGACTTTTTGATTTTAGTAGTAATAATAGTAGACCCTCAGGAGTTTTATTTTATCTATCTATTTTAATTGTAATAATATTTATTTATTATATTATTAGACACAAAGATAAAAAATATTTGTATTATCTTCCATGTAGTTTTTTCTTCGCTTATCCTATATTTGATCAACATCATTTTTCATACTTATTATTTATATTTTTGTTTTTCTTATTAGATAATTATAATAGAAAAGATATTAAAAAAAATAAGATAACTTATGTATTTATAGTTCTTTTTATATTTAATATTTTATTCTTTATTAGTATCCTTTCATTAGAAAAAAATGTTATAAAATGTGATAGTAAAAGATTTAGTTTATTTTATACAAATAAGCCTTTATGTAATACGTTAAGAGAAAAAAAGAAAGTTTTAGATAAATATTGTGTTAATTCAAAATGTACTATAATTGATGATTATGGTATTGTTTATAATACTTCTAGGGATGCTGATTTAAGTTATTTTGATGTTACTTTTTATGGAAACTTAGGATATGATGGAACTAATATGATGATTAAGAAAATAGATAGTTTAAAAAATAATTATTTTGTTATTGGTACATTTTGTCTTAATGATGGTAAATATGGTCAACATAATAAAGAAGTTATTGATTATATAATAAAGAACAAAACGTATGTGGGAAAAGATTATGATTTTATAGTCTATAAGTAGTATTTATATTTTGAAAATTACAAATTATTATGATATATATTAAGTAGTATGATGAGAGGTTTATATGAGAAAAAAGATTTTACTAGGAATATTGTTATTTATATTATTGTTTGTATTTAATTTGTTTATATATCCAATAACACTTGATGAGATATGGAATTACGGCTTTTCTTATAATATTTTAAATGGGAAAATACCATATTTAGATTTTAATATGATCTTAACTCCTCTTTTTTCTTTTATTATGACTTTACCTCTAATGATATTTGGAAATAATATTTTAGTATTTAATATATTTAATATATTTATTATCTTAGGTTGTTTTTTACTTTTACATAATATTATAGATGATAATATGTGGCTTTGTGCTTTGATATTTTTTATACCATTTCCAATTTTATATCCTAGTTATAATTTATTTTTATTGTTTTTGTTTTTGTATCTTATTTATCTAGAAAAAAATGAAAAGAGTGATTATCTAATAGGTTTTATAGTTGGATGTTTGATACTTACTAAACAAAGTGTTGGAGTTTTTCTCTTATTACCATGTTTACTATATTATTTAAAAAATAAAAAAAAGTTTATTTCAAGACTTATTGGTTGTATTATTCCATGTAGTATATTTTTAATATATTTATTAATTACAAAATCATTTATGATTTTTTTAGATTTATGTTTATTTGGATTATTTGATTTTGCAGGTAATAATTCTGTTACTTCTAAATTTTCTCTTTTTATTTTTATATTAATATGTTTAGTTACTATAATATTTATAGTCAAAGAGCCAAAAAACATATATAACTACTATGCTCTTATGTTTTATAGTATAAGTATACCTTTATTTGATGCTTATCATATTGGATTTCAATTATTTGTTTTTATATTATTAATTTTTTTGAAAATTAAAAGTATATTACCTGTTAATTCATTTTTAATCTTTATTATTATATATATAGGTATTAGTATACCTTATCTTTTATATGATTTTAAATCATATAAAATAATATATCCTAATAATATTAATCATTTTGAATATAGATATTTAGTTAGTAATCAAGTCGATTTTACAAATGAAGTTTCTAACTATATCAAAAAGAATAAAGATTATAAATATATGTTTTTAGATTCTAATGGTTATTATTTTAGAATAATTAATGATGAGAGTGCTAGTTATTTAGATTTAATTAATATGGGAAATTGGGGTTATAATGGTTCTGATAAGTTAATTAATTTTATAAAAAAATTGCCAAAGAATACTAGATTTTTTATAGATGGAGTTGAGTTAGTAGGACAAAGACAAATAGATAGACGAGCAATTAAATATGTAATAAAACATGGTAAAAAAGTAGATAAAGTTGGTTTATATGATATTTATATTTTAGAAAATTAGAGGTGAAAGTTATGAAAAATAAAATAAAGAAGAATAAATATATTATATTATTTGTACTTGTATTATTATCGTTAAGTATATTTTCAATGGTGTTTGTTGGGTATGAATGTGATTATTTTTGGCATATAAAAGCAGGAGAGTATATGGTTAAAAATAATACTATTTTAACACATGATGTGTTTTCTTGGTTTGTTACTGGAAAATATTGGTTTTCTCATGAATGGTTATTTGAGAAGGTCTTATATAATTTGTTAAATATATTTGGTAATTTACATATTTATGTCTATTGCTTTATATTATTTTTTACTTTACTTCTTAGTATTTTTGTTCCTAATAGAAAAGAGTATTTAAAAAATATTCCTTTTTGTATGTTTTGGTTTAGTTTTAGTGCAATTTTATTTTTCTTTTTACAAGCAAGACCTCATTTAATAACTTATGTTTTAATTTCTTTATTACTCTATATATTATTTGATTTATATAAAAATGAAGATTCAAATAAATTTTATTTTATTCCAATTATTTCTCTTATTTGGGTTAATGTTCATGGAGGAAGTAGTAGTTTAGTTTATATTTTTCCTATTATATTTTTCTTATGTGGTATTTTTTCATTTAAGTCATCAAAGATAGAAAATACTGATTATTCAAGAAAAAAACTTATTAAATATATGTTATCTATATTATTTGCTTTTATTCCATTATTTATAAATCCTCATGGATATAAAATGGTACTTTATCCTTATCAAAATATGAATAATAGTGTAATGCTTGAGAGTATAAGTGAATGGCATTGTAGTGATTTAAATTCAATTAGTCATTATCCTTTCTTTGTTTTAGCATTTTTAATATTTATGATTATGTTTTTTAGTAAGAAGAAAATTAGATTAATAGATGCTTTAATATTTTTATTTGGTTTATATTTAGGATTAAAAAGTATTAGATTTTGGCCTTTTATATATATTTTTATGTCTCATTCTATATTTTATTATATTTCTCCTAGAAAGGTTGATAAAGGTACAGATAAAGTGTTTATAATTTTAATATGTCTTTTCTTAGGAATTTTTTGTTTAAATAAATCTCATATAAAACTTTCTCCTACTAAGGTTATTAGTGATAAGGCAATAGATATTTTAAAGAAAGAAAATCCTAAGAGACTTCTTAATTATTATGATTATGGTGGTTATTTGGTTTATAAGAATATTCCTGTATTTATTGATGGTCGTGCTGATTTATACTCAGAGTATAATTTTGAAGATTATCTTGATATAAGTAATGCTTCTTATAAGTTTACTAAGTATTTAAAAAAGTATAATTTTGATTATATATTGATGCCTAAAAAGAGAGGTATTACTACTTATTTATCTGAATCTAATGATTATAATGTTATTTATTCTGATAAGAAAGTTGTTATTTTTAAGGCTAAATAAGTCGATTCTATTTGCAAAAAAATGCTTTTATAGTATAATTGAAATTAAAGATAGGAGATGCATTAGATGAGTGATATTTATACTGGAATTGATTTAGGTACTGATAGTGTAAAAGTTGTTGTGTGTGAAAAACTTAATGATAAATATCATGTTTTAGCTTCATCTTCTTATCCATCTTCTGGTATTAAGGATGGTTTTATTACTGATAATCGTTTGGCAATTAATTCTGTTAGTAATGCGATTAAACAAGTTAATGAGATGCTTGGCATTAAAATTACTAAAGTAATTGCATGTGTTCCTCCTGCTAATTGTAGTATGGATATTGTGGTTGGTAAGGTTGATGTTATTGACTATAATGAAATTACTGGTATTGATATTGGGAATGTACTTAATGATGCACTAAAGGGACAAGATTTTAGGGAGAGAGAATTAGTAACAGCCATGCCTATTAATTTTGTGGTAGATGGTACTACAAGTATTAGAGATCCTAAAGGTTTAAAAGGGAGTACTTTAGAGACACGTGTTGTTATTAGTACGGTTCCTAAAGAGCCTTTATATAGAATACTTGAAGTGTTGAAACTGAGTGGTGTTGAGACTGTTGATATTAGTTTTACATCATTTGGAGATTATTATACAGTTAAGAATAAAAATTATGATGATGTTGTTGGTGCTATTATTAATATTGGTGAAGAGTCAACTAATGTTTCTGTTTTTAATAAAGGAATTCAGATAAAAAATAGTTTGATTCCTGTTGGAAGTAAGAATGTTGATAAGGACTTGACTTATGTTTTTAAGTCAAATCTTGAAGAGTCTCGTAAACTAAAAGAAAAGTTTGCGGTTGCTCTTTCATCTTTAGCAGATAGTAATGATACTTGGAACTTTAAAATTGATAAAGATACTTCTAAAGAAGTAAATCAGGTTGGAGTGTCTAAAGTAGTTGAAGCACGAGTTAGGGAGTTGTTAAAACTTGCCAAAAATGAAATAAAAAACTTAACAAATAGGGAAATACGTTATATAATTATAACAGGTGGCTTAAGCGAATTGGCTGGGTTTTCATATTTAGTAGAACAAGAATTTGGTTTTGTTGCGAAAGTATGTAATATCAAGACAATGGGTATTAGGCATAATATGTATAGTAGTTGTTATGGAACTATTAAGTATTTTAATGATAAGCTTGACTTGAGAGGTAAGCATTATAATATGATAAGTAATGAGGATGTAGAAAAGCTATCTTCTACTGATTCTCTTGTAACAACAAGTGAAAATGTGATAAGTAAAGTGTTTGGGCACTTTTTCGTAGATTAAGGAGGAAAAGGTATGATAGGCGGACTTGAAATGGATCAATTAGCAAAAATCAAAGTCATTGGATTAGGTGGCGGTGGTGGAAACGCTATAAATAGAATGGTTGAATCTGGAGTTAAAGGGGTAGAATTTATTGCTGCTAATACAGATTTACAAGTATTAAATACATCAAAGGCAGATGTTAAAATTCAGATTGGAGCAACATTAACTGATGGACTTGGAGCAGGGGGAAAACCAGAAATTGGTAAGGAATCTGCAGTTGAGTCTAAAAAAGAAATAGAAGATGCTTTATCTGGGGCAGATATGGTATTTATTACCGCTGGAATGGGTGGTGGTACTGGTACTGGTGCTGCAGGAGTTGTTGCAGAGATTGCACAAGGACTTGGAGCATTAACAGTAGCAATAGTTACTAAACCATTCTCTTTTGAAGGTAAGAGAAGAATGGAAAATGCCCTTAAAGGAATTGAAGAGTTAAAGAAACATGTTGATACATTAATTATTATTCCAAATGATAAATTAAGAGAAATTATTGATAAATCAACACCAATGCTTGAAGCATTTAAAGAAGTTGACAATGTACTTCGTCGAGGAGTTCAATCTATTTCTGATTTGATTGCTGTTGTTGGTCTTGTTAACCTTGACTTTGCAGATGTTAAAGCAGTAATGGAGAAGAGTGGACGTGCAATTATCGGTATTGGTATTGGTATGGGAGAAGATAGAGCTCTTGAGGCTGCTAAACAAGCGGTTTCATCACCACTTCTTGAAACTTCAATTGAAGGAGCAACAGATGCTATTATCAATATTACAGGTGGAGTTAACTTAACATTATTTGAGGCTGAACAAGCAGCAGAAGTTGTTAGAGGTGCAAGTAATACTGATATTAATACAATCTTTGGTTCAGTTATTAATGAGAATTTAAATGATGAAGTTATTGTTACAGTTATTGCAACAGGTTTTGATAAGAAAAGACCTGCTCAACCAGAAGTAGCTCCATTATATAGTAACAACGTACCTCCAAGAAGAAGTATGTCTAGAGAAGAATATTCATATAATACACCAGAATTATTAAGTTCAGATGACGATTCAGATTCTGGAAATGTAGATATCGAAATGCCTTCTTTCTTAAGAGATAGAAATTTTTAAAAAAACAAAAGTAGATTAATTTCTACTTTTTTATTTATAAATAAAAAAAGAAATGGATTAATAAGTTATTTTATGTTCCCATTTCTTTTTATTTTCTGCAGCTCTTATTACTTGAGCTAATAAGTTAAGTGCAATTTGTTCAGTTTTTCTATCTACATCTCTTAATGGATTAAATTCTACTAAGTCGTATGATAGAACACTTTGCATATGGTTTATAATATATTCATTTATTTGCATTGCTTCTTCTTCATTTATTCCATCAAACTCTGGAACAGATACTCCTGGTGCAACATCTGGGTCAATTATGTCTAAGTCATAACTTATATGTATTCCTTTTGTTTTATATCCTGCAATTTTAAATGCCTCATCCATAATTGCTTCTATTCCTTTTTCTTTAATATCTTGTGTTGTAAATACTGTAACTCCAGAATATTTAACATTATCTTTTTCAGCATCATCAATACTTCTTGCACCAATAATTACAGTACGAGAAGGCTGAATTACTTTTCCATCATGATAGTATCTTAATTCACTATTTTTATAACCATTTATTGCGGCAAGTGGAAGACCATGAATATTTCCTGTAACAGTTGTTTCAAAAGTATTATAGTCTGTATGAGCATCAATCCAAATAATCCCAACATCAATATTTACTTTAGCACTGGCAAGAGCACTTGCAATAGCAGCGGAATGGTCTCCTCCAATCATAATTGGAAAATATTCTTCTTTAATTTTATCCACCATATTCTTATATAGATTGGTATTGAATTTTTCGATTTCATATTCATTTTTTCTTCTGTCTGACAAGTTTCTACTTTTAATAATATCTTTATCTTGTTCAAACATCATGCTTTCACCTTTATAGAAAGCTTTTAAATCATTCATTAATTGAACTGGTCCAAGACTTGCTCCGTCGATATTAACGCCAAGATCAGTACCAGCTCCAAATATCATTGTTCTCATTTTATCACCAAATTAATTTTAGTATAAATTTATTTTTATAGCAAGGAAAAGGGTTTAATTATTAGTAAAGTTATTGTATAATTAAGTCTAGGTGATTAAATGAAAACATTAAATGAATTGTATCCTGGAATTGGTGTGGATACGCAAATTAAAGCAATAAAAATAAATTCAAAAGAAGTTAATGAAGGAGATTTATTTGTATGTACTAAAGGTGTTACTGCTGATAGACATGATTTTATTGATGATGCGATTAAACATGGAGCAGCTGCTATTATCGTTAGTCGTGATGTTGGAGAAAAGAGTGTTCCTATTATAAAGGTACCAGATACAAATAGAGAATTACCTTATTTATGTCAAAAATTTTATGATTATCCAGATAATAAATTAAAGATGATAGGTGTTACTGGAACTGATGGTAAGACTAGTACTACAACGATTATTCAAACATTAATTGGTAGTGACTTATGTGGATATATTGGAACTAACGGAAGAAGTTGTGCTGGTTTTACTGGAGATAATCCTAATACAACTCCTGATGCTCAATTACTTTATAGCTATTTAGATGAATTTGTAAATTATGGGTGTCATTATGCATCAATAGAGGCATCAAGTGAGGCATTTTTCAGAGGAAGACTACAAGCAATGCAGTTTGATGTTTCAGGATATACTAATATAACTTCAGAACACTTAAATATTCATGGAACTTTTGAAAATTATTTAAATAGTAAATTATGTTTATTTAAACAAACTAAAAAAGAAGGATTTTGTGTATTAAATCATGATGATCAATATTTTGAAACTGTAAAAGGTGCTTGTAATGGACAAGTACTTACATATGGTCGTGGAGAAGATAATGATTTACAAATAGTAGATTTTAAAGTATTTCCAAATCATACAGAAATAAATTTCAAATATAAGGATAGAAAATTTTTTGTAGATAGTCCAATGATGGGAGACTTTAATGTTTATAATTTAGCTTGTGGTATTTTGTGTACTGTTGCACTTGGATTTAGTCTAGATAAGATTCTTCCAAACATTCCAAATATTAAAGTAAGTGGAAGACTTGAACTTTTAAAGACTAATACGCCATATTATGTAATGGTAGATTATGCTCATACTCCTAATGGAATTGCTAATTTATTAAACTTTGTTCATACATTAAATATTAATCGTAGTATTGTAGTTATAGGTCAAGCAGGAGAAAGAGATAATTTAAAAAGACCAAAAGTTGGCAATGTTGTAGTAGAAAATGCCAGTTATGCTATATTTACTTATGAAGATCCTAGAAGTGAGGATCCTATGGCAATATGTGAAGATATAATTAAAGAATTGAAAGAGACTCATAATAATTATGAAATAGTAATTGATAGAAGAAAAGCAATTCAAAAAGCAGTTGATATGGCAGAAGATAACGATATGGTTTTAGTTCTTGGAAAAGGAAATGAAACTTATGAAAAACTAAAAGATGAAACAATATACTTTAATGATATAGAAGAAGCATATAATGCAGTAGCAACAAGAAAGATAAGAGAAGGAGTTACTAATTAGTAACTTCTTTTTCTATTGAACAATTTAAAAGAAAGTGTTATAATATGCTCTAATTTGAGGGGGAATATTATGCACGATTTTTATTATTGTTTTTGGGATGAAAAAAGATTTCCTGGATTTAGAAGAGCACTTTTAGAACTTGAAAAAAGATCTATTATAAAATTTAATTCTTACAGTCACACTGCATTAGAAAGAAAACAATATAGTACAATGCTAAATAAAAGTCTTGATAATATTGAAAAGTATTTTTGTGCTTTAATTAAACAAAAGTATATTAAAAAGTCAAATTACTTGTACTGTCTAAATCAAATAAAATCAATTAATAGTATAGATTTTATGGATAAGAAAGATAGAGAAGTATATGATGCTTATACTCTTGGAAATGATATTTATATTAATCCAGAATATAAAGATATGATTGATTTAGGTCATGATACTACTTTTTTTAGAATATCTAGTCATGAACTTACACATCATATGCTTTCTCCTTGGAAAGAAGATAGAAATGAGTTTGCTAGAGTTATGTATAATAAATATAAAAAAAAATTAGAAGAATATAACCTAGATAATCTTAAATATATAGTAATGGGATTTGAATTATTAGGTGAGGTTATTGCAGAAGATGTTGGAGAAACAATAGCGTATAAATATGAAGGCAAAGAAAGACCAAGTTTTAGATTAATGAAAAATGAAAAAATGTATGGAAAAACCCAAACTTTTTTATCAAACTTTTATGTTTATCAAGAGTTACAAGAAGTAGCAAATAAATTTGCTTGTTGCTTAGACTTTATAAAAGATAGTGGAGATATAAGCACTAATTTAAGAAAGTTATCAGAAAAAGCACTATTTAAAAATTTTATTTCAAAAATTGAAGAGGTAGAAAATGAAGATTTAATTATAATGCTTGCTTGTATGGGAAAAATAAAAGAAGCAAGTTATACTGCTAGTGGACTTACTGATTTAAAAGATTGTGATGTTAGAAGATACTTAAATACATTTAATTATTTAGCAAGAATTAATCATAAATATAGTGATGGAGTTAAAGTAAAAAGATATAGTTAGATATTTAAAAAAAATTATTAATATGTTATAGTTAACTAAGGTGATTTTATGCTTAGAAAGGTTATTAAATTTACTTTAGTTATTTGTTGCATGTTAATAATTTTTATGTTTTCTAGTGATTCAGGTACTGCTTCAAGCAAAAAGAGTGATTCAGTTATTATTAATTTAGTTGAGGTTATTTCAAATAAAAAAGTAAATAATAAAGATAGGGATAAATATATAGAAAAATATGTTTTTCCTGTTAGAAAATGTGCTCATTTTACAATATATTTAATACTTGGAATATTAGTTATTAGTTTACTTAGTGAGTATAGAATTCTAAATTCTAAAACAGTTTTATATACTTTACTTATAGTATTTCTTTATGCTTGTAGTGATGAGTTTCATCAATTGTTTGTTTCTGGTAGAAGTAGTGAAATAAGAGATGTATTAATTGATAGTAGTGGGGGATTTATAGGAAGTTATTTATACTATTTATTTAGGAGGAAGAGAAAATGAATAAGAAAAAACAATTGGCCAAAAATACAATAATAATATTTTTTGGTAGAGTTTGTACTCAATTAATTTCTTTCTTTTTATTACCATTATATACATCTTATCTTGCGACTAAAGAATATGGTACAGTAGATTTAATTCAAACTTATGTTACTCTTTTAGTACCAATTATTACTTTAGAGTTAGAAATGAGTATATTTAGATTTTTAATAGATAGTAGAAAGAGTGAAAAAGAAACTAATAAATTAATTAGTAATAACTTTTTTATACTAGGTATTAGTTTAAGTATATTTAGTATTTTATATATAATAGTATCATCATTTGTTACTATTCCTTATAGATGGTTAATACTCGTAGATATTATAGTATGTGTTCTATCAGGAAACTTCTTACAAGTAGCAAGAGGATTTGGTAAGACACTTGATTATGCAATTAGTTGTATTTTAACGGGACTTACTACAGTTATTTCTAATATTATTTTAATATGTTTTGTACATATGCAAGCAGAGGGTATGATTATAAGTATGGCTCTTGCTAACTTTATATGTTCATTATATTTATTTATTAGATTAAAATTATATAGTAAAATTAATTTTAAAATAGTTGACTTTAAGCAAATAAAAGAAATGTATAAATATTCATTACCATTAATTCCTAATGGTATTAGTTGGTGGATAGTTAATGTTAGTGATAGAAGTATTATAAGCATTGTTCTTGGGGCTAGTGCTAATGGATTATATGCTATTAGTAATAAATTTCCAACTATTATTTCTAGTTTAACAGGAGTATTTAATTTAAGTTGGAGTGAGTCTGCTGCTCTTCATATTAATAGTAGTGATAGAGATGAGTTTTTTTCAGATATTACAAATACAATACTTAGATTGTTTATGGCACTTGGGGTAGGAATGCTTGCTTGTATGCCATTTGTATTTCCAATATTGATAGATGTTAAATATAATGATGCATATAACTATATTCCATTCTTAGTACTTGGAACAGTATTTAATGTAGCAATATGCTTATATAGTCAAGTATATCTTGCTAAAAAGTTATCTAAACAAGTAGCATCTACGGCAATTGTTGGAGCAATTATAAATATACTTATAAATGTTATATTTATAAAACAAATTGGATTATATGCAGCAGCTATTTCTACTATGATAAGTTATTTTGTAATGATGGTATATAGACATTTTGATTTAAAGAAATATGTAAATATAAAAATAGAAAAGAAATTAATAATAGAGTCTATAATAATTTATACATTTACTTTGTTAATTTATTATCAAAAATCAATTATATTACATGCAATATGTTTATTAATAGTTTGTATATATGCGTTTATTACTAATAAAGATTTCTTAAAATCAAGTTATTTAACTGTAGTTAAGAAAATAAAAAGATAATGATTAACATATAATTACTTAGGTGATTATATGTTTTTATTTTCTATAATTAGAAATTTATTATGTTTTACTGGAAGTTACTCTAATGATGTTTTTTTAGAACCATTATCATTAGATGAAGAAGATTTATGTATAAAGAAGAAAATGATGGGTGATATTGATTCTCGTAATAAGTTAATTGAACATAATTTAAGATTAGTTGCACATATTGTTAAGAAGTTTGATAATAATTCTTCTTTGAATGATGATTTAATAAGTATTGGTACTATTGGTCTTATTAAAGGAGTTGATACTTTTTCTCCTGATAAAGGAGTACGTATAACTACTTATTGTGCTAGATGTATTGAGAATGAAATATTGATGTACTTTAGAAAAAATAATAAATATAATAATGATATTTCTATTAATGATACAGTTGGTTATGATAAAGATGGAAATGAGATAATGATACAAGATATTATAAAGATGGATAATGAATGTATTGAAGATAGTATAGACTTATCAGATAACATAAAAGCGTTATATAAATATTTAGATGTATTAACTCCACGAGAAAGGGAAATAATAGTAAATAGATATGGACTTAATGATACAAAAGAATTGACACAAAAAAAGATATCTAAACATATGGGGATTAGTAGAAGTTATGTTTCAAGGATAGAGAAAAGAGCTCTTACTAAATTACTTAGAGAATTTATAAAAAATAAGAAAATATAGTTTTACAAAATACACTTTAGAATTTATAATAGTTATAGTTAGAAAGAGTGGTACAATTGAAAATAAAAATATGGACTAAGAGAAAAATTAAAAGATTTAGAGAGAATATTGATAAGAAAGTTATTTTTGAATGGGGTGTAATTGCTGTATTACTTTTTATTGCATATTTTATGTTTAATTATTTACTTATGCCACAGATAAATCTTAATGGTGGAAAACATATTGTTATTAATTATAAAGATAATTATAGTGATATGGGATATAGTGCTAAATACTTAGGAAAAGATGTAACTGATGATGTTATAGTTAGTGGTAATGTTAATTCTAAAAAGTTAGGAAAATATAAAATAGTTTATCAAGTAAAGGGTGAGGTATTAACAAAGAAGGTTGTAAGAGTTGTTGATGTTTTAGATAAAGAAAAACCTAATATTGATATTGATAAAACAGATGTTTATGCATGTCCTGGAAGTGAAGTGGTTCCTGAAAAAGTAAAAGCAAGTGATAACTATGATGGAGATATTTCTTCTAAAGTTAAGTTTAATATAGAAAAAGATAAAATTACTTATTATGTTTTGGATAGTAATGGTAATAAGAAGAGTATTTCTAAAAAGATTATTTATAAAGATAATGTTGCTCCAAATCTTGCATTAAAAGATAGTGATTATATGTATTTATATGTTGGAGATAGTTTTAATGATCCTTTATATGAAGTTAGTGATAATTGTGATGATAAAGTAAAAGTAAATGTTTCCGGTAGTGTTGATACTAGTAAGACGGGAGATTATAAGTTAGTTTATAAGGCAGTTGATAAAGCAGGAAACAAGAGCGAAGCAGTAAGACATGTTATTGTAAGTGAAAGAAATAAAAATGGAACAATATATTTAACTTTTGATGATGGTCCACAAGAAGGAACAACTAATGTAATTTTAGATATATTAAAAGAAGAAGGAGTAAAAGCAACTTTCTTTGTTACTAATAAAGGACCAGATTATTTAGTAAAAAGAGAATATGATGAGGGACATAGTATTGGACTTCATACAAGTAGTCATGATTATTCAAAAGTTTATGCATCAGTTGATGCTTACTTTAATGACTTATATAGCGTTCAAGATAGAGTTAAAAATGTTACAGGATATGAATCACATATAATTAGATTTCCTGGAGGTTCAAGTAATACAATAAGTAGAAAGTATTGTCCAGGAATTATGAGTAGTCTAACAAAAGATGTAATTAATAAAGGATTTAAATATTATGATTGGAATTTATCATCAGGAGATGCTGCAGGAGGTAGACCAACAGCTGAAGATATAAAAAATAATGTTATAAATAATTTAAGAAAAGATAGAGCCAATATGATTTTAATGCATGATATAAAAACATATACGAGAGATGCTTTAAGAGATATTATTAAGTATGCTAAAGAAAATGGTTATAGATTTGAAGTAGTTACGATGGATACTGATATGGTTCAACAAAGAGTAAATAATTAGACATATTTTTTATTTTATTATATAATTATCTTGGTGATGTTATGGGGTTGTTTAAGCCAGCAATGTATAAAAAAAATATATTTGAAATAAATTATAAAAAATTAAAAGAAAAGGGAATAACTTGTTTAGTATTTGATCTTGATAATACATTAGGATTAATTGATCATAGAAGGTGTCCAGAAGAGACTAAAAAATTAATAAAAAAATTACAGGATGACTTTTTAATATTAATTAGTTCAAATAATACAAGAGGAAGAATTACTCCATATTTAGAAGAACTTGGGGTAGGTGGTGTTTCTTGGAGTATGAAACCATCTACTAGAGGTCTTAGAAAAATAAAAAGTAATTATCATTTAAAGAAAAAAGAAATGTGTATGATAGGAGATCAAATAGTTACTGATGTTCTTGCGGGAAACAGATTTAAAATAATGACAATACTTGTTGATCCGCTAGGAGAAAAAGATTTAAAAATAACAGGTTTGAACAGAAAAGTTGAAGAAAAAATAGTTAAAAGATATGAAAAAAGGGGATTATTCGAGAGAGGTAAATATTATGAATAATGAAGAGAAACGTTGTAGTGGTTGTGGGGTTTTACTACAAGATCAAAATTTATTACAAGAAGGGTATACGACGAGTCTTGAAAATGATGTTTGTCAAAGATGCTTTAGAATGAAAAACTATGGAGAATATCAAGTAGTTACTAAATCAAATGATGATTATTTAAAAATACTTAAAAGTGTTGGAGAAACTAAAGACTTAGTTTTATATATTACAGATTTATTAAATTTAGAAGAAAACATTGAAGAAATAAGAAATATAATTCCAAATAAAATGATACTTGTTCTTAATAAAAAAGATGTTTTACCAAAGTCTGTAAAAGAAGAAAAATTAATTAATTACTTAAAAGAGAAAAATATTGAATTTGAAGAAGTAATAGTAGTATCAGTTAATAAAAATATTAATATAGATTATTTACTTAAAAGAATTAAGTATTATCAAACTAGTAAGAATGTTTACGTTGTAGGACATACTAATGCTGGTAAGAGTAGTTTAATTAATAAATTAATTTCTAATTACTCAGAAAATACACAAGAACTTACTATGAGTCCATTACCTTCAACTACACTTAATTTAGTTAAAATAGACATTAATGATCATTTAACATTAATAGATACACCAGGATTAGTAGATAATGGTTCTATATTAAATAGAGTAGATGCTTCAATGGTAAAAAAGATTTCTCCTAAAAAAGAGATTAAACCACGTACATATCAATTAAGAAAAAATCAATCAATTATAATTGAAGATTTAGTTAGAATTGATTATGTAGAAGGAGAAAAAAATAGTTTTACTTTATTTGTATCAAATGATTTAAAAGTAAAAAGATTACTTAATTTATTTAATAATGATGAATTAAAAGATAAAAACAAACTTACTTATGAAGTTAAATACGATGAAGATTTAGTAATTAATGGACTAGGCTTTGTTAAAATAGTTAATAAAGGTGTAATAGATGTTTATATTGATAAAGATATAGATACATTTATGAGAAAGAGCTTAATATGAAGTGATACAATAAAAGTAGACAGATAAAAAAAGAACTGTTTACTTTTTTAAT
>ERZ827168.2176-NODE-2176-length-23872-cov-5.251879_pt1 | contig 23872 bp, 24 predicted proteins | sample MGYA00519868_ERZ827168 | MGnify/ENA primary metagenome ERZ827168 (study PRJEB31778, sample SAMEA3449271) | human gut metagenome | biome: human gut; feature: human-associated habitat; material: faeces | place: United Kingdom | collected 2010/2012 ...
GTATATGTTGCTGGATTTGAACGAGGAGTTCTTCCTATTGGTGATTGGTCTATGTTTACTATCTTGTCTATATTATGAAGGCCTTTTACTTGCTTGCATTTTCCTGGCTTTTCATTAGAACCATTTAAGTCTCTTGCAATCGTCTTATATAAAATTTCGTTTACGAGTGTTGATTTTCCTGAACCAGAAACACCTGTTACACATATAAATTGTCCTAATGGAAATTTTACTGTTATATTTTTTAAGTTGTGTTCTGTTGCTCCAACTACTTCTATAGATTTTCCATTAGACTTTCTTCTTTTCTTTGGAACTACTATTTGTTTTCTTCCACTCAAATAATCACCTGTTATAGAACCTGGTGTATTTTTTATCTCTTCTGCAGTTCCTTGTGCCATTACATTTCCACCATGTACTCCGGCTCCTGGTCCAATATCTATAATCTGGTCAGCAGCATACATCGTATCTTCATCATGTTCTACGACTATAACAGAATTACCTAAATCTCTTAATTTCTTCAATGTAGCAATTAGCTTGTCATTATCTCTTTGATGAAGTCCAATGCTTGGTTCATCAAGAATATATAGAACCCCTGTAAGACCAGCACCGATTTGGGTTGCAAGCCTAATACGTTGTGCTTCACCACCAGATAAAGAACCAGCTGGTCTCGAGAGTGTTAAATAATCAAGTCCAACATCTATTAAAAATTGTAAACGTTTATTTAACTCTTGTAAGATCTGTTCTGCAATCATTGCCTGGGTTGGTGTAAGCTCTATGTTATTTATATATTCTTTTATTTTATCTATTGACATATCTGTAAGTTCTTTTATGTTTAATTCTCCAATTTTTACAGATAAACTTTCTTTTCTTAAACGGGCTCCATGGCAAGCAAGACAAGGAGATTCGCTCATGTACATCTCGTAAAAACTTCTCATACCATTAGATTTTGTCTCGTTGTGACGTCTTTCAAGTGTTGGAATTACACCCTCAAATGGAGTAGAATATTTTCTGGTTCCGGCAGCAGATGTGTATTCAAAGTCAATTACTTCATCTCCTGTACCATATAGAATTTTATTTAAGAAATCCTTTGGTAATTTTTTAATTGGAACATCTTTAATTTTAACTCCATAATGTTTTGCAATACTCTCAAAGTACATCTTAGCCATAGTATCGCCTTTTTTCATGGTGCTAGCTCCGAAAGCTTTTACCCCATCATATAGTGTCTTATCTTTATCTGGAATTATTAAATCCTCATCAATTCTCATTAAATAGCCAATACCAGTACACTCTGGGCAGGCACCAAATGGATTGTTGAAAGAGAACATTCTTGGTGTTAATTCTTCAAAGCTAATGCCACAATCTGTACATGCGTAATTTTGAGAATAGATTTTTTCTTCTTGGCCTGGCACATCTATTGTAACTAAGTTGTTTGCGTATTTCATTGCTGTTTCAACAGATTCAGTTAATCTTGCACGAATTCCTTCTTTAATAATTAATCTGTCTACCACAACATCAACATTATGTTTCTTCTTTTTATCAAGAGTAATTTCATCTTCTCCAAGCTCATACATTTGACCATCTATTCTTACTCTAATAAAACCTGCTTTTTGATAATCTTCTAACTGCTTTGTAAATTCTCCCTTTCTTCCACGCACAACAGGAGCTAAAACTTGAAGTCTTGTTCCTTCTTCAAGCTCCAGAATATTATCAACAATCTGGTCAATAGTCTGCTTTTCAATTTTCTTACCACAGTTTGGACAATATGGCACTCCAATTCTTGCATATAATAAACGCAAATAATCGTAAATTTCTGTAACCGTTCCAACTGTAGAACGAGGGTTCTTAGATGTAGTCTTTTGGTCAATAGAAATAGCAGGTGAAAGTCCTTCAATAGACTCAACCTCAGGTTTCTCCATCATACCTAAGAATTGCCTTGCATAGCTAGACAAACTCTCTACATATCTTCTTTGTCCTTCTGCATACAAAGTATCAAAAGCAAGTGAAGATTTTCCAGAACCTGAAAGTCCTGTAACAACTACCAATTTATTCCTTGGAATCGTTAAATCTATATTCTTTAAATTGTGTTCTTTTGCACCTTTTATAATAATATTATCATTCATTAAAATCATCCTTTAATAAAATTTTTGCACTGTTATTATAGCATATTTATAATGCCTTTTCAATAGTTTTGCAAACTTTTGTTCTTTTATTTTTTATAATTTAAGTGCACTTCTTTTCAAAAGCACACTCCTGTTATTTTTTATTTAGTTTTAATATTGTTTACAGTATTTTTCATAATTTTGTTGTAATTTTTCATAGTTTTCTTGTGATACTGTTATCTTTAATTTAATAGAATTTAGATTCTCATAGTCAATAAGTTTTTTGTTTTTTATATCCTGTAATATATTTTTATACAACATATATCTATTTGTGTCATATGTTACAAGACAATACTGATAGTTTTCGTCATTAGAATTTTTTCTGTTTTCTATTTCTAATTTAGGCTCTATTCCATTCAAATATTTTACTTCAATGTTTACTGTACCTATTGAATTGTCTATAATATATTCATGCTCATAGTTTTTTGTTATCCATAAATTATCAGACATTGGAATTTCTTGTGATAATGTTTTATATTCATTATATTGATTTGTTGAACCATGTTCGAAATTTAGGTATGACCCTATTGCTATTCCTGCTCCTACCCCGCAGGTTATCAAGCCTATTATTGCAATTATAAATATTTTCTTAAAATGTTGTTCTTTGTCTACAACAAAATTAAATGCTAATTCCATAAAGCTATAAAGAATTAAAGCTATACCAATTCCAACAAATGCAATTCCCGCGAATATATTTCCATATATAATATGGTACAATGAAACTACTGTGCAACCAACATCAATTACGAATCCTATTACCACTGGAATTGCAATGAAAATCATAAATAGTTTTATCATTATTACTATGATTTTTTCAATTACTTTTAGAAAAGCTGGACCAGAATGTTTTGGATCTCTAATAATTATTTTTTCTTTTGACTTTTCTTCGTAGTGTCTATTTTCTGTTTTTTCAATAGGTTCTTCAATACTCTTCTTCGTAATATTTTGATCCTCTATTGTTACATAATAATCTAGATACCTAATTTTTAGTAAATGAATAAAAATTACTCCTCCAACTGCAATCAATATAAGCGTAATTACTTTGCTTAATATTTTCCATAATATAGGTAATGGAAGAATTCCATAAATTATGTATTCTAAAAGTTTCATAATTAATAACCCAGATAGCAACAAAATTAGAATTATAAATACCATTTCAAATATAAATTTAATTTTTTCTTTAAACCTCATGCTAACAAACATATTATATAGTTTTGTTATAAAATTTAAAAAGTCTTGCATGCATACATTTAAATCAATCTTGTTTTTCGAACCTTCTATTGAAGTATTTCCTATTGAACCATCATCCATTAAATCTTCCAAGTGGCAATTTAATATTTGGCACATTTGTAGCATTTTTTCCATATCTGGATAAGAATTGCCAGCCTCCCATTTTGAAACTGCTTGTCTAGATACACCTAATTGTTCTGCAAGTTGTTCCTGCGATAAATTATTGTTTTTTCTTAGTTTTGGTAATTTTTCACTAAATCTCATTTTTCTCACCTCCACCTAAATTATAGAGCAAATAAATAAAGTTGCACTACCAATTTTCATTATCTTTTTGTAAACTTTCAGTTGCATTTTATCTTTTGCACTATTTTTTTAGTATAAATAGGTGTCTAATTGTTGTATTTTTAATAATTTACTCTTCAATTAGTTTGCAATATTCTTCTACAATCTTTTTAGCGTGTCTACGATCTCCATATAAGCAATCTATGTATTCTGGAGCTTTTTCTTCTTCATAGCATTCTTTCGTAAATCCATCTATGTATTCAACATATTCATTGACTCTGTTTTCTTTATCAATCATCCAAGGTTTCTTTGGATATATAAAGTGAATTACAGCTAAGTCATCCATCGAATATTCTTGAAAGTTTACATAGTACTCTAGATATGGAAAGAATATATTATATTTATTTTTTAGATGTAACTCAGGTTTATTTTTCCACTCATGGTCATATTCCTGCAATATATCTTGATCCCCTATTGCATCTCGTTTGTCTATTATTGTTTTTATTATTTCTTTAAATTTTTCAATTTGACCTTTTTTAGGCTCTACTACAATAACCCCAGATGTAAGCTCCAAGCATCTGCACGTCAAGTTTGGACCATGATGCTTGTCTATTACGGCTGACATATGTGGTTTATCAAATAAACAATCTATATTTTGTCTTACGTAAATGTCGCTATCTATAAATACAATTTTTTCGAAATCTGTTAGTTCAAAAATATTTAACTTATCAAATGTATAATTCCATCTATTCTTTGCTCTTGACCTGTTTCTATCTATTATTTCTTGAGGCAAGTCAACTTTTTCTCTTCTTATAGTTTTTATACCTTTTTTATTTAATTTTTCTTCTATCTCTTCAGAAATCTCGTTGCTAAGTAATGCATATAATGGATATTTAGAATGCACATTTTTTAATGCTTGATTTAGTGCAATAACTCCTGGTAAATAATTTTCTGTTGATAAAGTCGTAAAATAAGCCTTCTCTCCCATATTCTCTCCTCTTTTTGCCCAAAAAGGGGCGTCCCTATTGGGCGATTACAAGTTTTTTATTATTTTCAGTAATTGTTTTTTTCAACTTTTTCCAAACAACTTGTACATGTTGAAAATCTTCATAATCTTGTTTTACATTTGAATTATATTTTTCTAGGTCTTCCAATAAAATGTTAAAGTCTTTATCTTTAAACATTTTATTCATTGCTGGAATGCCTCTCTTTAAGTTTTTTACTGTTTTCTTTATTTCTTTTTCATAATTTTCTTTATCCGTTGCATACAAATATAAAGGTCTGTATTTAATCCAGCCTCTAGCCACCTTATAAAATCTCTGTTCAACGCTTTTATCGTTAGATTTTGTTTTATCTATTTTCCTTGGATACTTTCCTTCTAAAACATTATTAAATTTTATAAATGGGTCATGAAAATGATAAACCGGTACACTTACCACTTTGTTTTCATTCAATAACAAAGAAAAGAATGCATCTTCTCCTCTTGCCCCTTCCGGATTATAAAATGCCGGAATTTTTTCTAAATGTTTCAAGTTTAGGCACAATGGAGATCCCAATATACGTTTATGCGTTCCTTGGATTTGTATTTCACTCACAGTTTTCTTTTTCATTAATTCTTCATCAGCATAGGCAATTCCATCATTTTTCGACAAATATTCTTTAACATCTTTCCACGTCATAAATTCATTTTTTACAGCCTCTATAAAAGACTTTATTCTACGCTCATGAAATGGATTTTTTAATTCCATATATGGAAGTGGCGAATTATATCCGCATCTATGTCCGAAAGTAATATCAGCATTTTCTATGTTCTCCAAATGCCCTAATATATTATTTTGTGCCTTCCATTTAATGTTTTCGTTCGTATTATTCTTAATACATGCTACTGGGTATTCGTCATCATCCCAATATAAAAAATAATCAATTCCATTAATTACCGCATTATATAGCAGTGTATTCCTTGCTTTTGCATAGCCATAGCCGAAGAATAAATTGGCTTCGTCCATAGTTATTATTTTCTCTTTAACTAATCCTGATTTTTGCTCCTCTATTAATTGGGGAGTAATATGAACAATTTTTATATCTTTATGTACCTCTGGTAATATTTTATAAAAATCTTCTTCTCTAGATTCTTTTTGGTAACTTAAATCATACAATATGAATATCGTTAACTCAACCTCTCTATCAAACTTTTTAGTTTGATTTAATAAATGCTTATATGTGTTGTTTATAACAGCGCAAACATTCGGTCTGCCTGACACAAATCCAATTCCAAATTGTGCCTTTTCTTCCATATTCTATTAATACAGCTCCTTCACGTTATATTTTGCTTTTGCAATTATATCATACTTTCCGTTTAATAGCAATGTTTTCCAGTTTTATTATGGCGTTTTTTAATATGTCGGAGGCTATTTTTAATTATTATAGCTTAATTTCAATATTCTTCATTTCATCATCTATATGCATTTTTTTATAGGTTACTTTACAAGTATCTAACAATTTTCTAGATGCTATATTATTTTCGGAATTTGCATATTTATCAGATAAATATATTACTTCTTTAATTCCAGATTGAATTATCATTTTTGCACATTCGTTACATGGAAATAAATCCACATAAATTTTAGCACCTTCTAAGTCTTTTCTACTTCCTCTATAATTTAATATTGCATTCATTTCTGCATGGCATACATATGGATATTTTGTATCCAAATTGTTGCCTTCTCTATTCCAAGGAAACTCGTCATCATTAAAACCGTTTGGAGTTCCATTATATCCAATTGATAAAATTCTATTATCTGCACCAACAATGCATGCACCAACTTGAGTTGATGGGTCCTTACTTCTCATCGCAGATAATTTGGCTATTGCCATAAAATACTCATCCCAGCTAATATAATTACTTCTTTTTTTATTTTTATCTTCCATTACATCCTCCATATATATAAACGGTAAATTTTTAAATTGGTCACACAATTATATTAAAAAAAATCTAATTTTTAGAAATAAGTTCAAGTTTGTTTTTTGAGAAATCCAGACAAAATCCGAACAAGAGCTACGTATCGAAATTTTTGTAAAATTAAAATTGTTTTTTATATTACTCGCCCAAAAAGGGGCGTCCCTATTGGGCGATTTCAAATGGCATATGTTTCATCAGTTTATTATAGCATTCTCTACAAACAGGTATATATTCTGCGTCTCCAACCATAATGTCTGTGTCTTTTTGTCCTTTATAATATGTAAATATAGCTTCTTCACTCTTACAAATTTCACATATAGAAGTCATCATCTCAATATTATCAGCAATACACATTAAATCTCCCATTTTACCAAATGTTTTCTTTTCTGATGTTAAATTTAATCCAGCTATATAAAATTTTTTTCCTTCTGCAGCCATTTTATCTATTGTTTGAATATCTCCTTTTAAAAATTGAAATTCATCAATAAAATATGAATCTGCATCATATTTTTCAAGCTCATTTATGCTCTGAATATTTATAGCATTTATTGAATTGCCTGCTCTTGTTGATATTACTGCATCTCCTGCTCTATTGTCTAATAATGGTTTAAATACCTTAATGTTCTTTCCTGCAATTAATTGTCTCTTTAATTCATTAAATATCTTCTGACTTTTGCCGCATTTCATTGGTCCTGTATAAACATTAATAATTCCCATTACTGTTACTCCTCCATTTATGTAAATCATATTTATATTTTTGCTGATGAATACTATATATGTAATTAGGATATTTATCAAGTGTTTTTGCTAAAATTATTAATTTGTAATAATGTGTAATATTTTGTAATAATATGAAACTTAAAAAGTACTAGTTCATACTTTAAAATATTACTTCATTACTTTGTTATACTCTTAATTCCATTTTACAAAGCATGTTTCAAATTTTCTATGAATTAGTACTTTTATTGCTATATTTTAATTACATTTTTAAAATTCCATCTTTTCTTGTAACCAGTTTTCTATTTCAGAAATATCAATTCTTACTTGTTCCATTGTATCTCTATCTCTAATTGTTACTTTGTTGTCTTCTAATGTATCGAAGTCTATTGTTACACAATATGGTGTACCAATTTCATCTTCTCTTCTATATCTCTTTCCAATGCTTCCAGCCTCATCATAATCGCACATAAATTTCTTTGATAAATTTTCATATACCTCTTGTGCTTTTTCCGATAATTTTTTTGATAAAGGAAGTACAGCTACTTTATATGGAGCAAGAGCTGGGTGTAAGTGTAATACAACTCTTGAATCTCCTTCACCTAAGTCTTGTTCTTCATATGCGTTACATAAGAATGCTAAAGCAACTCTGTCACATCCTAATGATGGTTCTATAACATATGGAATGTATTTTTCGTTTGTCTCTGGATCTTGATATGATAAATCTTGTTTCGAGTGTTCCATGTGTCTTGATAAATCATAATCAGTTCTATCAGCAATTCCCCATAATTCACCCCATCCAAATGGGAATGCAAATTCTATATCTGTTGTAGCTTTGCTGTAGAATACAAGCTCTTCTGGACTGTGGTCACGAAGTCTGATATTTTCTTCTTCCATTCCTAAATCTAATAAGAACTTTTTGCAGTAATCTTTCCAGAATTTAAACCAATCTAAATCTGTTCCCGGTTTGCAGAAAAATTCAAGTTCCATCTGTTCAAATTCACGTGTTCTAAATGTAAAGTTTCCAGGTGTAATTTCGTTTCTGAAAGCTTTACCAATTTGGCCAATTCCCATTGGAAGCTTTCTTCTTGTCGTTCTCATTACATTTTTGAAGTTTACAAATATTCCTTGTGCTGTTTCTGGTCTTAAATAAATTTGTGCTGTTGAATCTTCTGTAACTCCTTGGAATGTTTTAAACATTAAATTGAACTTTCTTATATTAGTAAAGTTTGTTTTTCCACAATCTGGGCAAGGAATTTTGTTTTCATTTATGTAATTTACTAGTTGTTCATCAGTCCAACCGTCTGCAACTAAATCTTTTCCATTTTCATGAGCCCATTCTTCAATTAACTTATCTGCTCTATGTCTTGTTTTGCATTCTTTACAGTCAATTAATGGGTCACTGAAGCCTGCAACATGTCCTGTTGCAACCCAAGTTTCTGGGTTCATAAATATTGCTGCATCAAGCCCAACATTATATTTGTTCTCTTGAATAAACTTCTTTCTCCATGCAGCTTTAACATTATTTTTTAATTCTACACCTAAAGGGCCATAATCCCATGTATTTGCAAGACCCCCGTAAATTTCAGAGCCTGGATATATATATCCTCTATTCTTGCAAAGTGCTACCATTTTTTCCATACTTTCAATCATAATTTATACCTCTTACATAGCTAAAAAATTAGCGCATTTTGCCATTAATACTACCACTTAATAGTAGATATGTCAAGGCAAAATGCTTTTTTGTACTAGTCATTAATTTTTTATACAAGAAAGTATATTGCAATTATTGTAAATTATGTAAATTAATGATATAATAAATTAGCTTGATTTAATTATCAGTTATCATTAGAAAGGATGGTTATCATGAAACGATTTTTAATCGCATTTTCTAGGCGGACTGATTCAAATACTGAATTAAAATTTTCAGTAAAAGAACTGTCTGACGAAGTGTCGTCTCACGCATTATTATGTCCCCAAAGAACATTTATTTTATATGAAGCTTTGGGCGAAAGCATCGACGATATTTATGCCCAATTAAACACTATTAGCTTTTTTAACATTATTAGGTTGGACTTTTCCAATTTACCTCAAGCAATTGGGAAAATCTATATGTTTGGAAAATTCATGCCGTCCCCTGATGGCAACGGTAACATTATCTACAACAGCAACTGTAAAATTGCTATTCCCGTCGAAAATCTGAGCAGTAATTTCGTGATTGTAAACATTTGAACCATCAACCCACCTACCAAAAAAATATGGCAAGTGGGTTATATTTATTATATATTACATCGACATTTTTAATACTTTTCATTCCTTATTGCTAATATGTATGTTTTCTATCTCTCCTTTCAATTCTCTTGATATTATATTTTGTATCTGAGCTATTTGCTCTTCTTTCAATTCCTTAGCTTTTACGATTATGCTTATGCTGTCTCCATTTATAAATATTATTAAATCTTCAAATCCCTTGTTTTTTATTAGATTTTCCGCTATCATTATTGCATTTCTCGTATCATTTATTTTCTTTATTTCATTTTCTGAAATTTCCTTTTGAGTTTCTGAGATTTGACTATTACTCAATATTTTTTGATAGCTTTCCAGCATTTGTGAATACATTTTATCTCTTTCTAGTCTAAGCTCTGCAAAATATTGGTCTCCGCTAGTTTCTGTTACATTTGTAGATGTGTTTACTTCATTTGGAACGGTATTTTTATCGTTTTCTTTATTTTCAGTATTTTGTTCATTCGATTTTATTTCGTCTTTTTTTTCTTCACTTTTTACAGAATCAGCAGCAATATTCTGTCCCTCATTATTATTCACTAAATCATTATTATCAGCAACATTTGCACTCACGAGTGTTGCATCTCCAATTCCAGCATATTTTTCAGAGTCTGTTAATACTGCTGTTTCTAATACTTGTTTCTCGTTGCTCGTGTAGTTCATGTAACCTGCAGCAATCAGCATTATTGCTATAACAGAAATTATAATTTGATTTTTCTTTAAAATCTGTTTCATATTCACAATCTCCTCTTATTTCCATATTTTTAATCTTTCATCTCAAAGACTTGTATTTTATATGTAGCCAGTCCAGTAACCGCTTCTACCGCCTGCACTATGCTTGTTTTTACGTTTGCGTCATTTGCTCCCTGTGCAGTTATTATTGCACCTTCTATTTTAGGATTTATCACGCTTTGGGTTATTGGCGTTTTGGTTCCATTCTTGTCTTCATATATTACATCTTTCTTTGTAGTACTTTCATTCACAGTTCTTGTTCCTCCCCCAGAATCAGTTTCCTCTGTTGTACTAGTGCTGGAATCCTCATCATACATCGGTATAATCTGACTAGTTTGTGAATATGTAATTAATACTTTTGTTTTACCAACTCCCTTTATATTCGATAATATATTCTCCAATTTCTGTTCCATTCCAATCTCTTCAGTTACTGTCATTTGTGTTTCATTTTCTGTCGTGGCAAGTTTTTTATTTGTATCTGTTGTTATATTGTCTTTTTTCTTATCTCCGCTCCAAATATAGTTAATTGCTACAATTGTTACTATCATTATAATTGTGAGTACAACTAAATTTTCCATTTTCTTTTTGCTATTGGCATTTTCTTCACTATTTTTTTCTTTAATTTTCTGAAGTTTTTCCTTAAACATCTTTCTTTTTTGGCACTAAAAGTGCACTCCTCCTTTAAGAAATATTAATGTTCTTTTTATCTATGTCATAAGTTTCGCTTATGTAATCTTTCACTTCTTGTTTTTCATCATCACTTAATGTTTTGCTATCTTTTTGACTGATTGTATTTCCAATTTCTACAGTATTTATTACTATTTCATTGTTTTTTTCCTGTTTTTGCTCCATTTTAATCAGCTTTAATGTAATTTTTTCTATCGTATAATTTTCGTCATCTTTTATCTGAACATCTGATGTATCAATTTCATAGCCTTTTTCTTTTAGTTTAGCAGATATATCGGCTTTTAGATTTGATGCATATATGTCTTTAATACTTCTAGTATTATTATCTTCAAACTTGCGTGATATTGTGTTGTCACTTTTTGAAATCTGTTGTTCATATTTTTCTATATTTATTGTGTTTAAATTAATATCTTTGCCACCCAATTTTTTGATTATTGGAGATACTATTGTAAACAATATGTACATTCCAATTACAACTTTTACATATTTTTTACTACTGCTATTGGGCAAAATCATTTCAATTAATGTTGCAATTATTACAGCAACAATTATCCCTTGTGCCCAACTACTAAGAAATTCAATCATTGCATCATCACTCCACTGTTCGATATTTTTATTACTAAAGTTACTCCAATAATAAGCATTACAGAAATACTACACATTATGGCTAATAATAGCTTAAATGTTCCTCCTATCTGACCTAATAATTTTACAATCTTATCATCTGCAATAGGCTGGCATAAGGCAGAACCCAAGTAATAAACTGCCATTAAGGTTGTCAATTTTATTATCGGTATTATGCATATACTCAAAATTATAATTACACCAACAATCCCAACTGCATTTTTTAAAATATTGCTACAACTCATAACCGTGTCCACTGCATCTCCGAAGTATCTTTCCAACAATCGGAATAAAATTTGAAACTGCCGCTTTTGTGGTTTTTACTGTAAGTGCATCAACTCCGTTTGTTATGCTTCCTTCGAGTGAAGAAACACCAACAAATATGGTAAGAACAATTCCTAATATCCAGACAACTGTTGTATTTATGTATTTCGAAAGCTTGTCTATTTGGACTCTATCAGATACATTTGAAATTACACTTAACGCTACAGATATTAGGCTTGCTGGTACAAGCACAACATTTATAAAATTGCCTATAAAAGATATTATCCATAAAATGATTGGCTGTAGCATTCCAGCAGATGCAATATTTCCTGTAGTTATCATAAGTGTTATTAATAATGGAATTAAACAATTTGTAAATGCTACTAAATTGTCAATCGATGTTTTTACCATGTTGATTATATCTGAAAAATTTTTCATTACGATTGTTACGATTAAAATATATGTTATGTAATATGTAATTTGCGAAACACTCTTATTTTCTAGGCCATCTGTTATGCTTCGAAGCACGCTAGATACTATTATAATTACCATAATGCTTCCGAATTGTACTGATTGCTTCTCTTGCTCCACTAAACAACTGTGCTAGAATTTTTCTGCCTATTGTCTGATTATCCACATTCCCTTTTATAGCAGATGTTATAAGCTCATTTACATCAATATCAAAATCCTCACTCTTGTATTTGTTAGCCTCTTCAATAAAACTGGATATTCCTAATGTACTCGACTGACTTTTCAAGAGTTCACTCGTTATGTCATCTTCAGCATTTACTTTATAGCAAAAGCTCAAATAGCAAAAATATATTAGCAATATTACAATTATTTTTATTAATCTTTTGTTTTTCATTTTTCCTCCACTACGGTAGAATGTTTAGAATAACTTCAAGCAAACTTGACATTATTGGAACAGACATAGACATTATTATTACTTTGCCACCTAGATCAACCTTACTTGCAATTGCAGATTCACCGGCATCTTTGCAGATACTCACTGTAAATTCCGTTAAAATAGCTATTCCGGTAATTTTAATAAGTAAAACTAGAAACTCATTGTTTATTGCTGTTTTGCTTGATAAGCTTTTCAGCACTTCAATAATTCCAGAAAGCTTAGTAGCAATCAATGCAAATATTAATATTCCAGCTATTAGCGAGGCATACATTGCAAATTCCGGCCTATACTGTTTTAAAATTACAATTATTATAACCGCTATTAGACCAATGCCAATTATTTTAACAATATCCATATGTATCACTTTCCTTACAAATTAAAAATTGTCCTTACTGTATCAAACAGAGTACTAATTTCTTTAATTACCATTGTAAGAACAATAATGAGTCCTGCAAGAGTTGTCATCATTGCCTGATCTTCTCTTCCTGCTCTTACTAAAACCTGATACAATACAGCAACCAAAATTCCAATAGCAGCAATTTTAAATAATAAATTTATATCCATTATTCATCCGTTCCTTTCTTACTTGCACAAATTCAGTTGGAAAAGAATTAAATTTTGGCAAGGAAAATGAATTTCAAAGGTAAGGGCGCATACGTGGTGTATGTAACCGCGTTTGAAACGATATTTGACGTAGCCAAAATTGTAATTATTTTTCAACCTTATGCCTTTTCATAATAGTAATATAACAGCAGTAAGCCCCACAGTTACTCCTAGTGTCTTATATAATTTTGTATTCTTTTGTTTCTCAATTTTTGCATTTTCAATCTGGTCTTCTATTAATTTTTCTGTTAATTCAATTTGACTTACTTGTCCTTCCACATCTGTGTTTCCAAGCATTCTTCCCAGAGTTTCTATGGCAGTAAAATCTTCTTTATTAAAACTTAGTTTGTCTTGTGATTCTTCTATAGCTTTTTTCCAGGCATCCTTTGCACTCATATTCTCCATATTAAAGCTTGCTCTTTTAAATATGTCTCCCACCACATCTTTGTTATCATCATAAATCTGGTTAAAAATTTCTTGAATGGTTAGTCCTGTAAATTTAATTTTCGATTTAAATATGTTTAACAAATTCTGCATTTTTTCTAATTCTTGTACCCTATTTATGTATTTCTTTGAATATGTGTTTCCTATGTATGTAAATGCTAAAAACACAAAAAATATCAGAATATATTTTATAAAAATCATAGCTTGTCTCCTATTTTAAGCTTCTTTATAATATATATTCCAATATTTTTATTTTAGAACTATTTTTTATAAATTTATTGTTTCAAATTCATAATTCGAATCATTTCTTGCTTTTATAACTATTATTTTTTCAAATATTTTTTCTTGTATCAATTCCTTCAACTCTGGATTTTTCATCACATCTTCAATACTATTTCCATGAGCCGTAAAAATCCCTTTTACACCACAGCACATGGCGTACTTTATTGACTCACTATCTTGCACACTTCCGATTTCATCTGCTATTAACACTTGTGGTGCCATAGAACGAATAGCAATTTTCATTCCAATAGATTTTGGAATATCATTTATCACATCAGTCCTAATTCCTAAATCATTTTGCATTATTCCTCTATAAGTTGATGAAATTTCTCCTCTCTCATCTATTACAACCACATTCAAGCCCTGTATTTTATCTGATATTCCATTACTAATATTTCGTGTTATATCTCGCAATAAAGTCGTCTTTCCGCATTCCTGGTGGAGAGATTAATAACGTATTATAGATGCTATTATTGTTTTTTATTATTTCATTTATCATACAGTTTGAACAACCTTTTATTTCCCTGCTTATTCTAAAATTTAAACTAGAAATATAATTAAAATTAGCAACTTGTCCATTTGCATCTAACACTGCTGTTCCAACTATTCCAACACGATGTCCACCTTTTATTGTTATGTAGCCATTTGCAATTTGTTTTTGATATGAGTATACGGAATTTTCGCATATTTTTTGAAATATATAATTTATATCTTCTGTATTTATAATGTAATTTAGTATTTTCTGGGCTTGTCCAAATCTTAAAATTAAGGGCAAATTATTTCTTATACGAATTTCTTCATTCGAATTTAAATCTTCTTCATTCAATATTGCTTGTATATGTTGAGGAAAATATTTTAGAAACTCTTCTTTCATTATATTTTTTGTATAATCAATTTATTAATCTATTTAATTGATTATTTCCTTTCTCCTTTGTTAATAATTATTATATGCTTCACATAAAAAAATAGAACCATACATTTTGCTGTATGATTCTATTTATAATTAATTATTCTCACTATTATGGTAAACGTTCATAACATCATCTAATTCATCAAGATTTTCTAGTAATTTATCCATTCTTTCTTGAGCTTTTTCATCTAATGCAACATATGTTGTTGGAACCATTTGAACTTCTGCTTCTAAGAATTCTATTCCTTGGCCTTCTAAAGTTTCTCTTACACTTGAAAAATCTTCAGGTGTTGTTGTAATTGTGTAACATTCTTCATCAGCCTCAAAATCTTCTGCCCCTGCATCTAATGCAATCATCATCAAATCATCTTCTGATTGTTTGCATTCTGCTTTATCTACAACCATTACACCTTTTTTATTGAACATGTAAGAAACACAACCTGTTGTTCCTAAGTTTCCACCGGCTCTATCAAATACGTGTCTTACATCTGCTGCTGTTCTATTTCTGTTATCTGTACTTGCTTCTACTATAACAGCAACACCATTTGGTCCATATCCTTCATATATAACTTCTTCATAGTTTTCTGCGTTTCCAGCTCCAGATGCTTTCTTAATTGCATTGTTTATTGTATCGTTTGGCATGTTTGCTGCCTTACATTTTGCAATAACATCCTTTAACTTAGAGTTACCAGCCGGGTCAGGTCCACCTTGCTTTACTGCTATTAATAATTCTCTTCCTAATTTTGTGAATACTTTACCTCTTGCTGCATCAGCTTTACCTTTTTTAGCTTGAATATTATGCCATTTGCTATGACCTGACATTTTAACTCCTCCTTCTTATTGGCCTTTAGCCTTTTTTTCTAAAAATTTCATTTTTTATTGTAACATATTTTTTTTATTTTGTGTAGTCTTTTTTACAAATATTTTTGTATTTTACTACACTTATATCATTTATAAAGATACAAATAAAAACTTCATACTCTATTTACTTGTATCTTTTGTCATTTATTTTATTATACTTTAGTATAACTATTAACTTCTTTTTGTAATCTTGTACTTATTTCTTTTGAGTTATTATATAAATATCTACATAAATTGGTTCTAAATAAAGCAAATTCTAATAATCCTTTTTTCTCATAATCATCATTATATTGCTTATAACCGAATGGGCTACTCACAATTTGAATTAAATATAATTGTGCTGCATATTTTAAATCATACTTATTTAATTGTACATATTTTGCAAATTCTTTAACATACTCCACTAATGTATCTATATTTAGTTCTCCATTTTTTGCTTCTTCATCAACATAACTATATGATCTCATTACTTCCCAAATTATCGGTAGTTTTTTTGCTGTTTCAAAATCAATTACAGTTGTCTTGCCATTGTCATTATAAATTAATTGTTGAACACTATAGTCTCCATGGCTATTCATTATTGTCATCTTTCTAATCATTTCAAAGTCAAAATTATTTAACAAATCTTTTGACATATTTATTTTATCTTGAAGATCTTTTTCAAATTTTTCTCTATATGGGTTATCTAGATTTAATTTATTTATTAAATCTTCCATTTTTATTATTCCATTTTCTAAACTTTCTTTTGAAAACCATTTTTCTATTATTCCATCTTCCTCTAAACCTTCGTAATCCTTCAATGCTTGTGTCATTTTTCCTAATATTTTTGCACTCTCAATTGTCTTTTGATAATCACCTGTATTATTTTCCATTGTATATCCATCTATACACTCTTGCAAAATGATTATTCTATTTTCAAACTTAATATAAAAACTATTTTGTTTTGACTTTATATAAACAGGAACATCTATTCCTTTTTCTTTCAAAAAGTTAATTATATTCGTTTCTTTTATTACTGATTCTTCTGTTCTTCCTTCGCTAAATTCCTTTAAAATATATACTTTGTCATTTGATTTTATTTTGAATATATTTGCTGTTCCTCTATTAATTTTTTCAATTTCCATTATCTCTATGCCATAATTTTTATTTATCAAGGCCTTTATAATCTGCTCATTTAAATTAGATTTTTGAATTTCCATTATCTTTCTTCCTCCAATTACTTTTCTTAGTATAACATAAAAAAATATTTTTTACTGTTTTTTACATTTTTCAAATATCCTGTTTCTTTTAATCGTTTTTTGTGTTTCTTTTTGACAATTATACTCATGTCATACATCAAATCGGTATAATTGTCAAATATTGTGTTTTATAAAAATCCTAAATATTTTTATATTCTCGTGCTTTTTCTTCTAACAATTTAAAATTACATGCAATGGTTTTTAGAAAATTATTTTTATGTTGTGTTACGGCAACATACATTTTATTGGCTCTCTTATAGATTTCTTCTTTATTAGAATTCACAAATCTATACTCTGCAGATATAAGGTTTCTATAATTCTTATCCTGTTCACTATAGTTTAATATATTCATAACATTCATCTTCATAGGAATTGGAATCATGGCAGAAAATTTAATAATAGCTAATGGTCTCCTTTTTCTATCATATATAAAAAAGAAACTTGGATTATTCTTGTATTTTTCATAATGCTCTTTGTATGAATACAGGGGCACAAAATATCTATAACATTTAATTTCTAATACTATCCCTAAATACGGTCTACTATGTCCTATGTCATCTTTATTATAGCTAACATGTTCATCATACATACTTAAATATTTAATATATTCTCTATTCACGGCATAAAATAATAATTCTTTCATCTAACCTCTTTTCTGCACAAAATAAGAGAGTACATGTGTTACCACTTATATACTCCCTATTTTATCACTGCTTATTTATAAGGCTTAAGCATTACCTAATTTCATTACAGTTCATTTATGAGGCTTGAACTTTACCTAATTTCAAATCGTTCTTTATGAACTCCTATCAGCAATCTTTCAATTGCTTCTTTAGTATATTCATTATATATCATTTTTATTCATTTTGTCAATGCTTCGTTTTAAAATATTGTAATATTTTTCCATTTTATCAAATATATTTAATAGTTACCTATTTATGAGGCTTGAACTTTACCTAATTTATAAAATAAATGCCTCTTGTTCTAATTTGCTATTGTTCTCTAGCATTGCGTCAATCACTTCATAGAAGTTTTCATAATCTGATAATTCTCTTAATTGTTGCAGTCTTTTTCTATAGTCTTGATTCATTTCTTTCCAATATTCTCTTTTACTAAAAAAAGCTTCTGTATCCATTTTATATTCTTGTAGTTCTGGTATAATTTTTTTAAGTCTCGTAAATATTCTAAATCCACCAATATCTATGTCACTCCAATGATAAAATTCTTGGTTTTCGCAGGCTTCATATATTTTTTTAAAGAATTTACCTTTTATTGGACTATACATCCCACCATGATATATTACAAATTCGTCACTTTCTTGCTTGTTTTGAATATAATCTATATAGTTAGCTTTATTTTCTATGAATAATATTTTTCTTACATTCTTAATTGTCAAATTTGTCATTTTTTCTACATTATAACTATTCAAATAGCTTCCCATCGTCTCTTTTTTGTACTCTATTTTTTCATCGTCTATGTAATATTCCATGTCTCCACAAAATTCAAAGATTTCGGGATATTTTGATATTCCTACTTCTAATAAGATATCATCATTACTATATTCTTCTGCATTTTCAAGCAAATATGTTTTAATAATTCTTATTAGAACGTGTTCTATATTTCTCTCAAAATATTTAGAATCTCCAAAGCATTTTATACTTAATACACGTTTTAAATTTTCTTCTTTGTTATCAATCTGTTTTAACACCAGCAAAATATCTTGTGCAAATTGAACAGGAAACAAATTATTTGTTTTATGCTTTTCTTTCAAATAATTTATCATGTCTTGTTTGTACTCATTTATCCACTCTTGATTAAATTCCGCTTCTTCTAGCATTTTCAATAATAGCTCAATATTTTCTTTTACATTTGTTCTATTAGCCTTTTCATATGCCAATTCTACATTTTCTTTATTTAACCAAATTTCTTCTATTATGTTTCCGCTTCTCGTATTTTTGCCAAGAAAAATCTATTATACCTGCTTTCTTTAGCTCAAATATCACATCATGAATTATCTGTTTTCTATCATAATTTTCAATATTATAACCAGTTAGATTTTTCATCTTCAATATAATTCTTCTATTAGAAGCTTCATATAAAGCCTTGCTAGCCTCGTATTTATCTAACAATGTATTTAAAATAATTTTCTCAAAATCCATTCTATATTCCTTCTCTTCAAATTGCATTGGAAAATAATTATTCTTCCTTATTAGTATACTTCTTCACAACAATCTCATGTTCTTCTGGATTTAATACTAGCAATGTTGAATCAACAAGTGCTTGAATATCTTGCAATTTTTCTGGTGGTGCAGCAAATATTGCTTGAAATTGTATCTTCTTTAAGAGCTTAATACTTTCTTCTATTCTCTCGCTATCCATTTTGCTGAACGCCTCATCAAATACAATTAATCTTATGGTATTATCATTACTCTTAGTTCTATATAATTGTGCAAATGATGCCAATATTGATATATAGAATGGTGTCTGCGTTTCTCCACCAGACTTTTTCAATAATGTCTTAGATAAACGTTGCTCATTTCCAAGTTTATCTTTTACTATTAAATCAAAGTTCAAATATGTTCTATAATCGGTATATTCTTTGATGTTTTTCTCATACTCCTCACTTGAAATCGAATTATTATTCACATCTGTTGTAGTTATTTTTTCAAATAATTCTTTTATCTCTTGAGAATATTTCTGGTTAAACTGTTCCTGTCCTATAGCCCAGTCTCCTAGTAATAAATCGTCTTGAAGCATATCATAAAATCTTTTATACTCTTGCTTTGAAGATACTTTGAAGCTGTATGAATCTGTTCCAAATCTGTGTTCTCCCAGTGCACTGTTTAGTTCTTTTATTTGTTTTTTTACCTCATCAATGTTAGATTTTAGCTTGTCTAAAAATTCTATTCTAAATTGCTCATATGCTTTCTGTCTTGAATCTTTTATTTTTTCTGTATATTCTGGTAATACCACTTCTTCTAATTTTTTTAAGTGCTTAGAAAATTCTTCGTTGCTTGCATCTTGAATGTTATATGCATATTGGTATTTCGTATTAAAATCACTTCTCTTGTCTATAAGTTCTGCATGCAATTGGTCTTTTCTTTTTATTATTCCTTTTATGATATTAGAATATGACTCTGCTATTCTCTCTGCAGTTTTCTTTAATGATTGTATATCATACTTCTGTTCACCAACATTTTGTTGCCACTCAGCATCATAAAAGTCATTAATTTTGTTAGTCTTTTCTTCTATTGATAAGCTTATTCTAGGAAGCCTTTCTTCCTCTATATTCTTTATTGCTTCACTTAGTATTCCTAATTTTAAACTATTATCCTTTATTTGTTGTTCTATTTTTGTTTTTTCTACTTCTTTTTCTTTTATCTTTTCAGAAATTGTATTTAACCAGAATAAATCCATACTGTCTAATTCTTGTTGTAATTTCTGTTTTTCTTGAACATATTCAGATTTTTTCTTTGCTTCGATAATGTCTTCTTCTAAGCCTGGTAAAAATTCTTCTCCAAAGTTAGCCATTTTTCTAATACTATCCACTGCATTTATAACAGTTTCAAAATTATTTATATCATCTTCCAATTTATCAAGCTCATTTTCTTTTATTTGTTTTTGTTGTTCTAATGCTTTCTTACCTATAACCGGATATTTATAGAATTTAGGATCTATTTTTCTAAGCACATATCCTTGGTACAACATGCAATCTGATGTTATAGCTTGTTTATGGCTTCTTAACTCTTCTATTGTCTCACATTTAATTACTCTTCCTAATAGGTAATCAACATATGTTCTTGCCAATTCATTTTCAGTAATTACTTCTGTTGCAAGACTATTTTCAAGTGCATTTGATGCATTGTCTTTTCTAATTTTTTCAATATCAACTATACCAAATGAATGTATTTTTTCGTTTTCTCGTGCAAGTTCTCTATATATTTTTGAAGCTTCTTCAAAATATTGTGGGTCTATTATTAAATATTTTTTCTGCGTATTTAAGTAACCTTCGATTGCATTCTGCCATCTTGCATCTTTTATTTCTAATAAATCTGCTAAAACTGATACCTCTATGTCTTTACCAAACTTTTCTTTTAGTCTTGCTTCCAATATAGTTTTAAAATTGATAAATTGTAAATCATATGGATTAATTCCATTCTTTAATTTCTCTATGTCTTGAATTAGAACCTCTCTAGTCTGCTTCTTATTGTCAATTTCATACTTTTTATCAAAATAAGTACTCGTTCCCCAATTTATTAAATCTGATATATTGTTTCTCGTTTCTGTTACTGCATTTATGTCTAATTTATTAAAAATATTTTCATTTATACTATCTATGTACTTTATTAAATCTCTAGTATTATTTATATTTTGATAATTTACTTTGTCTTTTGCACTTTCTAGTTTAGAAATGCTTGCATTCCATCTTAATGTATAATTTCTTAGAGTTGCAATGTTCTTGCTTGCCTTTTCACTAATGTTATTAAGCTTACTATCTATTTCTTGTATTTTGGCAGTAATCTTATCATTCTTTATTTTAATATCAGAATTTGCTCTTGTTACTGTTAAATCTGATATTTCTTTTTCAATCTCGCCCTTTGTTTTTTCAAGTTGTGTCGTTGTTTCCTCTAAGCTTACTTTGCCATCTTTATCATCTTGGACTTGCTTTTGTAAATTCCCATATTCATCAATTAATTGTTGTTTTTCGGCTCTCCATATTAAATATTGTGCTTCTCTTTGTTTCATACATTCGTCAAGATAACCATTATATGTATTTTCAATTTCTTGAAGTTGATTTTTCTGAGTATTCATTACATCTACTTGTTTTAATAAACTATTATATTGTCTTATGTTTTCCTGCATAGAAGTTATATCAATTTGATTTTTTACATCACACACATATTCTACTATAAATTTTTCAATATCATTTATTGGTGTAAAAGTTACAGCCTTCTTAAACAGATTAAAAAACTTCTGATTTAATCCTCCGAGCTTTCCTCTTACTGCCACTTGATATTGAGCATTACTTGTACATATTTCTAAATTTTTATTACCATATTTTCTAGTCAAAAAGCTCTTCAATTCTGCAAATGAAAACGGAATATTATTCTCTCCTATAAATTCATTTTCCGGAATACTGTCCGCTACGATTCCTGCACCGGACTGTACCCGGACACTTCCATTTTTCTTATATGCCAGACGGATGGAAATACAGGTATCTACATTTCCGGCAAAATCAAGATATCCGACTGCTCCTCCATAAATTCCTCTTTTTTCCTTTTCCAGTTCTGCGATAATCTCGCATGCCCGGATTTTTGGTGCTCCTGAAAGAGTTCCGGCAGGAAGAATCGCATCCACTACATCAAGAGCATCTTTTTCCTCACTGATCGTTCCGGTTACAGTAGAACCTATATGCATAACATGGGAAAATCTCTGGATTTCCATATATTTATCTACTTTAACACTTCCCGGCCGGCTGATCTTTCCGACATCATTTCTTCCCAGATCTACAAGCATGTTATGTTCTGCCAGTTCTTTTTCATCTGCCAGCAGTTCTCGTTCCAGCCTCTGATCTTCCTCCTCCGTCTTTCCACGGGGTCTTGTTCCTGCCAGCGGGAAGGTGCAGACCGTTCCATTTTCAAGCTTCGCAAGCGTTTCCGGCGAAGCTCCTGCCACTTCGATATCGTCACTTGAGAAGTAGAACATATAAGGTGACGGATTCGATGTCCGCAGTACCCGGTAAGTATCAAAAAGACTTCCTTTTGCCTTTGCCGTAAGTGGATTAGAAAGAACCACCTGGAAAATATCACCTTCCCGGATATATTCTTTTGCTTTTTCCACCATTCTGCAATACTCTGCTTTTTCTGCTCCCGGCTGATATTCTTCTTCCAGTTTCAACGGTTTAAATACTGCCTTTGCACCACTGCGGATCAGTCGCTCCATTTCTTCCAGTTCTCTTTGTGCATTTTCGTAATTTTCTTCCAGGTCTCCATCCAGCCGGACTCCGGTGATCAGGATCAGCTTCTGTCTGTAGTTATCAAAGACGATAACCCTGTCAAATAACATCAGATCCGCATCCCGGAAATTATTTTCTGACGCTCCATTTAAAATCGGTTTCAGTGATGGTTCCCCATATTTGATGTAATCATATGAAAAATATCCCACCAGACCACCTGTATATGGCGGTAATCCGGGAACAACCGGGCTTTTATAGTCTTTTAAAATCTCCCGGAGAATTTTCCCCGGATGATCCGTCTGGACTTCTCTTTTTATCTTCTCATCCTCTTCATTTCCTTCAAGGATGACTACTTTTCCATCCATACACGTAATTTCCATTGTCGGTGCATAGCCCAGGAAGGAATACCTTCCCCACTGTTGTCGGTCCTCCGCACTTTCCAGCAGATAGCAGTGTCTGCTGGCCGCCCGAAGGGTTCTCATAACGCTGATCGGTGTAAATGCATCAGCATAGAGTTCTCTGCTGACCGGAACTCTTTTATATTTTCCTGATGCAGCATAATTTTGAATCATTTCCAGTGTCTCATTCATCTGTAGTCCTCCTTTTATGTCGAAATTTTATTCCGGCAGGGACAAAATAAAAAAGTCCCTGACAGAATATTTCTACTCTGTCAAGGACGGTAAGTCTAATTTATTTCCGCGGTGCCACCTTGATTCATGGAATTTTCCATGCACTTT
>ERZ827168.2179-NODE-2179-length-23840-cov-5.308472_pt1 | contig 23840 bp, 17 predicted proteins | sample MGYA00519868_ERZ827168 | MGnify/ENA primary metagenome ERZ827168 (study PRJEB31778, sample SAMEA3449271) | human gut metagenome | biome: human gut; feature: human-associated habitat; material: faeces | place: United Kingdom | collected 2010/2012 ...
GCAATTGATCCGTTCATCCGCCGTAGATATCATTGTTATCGACTCCGTAGCCGCATTGACTCCTAAAGCCGAGATTGAGGGCGATATGGGAGACAGCAAGATGGGTCTGCAAGCTCGTCTAATGTCGCAAGCCCTTCGTAAGTTGACGGCCGCGATCAATAAGACGAATACGACCTGTATCTTCATCAACCAATTGCGTGATAAGATCGGCGTAATGTTCGGGAACCCGGAAACGACGACTGGTGGTAATGCGTTGAAGTTCTACGCCTCAGTCCGTTTGGATATCCGTAGCATCGGAAAGCTAAAAGATGGTGACGAGATCAAGGGAAACCAAGTGCGTGTGAAAGTTATAAAAAACAAGGTGGCTCCTCCATTCCGCAAGGCAGAGTTCGATATCATGTTCGGTCAAGGTATCTCCCGTTCCGGAGAGATCATCGATCTTGGCTCTGAACTGAATATCATCAAGAAGAGCGGTTCGTGGTACAGCTACAATGATACCAAATTGGGACAAGGTCGTGATGCGGCAAAACAATGTGTCGAGGACAATCCCGAATTGGCAGACGAATTATCCGAATTAATATTTGAGGCATTAAAAGCCAACAAGTAATTTGCGGGGGCGGGCAAACCCCGCCCCTATACAAAATTGTAATGAGTAATAAAGACAAATATCGTTTACTTTGCAATACTGAAAAAAATATACCGATCTTCTCACATGACTGGTGGTTGGATACGGTTTGCGGAGAAAAAAAATGGGATGTCTTGCTTATAGAACAAAAGGGAAGGATACAGGCAACCCTCCCCCTTTACGTCCCCCATTCCGATATTGTCTCAATGCCTTCTTACACCCAAACAATGGGCCCTTGGTTCACCGCAAGTTCCTCCGACACGAAATATACGACCGAGTTAGGACGACGTCAAGAACTATGCAAACAATTCACGGAAGAACTAAAACGCTATCCGCACTTCCTGCAAAATTTCAATTATGACATTACGGATTGGCTTCCGTTTTATTGGGCGGGATATAACCAAACGACACGTTATACCTATTTATTAAAAAATATCCGGGATCATCAAGCGGTATGGGAGAATATGAGCCCCAATATCCGGCGAAATATTACGAAAGCGCAGAATAAATACCATATATCCGTAAAAAAAGGGATTCCTTTGAATGAGTTCCTAGCTGTACAAGCCCAAACATTTGACCGCCAGCATGTACGAATCAAGGAAGACACGAATGTACTGAAAGACTTGATCGCCACTTGCCGGCAAAGAGGACAAGGTGATTTATGGGGAGGTTATGACGAGCAAGGCCATTTACATGCGGCCGCTTTCATCGTATGGCAAGATCGATCGGCTTACTATCTCGCAGGAGGAGGAAATCCGGCCTATAGAGGTTCCGGAGCGCAAAGCTACGTCCTGTGGGAATGTCTTCATTTCGTTTCTCAATTTACGACGGTATTTGATTTCGAAGGGTCTATGCTACCCGGAGTAGAACGTTTCTTCCGCGAGTTCGGAGCTATCCAAACCCCATTTTTCACAATATCTAGGGGGAAATTGAGTTTATTAGACAGAGCACGCATTAAACTAAGCAAATGGGTATGAAAAATCGCACTTTACATTATATAATACGTTTTCTTGTAGGAGATGATGTCCCTAGCGAACTGGTGGAAACGATCGGGTACACGGCTGATCCCAATAAATTCGACCGATATAACGTCGTTATTATTCCATCCGGCTTCTTTGATGGACAAACATACGGGACTCCCGCTTCCTTACCGGAACTCCCCTTGCAAGAGGTTCAAGGTATCCCCTTGTTATTCGGCTCGCCGAAAGAGGAATGGATAAGAGATACATGGGTGGTTCATGCCGATATCATCGCAAGTACTTATTTTCTCATTTCCAGATACGAGGAGATGGTACGGCGTGGACTTCGGGATGAGCATGGAAGATTTCCCGGTAAAGAGTCCTTACCCTACCGGGCCGGTTTCCTGCATCGTCCGATCGTGGATGAATATCGCATGCTGCTTCATCGTTGGCTACGCCAATCCCGGTTACGTGTACCCGAGGTAAAAAAGCAAATCCGGAAGATCTACCTCACGCACGACGTAGATTCTCCGACTCTATATCGTTCGTGGAAAGGTTTGATACGGTCTATTAGAGATAGAAGAGGTTTATATAAATCCTTTCAAGGTAAATTCGGTTCCCTTGAGAAAGACCCGTTTTATACCTTCCCTTGGTTTTTCCGCCAGAATAGTATCCTTCAGGACTTGATCGGGAAGGAACAATGTCACCCTATCCTATTTATCCGGAACGGGGGGAAAGCCAAGCACGACAAACCTCATTACGATTTGAGGAATAAAGATATTCGTAAATTGATAAAAAGTGCTTTAGAGCATAATGTAACTATTGGTTTGCATAGTAGCTACCAAGCGGGTACGACTCCCAGCCTTATCCGGAAAGAGAAAACCGGTCTGGAAGATCATATCGGTAAAAATGTTCGGTTCAACCGTCATCATTTCTTGGCAATCCGGGAACCGGAAGATATGGACCAAATAGAGGCTGCTGGGGTTACGGACGATTTCACCATGGGGTATGCCGATGTCTCCGGATTCCGGTTAGGGACTTGCTACCCGGTTCGTTGGATCAATCCGATCACCCGCCGGCTATCTCCTCTCCGACTACATCCGCTTATTATAATGGATTGTACCCTAGAGGAGGAGAAATATATGGGACTGGATTTTGACAGGGCTTTAACCTATTGCCGGAATTTAGTGGAACAAGTAAATAATGTAGGAGGTGAATTGGTTTTACTATGGCATAATGACTCCGTACAAGAAGGGTCCGGAAGTTATTTACGTAAATTATACGCCCAGCTATTAAAAGAATTAGCGAAGCAGTGAAAACAATAAAATCCCTGTATTCAAATAAATCAGAAAGAATGATTACTAATTGTAAAAATATTTTAGTCCTCGCCCCTCATACGGATGATGGGGAACTTGGGTTGGGGGGAACTATCTCACGCCTGATAGAAGATGGTAAAAAAGTGACCTATGTGGCTTTCTCCACCGCACAGCAATCGGTTCCCGAGGGTTTTCCGAAAGATATCTTGAAGACAGAGGTCAAGCAAGCGACCCAGACCTTAGGTATAGAACCGGAAAACCTAATCATATACAATTACGAAGTAAGAAAACTGGGATACGCAAGACAAGAGATATTAGAGGAGTTAATACGCCTGAAAAAAGTATCCGATTTTGACCTAGTCTTCATCCCTAGCTTGCACGACATCCACCAAGATCATACGACGATCGCCCAAGAGGGTCTACGAGCGTTCAAAAACACGAATATATTAGGTTATGAGTTAATCTGGAACAACTTGACATTCAATACACAATGTTTTGTAAGGCTGGAAGAGCGCCATATCGACGCAAAGGTAGAATCATTGAAAGCCTATAAATCGCAAGGAGCGAGAGATTATCTATCCAAGGACTTTATCTATTCATTAGCGAGAGCACGGGGCGTCCAAGCGGGATGTACCTATGCGGAAGCGTTTGAAGTCGTTCGTCTATTCTTATAACACTGATTGAATCCATGAATAAACTCCTTATCATATGTGATATGTTCCCACCCGCTTTCGCCCCCAGAATGGGATATCTATGCAAATATTTGACACGCATGGGATGGGAAGTTACCGTAGTGACAGAATACATAGAAGACAATACATTCGAATTCCTTACGGGGTATGCGGACGTGTATTGCGTCCGCTACTACAAAGCATCAGGAAAGATCTCAAAGCATATCGAATGGATGTGGGTCATGTTTCTAGACATCTTGTTTGGTTATAAAGACATGAGAATAATCAACGCATGCATCCCCTTAATAAAGACCAACCAGTACAAGGGGATATTGTGTAGCACATACCGCACCTTTCCTTTAACCGCCGCCAAGACGTTAGCGATCCATACCAACCTCCCTTTCGTCGTGGATTTACGAGATATTATCGAGCAATATGCCTCCAACGAATATATATCGCATAAATTCCATACATTTTCATGGTTAGACGCATTCATCACAAAGCGATTTCGCAAACGGTTACTTAGAAAGCGGAATAACGCTTTGGAGGTAGCGGATTGTGTCACGACCGTATCGCCTTGGCACGTGGAGGTACTTAAACAATATAATCCCAATGTAAAACTGATTTATAACGGATTCGATCCCGAGTTGTTCTATCCGCAACAAATCAAGACCTCCCGGTTTATCATTACCTATACCGGACGGTTGTTAAGTTTAGCGATCCGAAATCCGGAGTTATTATTTGCGGCCATCGCCCGTCTTACGGAGGACAAGGTCATTATCCCCGAAACTTTTCGAGTTGTATGGTATACCGATCAAGAGTCCCGCTCCATCATCCGCCAAGAGGCCGAACAACATGGGGTGCAATCTTTCATGGATTACCATGAGTATGTACCGGCATCCGATATTCCCCTCATCTTGAACAAAAGCTCGGTGCTGCTTTCCTTGACGAATAAGTTTGACACGTCTGGTCCAAAAGGCTTCATGACAACTAAGTTCTTTGAATCGCTTGCGGTAGAAAAACCCATCTTATGCGTACAGAGTGACGAGGCTTACCTCGCCGAAGCCATCAAGGAGACCCATTCCGGACTGGCCGCAACCCGGGTAGACGAGGTGTACGATTTCTTGAAACATTACTATGAGGAATGGCAGGAAAAAGGATATACGACCTCGCCCGTCAATCGGGATAAGCTATCGAATTATTCCCGGAAAGAACAAGCTAGCCAATTTGCGCGTATATTTGAGGAGATTTAAGCAGATGGATAAATACCTCAACATAGTATCGTTCAATATACCTTATCCCGCCAATTACGGAGGGGTCATTGATGTGTATTATAAACTGGAGGCCTTGCATGCATGCGGCGTGAAACTCATATTACATTGTTTCGAATATGAACGTCCGCACGCACCGGAATTAGAAAGCATTTGCGACAAGGTTTTCTATTATAAACGCCGTACCGGGGTAATCGCTAATTTAACATGGCTCCCTTACAATGTATATAGCCGTAAAGATCATCGCTTGATCGAGAATCTTTTACAAAATGATTACCCGATCTTATTTGAGGGCCTCCACTCCTGCTATTATATGGACGATCCCCGTTTAAGAAACCGTATGAAGATATTCCGGGAGTGCAATATCGAGCACGATTATTATCGCCACTTGGCAAAGTCTGGCAAAGGATTGGTTCGCAATGCCTTTTTCAAGATCGAGGCCATGCGCTTCCAAGCCTATCAGAAAGTAGCACGGTACGCAAATCTGATAATCGCCGTATCCACGACAGACGCAGACTATTTACGAAAACAATTTCCCAATCAAAGGATCGAGTTCGTTCCTTGTTTCCACGAGAATAACCGGATTACGGCCGAACCGGGAAAATCCGATTATATTTTATATCATGGCAAGTTATCCGTTATCGAGAATGAACGAGCCGTGTTATTTCTCACCAAGCATGTTTTCAGCCAATTAAAACATACCTGCATAATAGCGGGCATGAACCCGACCCGTTTGATACGAGAGGCAGCCGCCCCTTACCCACATATAAAAGTAGAAGCAAATCCCAGTAAGGAACGTATGGACGCATTGATCCACAACGCACAAATTCATATGCTAATCACATTTCAAGATACCGGCCTAAAACTAAAGCTTTTGAACAGCTTATTCGCTGGAAGGCATACGATTGTCAATCATCTCATGCTAGCGGGTAGCGGATTAGATCCTTTATGCCATATCGCCGATACGCCGGATGAGATGATACGGGCTTGCGAACAATTAATGGCCCTACCTATAGATAAAGAGGCGATAGATAAACGAAAACAATTATTGTTCCCTGCTTTTTCTAATGAAGATCAGGGGATACGTTTATACAAGATGATATATGATGAAAGAGAATAGAAGTGATTTATTACATACATTAACCGAACGTTTGAAAGCGATCGACTATAATAAATTACCGATCAGCGATTATAATAAGCGATACATCGGCAACTTAAAGCCGGCGTTAAGCTATTTCATGCATATATACGCAGATTGCCTACAAAGAGGACTTCAAGCGATACAAACCCCTATCTCCGATGTCACGCTAATCGATTATGGAGGAGGAACCGGCTTCCTTAGTATTCTGGCGAAATCCATAGGAATAGGACAAGTTATTTATATTGATCTTAACCCATCTTCCGTGGAGACGATCCAGCTATTGAAACAAATAATAGGAATAGGCCCCGATATCATACTCCATGGAGATTCAGATGTTCTTGCGGACTGGTGCGCAAGGAACAAAGTCTACCCCCAACTTTTAATCGCTACGGACCTGATAGAGCATGTCTATGATTTATCTTTGTTCTTCAAGGATTTAATCCATATAAACGATTCCATGTATCTACTATTCACGACAGCCTCTACACCATTCAACCCGTATGTCCAACAACGGTTACATAAGATGATGGTCGGATGCGAAAGTGGATCTTTGGAATCCCCCAACTATTATACATTACGAGAGCAATTCATAACGAAACTTTGCCCGGCTTTCTCCCCAAAAGAAGTAGAGACATGGGCCCGGCAGACTAGAGGCTTGACCTATCCCGATATTCAAAAAGCGATCGAGAAAAAGAGTTTACCAAGCCCGGAAGACCCATACAATACTTGCGATCCGGCTACAGGTAATTGGGCCGAACGAATCCTTCCCATACAGACTTATGAGGACTTATTGGCACCCTACCAGTTCAAGCTTAAAGTAGAGAAAGGATTTTATAACGCAGACCGAAACAACCCAGTTCTTTCTTTGATATGCAAAGGTATCAACGCATTGATCCGCAACAGCGGCTCCTTTGGTTTTCTATTGGCACCATTCATCATTCTCTCCTGCGGCAAGGAGCGAGCAGATGCCATCTAGAACATATTCACGGGTCAAGTCCTCTGCTTTCAAGATTTGGTCGTTCCACTGCAATAAATCAATATCTATCGGCACACGCCCACAAGATTTATCTTCCGGCTTACGGCCGATGCAGCATTCTATATCTTTCAAGACATCCTTTATTCGCGCCGGACTCTCCTCGCTATACAAAACAGCCACTCGATTCAAAAATGTAGTTGATAATGGACAATCGATCGGTTCCGTATAAACTGGCTGAGAAAACTGTATAAAAACAAAATGAGCACGCAGCATCTCCGCCGCGCGCTCCATATTTTTCTCTTTATCCCAATTAGAGCCTAAGCACAATAGAACCCGGTTTCGTTTATTCTCCATCTCCGGCTAAAAGCGTTTAGTCATTCTTATGATTATTCAAGAATGTATTGATAAAACCGATCAACTTCACGAAAGAAGCGGAAAATTGTCCGGTATCGCTATTACGGATAGAGATAAATTTCTCCTTACCTTCCGTGGTAAATGAAACCTGATACATGATATCCCCTAAATCCCGGTTCGTCTCCTCCTCAAAGCCATAAGAGTCTTTCATCTTAAAGAAATTACATTTTTGCAGAATCGGTTTTAAAGAAGCGAACTCCTCGTCAGTCAATGTCCCCTCCATAATTTTAGGATCTCGTTTCTTGGCGAAATTATCCATATAATAATTATACTCCTCGATACGGAATGTCTTGTCACTATCAAACAGAACCATTAGTTTGTAGTTATCTACACTTTCCATACTATAACTAAAAGAGAAATCCTTCAATTCTTTTTTACAGCCTGTAAAACAAGCAGACAGAAGAACCAATAAGGTGGTGAACAAAGTAATTCGTAGTTTCATTTGTCTAAAGTTGAAATTTGTGGCACAAACATACATAAAATACTCGAAAAACAACCCATGGAAATAAAAAAATACCTATTAGTTGGTATTGGTGGTACGAAGTTTTCAAGCTACCTTCGCGTAACATTTAATAGGACATGAGATTATCAGAACTTCGCACAGGCGATAAAGGTGTTATAGTAAAGGTAATGGGTCGCGGAGCTTTCCGCAAACGCATTATCGAGATGGGATTTATCAGAGGGAAAGAAGTGATCGTTATACAAAACGCTCCGCTCAAAGACCCTATTCACTATCGTGTAATGGGATATGATGTCTCATTGCGACGCTCGGACGCCGTATTGATCGAAGTCGTTAGCGCGGCGGATTTCGAGAAGGAACAAGCTACCTCGGTACAAGATACGAACAGGAGTGCAGACTCTTTTATCCTGCCTTCCGGCAATGAATTGCAAGCCATCGCATTACATAAAGGAAAAACAATTAACGTAGCCTTGGTTGGTAATCCGAACTGCGGAAAGACCTCTCTTTTCAATTTTGCGTCCGGAGCACATGAGCATGTGGGTAACTATAGCGGCGTGACCGTAGATGCCAAGGAAGGAACCTTCCAACAGAATGGCTATACATTCCGCATCGTAGATTTACCGGGTACTTACTCCCTATCCGCTTACACGCCGGAAGAATTATACGTGCGTAAGCATTTGAATGAAGAGCAACCAGACGTGGTGATCAATGTTATCGACGCATCCAATCTGGAGCGAAACCTATATTTGACCGCCCAACTGATCGATATGGACGTTCGCATGGTAATCGCCTTAAACATGTATGATGAGCTGGAACGCCATGGTAATAAATTCGATCATGAGTCCTTAGCAAAAATGATCGGGGCACCGATTATCCCGACCGTAAGTAAAACAGGCTTTGGCATAGAGGATTTGTTTAACCGTGTAATCAAGGTATACGAAGAAGAAGATCCTGTCATCCGTCATATCCATATTAATTACGGAGAGTCTTTAGAGAAAGGGATCAGCAACGTTAGGAAGACCTTGAAAAATAGCGTGGATATACCCAAAAGCTTGTCAAAGCGCTATCTATCTATCAAGCTATTAGAGGGAGACCGGGAGATAGAGACATTTATAAAAACGCTGCCCGGTGCCGAAACGATCTTCCAAGAAAGAGACCGTAATACAGCCCTAATAGAAAAGTTATTGCAAGAGGATTGTGAGACCGCATTCACGAACGCACGCTATGGCTTTATTTCCGGAGCGTTGCGTGAGACTTACGAACAAAATATGATCAAAGAGGCAACGAGTACGCAGATCATCGATCTATTCGTCACGCATAAAGTCTTAGGCTTCCCTATCTTTATCCTATTCATGTGGATCATGTTCGAGGCCACTTTCCGTTTGGGAGGCTATCCGATGGAATGGATAGAGGCATTGGTCGAAGTGATCGGTAATTTCGTGCGCAGCCATATGTCGGAAGGACCTTTGAAGGATCTTCTCGTGGATGGTATCATCGGTGGCGTGGGAGGTGTTATCGTGTTCCTGCCGAATATCTTGATTCTGTATATGTTCATATCGTTCATGGAAGACTCCGGATATATGGCACGTGCGGCTTTTATCATGGATAAGATCATGCATAAGATGGGACTGCATGGAAAGTCGTTCATCCCTTTAGTGATGGGATTCGGTTGTAATGTTCCTGCTATCATGGCCTCCCGTACGATAGAGAGCCGTAATAGCCGGATGATAACGATGTTGGTAAATCCGTTGATGAGCTGTAGCGCCCGCCTGCCGGTTTATGTATTGCTGACCGGGGCGTTTTTCCCGAAGAACGCCAGCTTTGTGTTATTAGCTTTATATGTATCCGGAATCTTGCTGGCAGTTATCATGGCCCGTCTTTTCAAACGCTTCCTGTTTAACGAGGAGGATGTTCCTTTCGTAATGGAACTCCCCCCCTATCGGATGCCTACCGGCAAATCCATCATGATCCATATGTGGGAGAAAGCGAAACAATACTTGCACAAGATGGGAGGTATCATCTTGGTCGCTTCTATCATCATCTGGTTCCTTGGGTATTTCCCCAGACATTCGGAGAGCGGAGATCAGTTTGATCGCCAGATAGCGGAGATCGAAAATACGGAGTTGGATTCTCAAGAAAAAACAGATACGATAGAGGAGTTAGAACGCTTGAAGGCAATCGACCACCAACAAAATTCGTATATCGGGCGTATCGGCCAGACGATTCAACCGATCTTGGCTCCTTTAGGATTCGATTGGAAAATGAGTGTAAGCCTACTTACCGGTATGGCGGCGAAAGAAGTTGTTGTCAGCACGTTAAGCGTATTATACACGGGGAATGCCGATGATGACAGCCAAGCCCTGTCGGAGCGTTTGAAGCAAGACCGTAACGCAGAAGGTAATTTGGTATTCACACCGCTCATAGCGATTAGCTTAATGCTTTTCGTCTTGATTTATTTTCCGTGCATAGCAACTATATCGGCTATTGTCAACGAGTCTGGCTCATGGAAATGGGGTATATTCGTTATCATTTATACTTGTGTCCTAGCATGGATCGTTTCTTTCATTGTTTATCAAACGGGGAATTTCTTTGTGGGTTTATTCAGCTAAGAACTTTCCTATGTTTTATTTAGTTATATATAGGAGGTAAATTTATAGGTATGTGGCAAGATATAGCAGTTTACGTTATTGGTATCTCGATTATCGGATATATCGCATATAAGGTTTATCGAATGCTTACGAAACCGAAATCCAGTGATCCTTGCTGTGGGTGTAGTGGGTGTTCGTTAAAGAAAGAATTGATGAAATAGACAATTGGGTTGTGTCAAGCAAAGAATTGCAACACAGCCCCATAACTTATTTCCAACCAAAAGGTCTTTACCGACCTATGCAATGATAAATAAAACCGGCCTCCTCCAATTCTTCCTTATCATAGATATTACGTCCATCCAAGATTAAAGGCGTAGCCATTAATTTCTTAATAACAGACCAAGAAGGCATACGGAATTCTTTCCATTCAGTAACCAACAATAGTGCATCCGCATCTATCACAGCCTCATATATATCTTTAACATAAGAAATCACATCTTCAGGCAAACGTCTTTGAGCCTCAGGTATAGCCACTGGATCATAAGCCGAAACCAGACATCCGGCGTTTCTTAACTTTTCGATCAAAACCAATGAAGGAGCCTCTCGCATATCATCTGTCTCCGGCTTAAACGCCAACCCCCATAAAGCGATACGCTTACCTTTGATATCCCCGTTAAAATGCTTCACTAACTTACGAAACAATATTGACTTCTGCTCTTCATTTACAGCCTCTACCGCTTCCAATATACGCATCTGATAACCACTATCGGCAGCGGTCTTCATAAGCGCCTTGACATCTTTCGGGAAACAAGAACCTCCGTATCCACAACCCGCATACAGAAAACGACTACCGATACGAGCATCCGTCCCAATCCCTTTACGCACCATATTTACGTCAGCACCGACAATCTCACACAAATTAGCGATATCATTCATAAAACTGATACGAGTCGCCAACATAGCGTTTGCCGCATATTTAGTCATTTCAGCAGAAGGGACATCCATAAAAATCACCCGGAAATTATTCAGTAAAAACGGACGATATAACTTTGACATCAATTTCTCGGCACGCTCGGATTCCACTCCTACAACTACACGGTCCGGACTCATAAAATCCTTTACCGCAGCCCCTTCCTTCAAGAACTCTGGGTTAGAAGCAATATCGAACTCTATATTTACATTCCGTTTAATTTGCTCATTTTTAATAGCTTGCTTTACCTTTTGGGCAGTACCAACAGGAACCGTGCTTTTAGTAACGACCAAAATATATTTATTCATATATCTTCCCACGGTCCGAGCAACCTCCAGCACATATTTCAAGTCCGCACTTCCATCCTCATCTGGAGGCGTCCCCACTGCGGAAAACAAGACTTCCACCTCATCCAGACATTCTTTTAACTCGGTAGTAAAATGCAAACGTCCCGCCTGCATATTACGAGCCACCAATTCATCCAAACCCGGCTCATAAATGGGAACGATGCCTTTCTTCAGATTATCGATCTTATTTTTATCCACATCTACACAAAACACCTCTGTACCCATTTCCGCAAAACACGTACCTGTTACCAAGCCTACATAGCCTGTTCCAACTATTGCTATTTTCATAATTCCCTTTGTTTCTCAAAATATCTTAAAAACGTATGCAAATGTACAATAATTCATAGAAATCCGCTATCATAAATATACAAATTGAAAAAAATCATATGTTCGTCTGTTTTTAAAGAAATAACTGTTAACTTTGTATTCGGTTTCCCTTTAATAGAGGGAAATCTTACATTGTTAAACAAACGGAGAAATCAACAATAATAGATTCACCCGTCCGTTATTATTGCAGGTACAGTTTGACAGTAAAGAAAAATAAGGAAGAGAGCATGACTAAAGTTTGTTTCTTGGTATCATCATTATGCAACGAAGGCCCGGTTAATGTTATGTATAACATTATCCAATATATGGACTTCTCCAAGTTCAAGGTATCTATCATTACTTTCATACCAGAGAAAAAAACTACCCGAATTAAGGATTTCCAGAAGTATCCGCTTTCGATTCATCAATTGGCACCAGAAACGCCTCTTAATCCATTCGCTTTATTCACGGCACTAAAACAAGAGGTAAAATTGATTAATCCGGATATGCTTCATGCGCATTGTCCGCGTTCATTATATTTAATGTGCTTTTTACCTCGAAAGTATAAACGAATCTATACGATTCATATCTATCCGGGACTGCAGCAGCAGATATTATATGGAAAATTTAAAGGAGATATCGTCAATCAACTGAACCATTTCTTCACCCGAAAAGTAGATCTCCCCATAGGTTGCTCTGAAAGTGTAGGAAAACTCTATAAAGAAAATAAAGGTTGGGACATCTCTTGCATACCCAATGGATCTTCGTTACCCATCTGGAATTGCGATCCGATTTATCGGCAAAAGCTAAGAAAAGATTTAGGACTAAAAGACGATATCCGATATTTTATTTTTATCGGGCGCTTCTCAGGAGAGAAGAATCCTGAACTATTAATACGTGCCTTTAAACAAATAGGGGCCAAGCAAGTGGGATTGATCATGCTCGGTGAGGGACCCTTATGGGAAGATTTAAAAAAAGAAGGTGATGACCGGATTCTTTTACCCGGTTTTAAAACGAATGTTTATGATTACTTAATCGCTTCCGATTATTATATTTCAGCCTCAGATGTCGAAGGATTGGCAAACACGCTGTTGGAGAGTATGACAGTAGGATTACCTATGTTACTTTCTGATATACCTTCACACCAAGAGGTGCTATCGAAGATGAGCGTCACGACAGGATATATTTTCAACAATAAAGACAGTAATAGTTTATTCGACAAAATAGAAAAAGTGCTCCTGTTAGATCGTACAGAAGTCGCACGAGAAGTACAAGACATATTCCAAAAGCATTATACAGCGAAGAAAATGTCTTTGTCTTATCAAAACGCATATACTAGTTTATGACACCTTATGTATCTATTATAACCATAACAAGGAATCATTTCAAATATATCATGGAGATACTAAATTCGTTGTTCACGACAGGAAGACCATCAGTCCCGCTCGAAGTCATCATCGTAGATAATTGCTCATCTGATGGTACGATTTACTTTTTAAAGAAGAATCGGTTTAAGGTAATAACCCGACCAACAAACTTAATAATGTTATAATAGGTGAAAAATACAATCTATCATCAACAAATAGAACATAAATTGCATCTATAAAATTAAAAACATAATAGGACAAAATGATAATGAAACCAGAAATATCGATTATAACAGTTGGCATGAATCACCTTTCATACGTGAAAGAGATGCTTGCGTCTTTGTATTCAGTAGGAAGTCCATCCGTTTCATTCGAGGTTATTTTTGTTGATAATTGTTCTACTGACGGAACCGCCGATTATATCCGGAACAATTATCCTACCATAAAACTCATTGAGAATCAAAAGAAATATGGTTTTGCCCGAAATAATAATATTGGAGCAAAACATGCTATAGGGAATTATATACTTATATTAAACCCAGACATCATATTAACGCAAGGAGCGATCGACAAATTATACAACTATGCGATAAAACATCCTTCATGTGGAATTGTCGCACCCAAGTTACAAAACCGGGACTGCTCATTGCAATATTCTGCACGTAGATTTCCTTCAATTAAGATTTTGCTAAATCGGGCTCTTACCAAAGGAAATGATAAGTCCGGCAATAAAAATGTTCAAACCTATTTACTGAAGAACCTTCCTATGGACACTCCTACAGAGGTCGATTGGTGTATGGGAGCAGCGTTTTTGATCTCTCACACATTCTACAATGAACTAAAAGGATTTGACGAGAAATTCTTCTTGTATGTAGAAGATATGGATATTTGCTATCGTTGTTGGAAAAAGAATAAGAAGGTAGTCTATTACCCTTTATCCAAAATGACGCATGTTCACCAAAGAAGTAGTCAGCGTCTTAATAAGAAAACGTTAATTCATTTGAAAAGTTTCTTTTATTTCTTTAGGAAAAACAGATTTAAGATCAAATCTGAGGCTCAGCACCTCACAAGTGCACCTCAAAGAGAAAAAGAAACATTTCAGTTACAACCAAAGGTCGTTCCTAGCAAATAAAAAAGATGATACAAGAATTCATAAACAAGCAATTTTATAACTTATTTATTTTCACGTTCATATTTGGATTGGTCCTTTATGGAACGATCGGATTTGATAGTATAGATGAGATATGTGCTTGCATCTTGCTTATCTTATTTATTTTCGCAACATTCAAGACGCCGGATTGGGCTATAAATAAGTCATTTCTAGCGGTAAGCTCTGTTTTCATATTTTATACGATTTATTCGTTTTATATACATAGTAACTCTGCGAAAGGAATCATCTCAGACATGATTATCCAATTTAAACCCTATTTAGCTTTTTTCGCAGTTTATTATCTCTGTCCTGTATTTAGTTCGAAACAGAAAGATTTGATAAAGAAAATCATTCTTATTATATCCTTTTTCATGTTTCTTATAGGATGTGCGTCTCTAGTCTATCCACTCGCCTTCAGAGTAACTGTTGGGCATGTCGCTTATTTCGCCGCTATCATAACCGCATCCTCCCTGCTTTATTATTATTGTAGCGAAGGTGCTAAAATTGATAAGATGATCTTTATCCTTATTTTAGCGATTGGATTATTCTCGGCTCGTTCAAAGTTCTATGGATTTTTTATCATATCTCTGGTCACCGTGATATTCTTCGGGAACATAAGTCGTCTGAAGCTCAATTTCAAGACAATAGCGATAGCCGTATTAAGTCTTGCCGCAATGGTTTTAGCTAGCTGGAAAAAAATGGTCATGTACTTTGGTGTGGGTAAATCCTTGGACAGTGTTCCCGAGGAATTCATGGCCCGTGCCATGCTATACGTCACATCTTTCGAGATTTTCAAGGACTTTTTCCCATTTGGGTCGGGCTTCGCTAGTTTTGCCTCCCACTCCTCTGGCGTTTATTATTCGCCTCTATACGCAAAATACGGTATCGAGAATGTAAAAGGGATCAGTAAAAACAATTATAGTTATATAGCGGACACCTATTATCCCTGTTTAGCTCAATTTGGGATAATAGGCGTATTCTTATATATACTATTTTTCGCCTATATCATACGGAAAGCCTACAAACTATTTCTCTCTACGCAAAAGGAGAAATATTTTATTATACCTTTTCTTATCATCGGGTATCTATTGATTGAGAATATCGCAGATGCCACGTTTACCGGACATCGGGGTTTCTTTATAATGATGTTGTTAGGGCTTGTAATGTCTGAGCAAAAGCACCAATTGTTGGCTAATAAATCAACCTCTCAAAAACAACCCGAATAATACATGGCAAGCAAAACAGTAAACGGTCTTTTTTGGAGTAGCATGGAAAGGATTTCGGTACAGGGAGCTCAATTCGTGTTAAGTCTTTTCATCGCTCGTATCTTGTCGCCTTCCGACTATGGACTTGTCGCCATGCTTGGTATTTTCATGGCGGTAGCTCAAACGTTCGTTGATAGTGGCTTCTCGAACGCTCTTATCCAGAAACAGGGAAGAACAGATGTAGACTATTCGACGGTATTCTTTTTCAATATATTTATCGGGATAGCCATGTACCTTCTCCTTTTCTCCACCGCTCCATTCATAGCCTCATTCTACAGCCAGCCTCAACTAGAAACCATCATAAAATTCGTAGGATTAAACTTAATCTTGACCTCATTCTGCGCCGTACAACGAGCACAACTGACCATTTCCCTCGATTTCAAAAAGCAAGCTATCATCTCATTCAGCACAGTAGCTATAAGTGGAGGAATAGGTATATGGCTGGCTTATCATGGTTATGGTGTATGGACACTGGTCATCCAAAGTTTACTCACGAATTTATTAGCTTTGATATTACTTTGGGGAAGTACCCGGTGGATTCCTCGCCTATGTTTCTCCAAAGAGTCTTTCAAGGAATTGTTCGGATTCGGATCTAAATTACTTGCCGGAGGATTGCTTCATACGATATATCTGAATCTATACTCATTGGTAATTGGTAAATATTTTTCATCCGCTGATCTGGGAAACTTCAACAGGGCTACTTCTCTTGCCCAATACGTTTCCGTTAATATAACAAGCATCATCACACGGGTCACTTATCCGATAGAATGCCAAATACAGCATGATAACGAGGAACTGCAACGAAAGTTCTTCATGTTCATCCGTATGACAGCCTTCATCATATTCCCATTGATGATCGGCTTATGCGTATTGGCTGATCCATTAATTCGTGTTATCTTGACAGATAAGTGGGTACATACCATACCATATTTACAAATATTAAGTATCGCTTATATGTGGGACCCGATCTCACGCCTGAACTGGGATCTGCTCAACGTAAAACGGAGAAGTGATTATTCCCTGCGATCCGAGATCATAAAAAAGCTCATTGCGGTTACTATCTTAGTCATTACCATTCCATTTGGGATCACCATCATGTGCGCCGGTATCGCTGCTTATGCCTTATGTGACATCTATGTATTGACAAGATTCACTAAAAGACTTTTACCCGATGTTTACCTGCGAAAAGAGCTTAAGGCTTTATGTCCTATACTCTTGTTATCCATATCGATGGGACTAATCATATACATTTGCGTAAGTTTTATCCCTATCTTATTATTTAAACTCATTGTCGGTATAATTATAGGTATCTGCTATTATCTAACTCTATCCTATTTGCTTAAATGGGAAGAGATAGATTTCATTCTCTCGTTGATCCTAAAAAAACATAGACAGTAGAAACACAGTATTAACTTGAATAAAAAACACATCCTATGGATATTGTATGTTGCACAGACAATAATTATGTCATACCCTGTGGTGTATTAGTAACCTCTATTTGTGTGAATAACCCGAAAGAGGAGATTACGGTACATATCTTGACAGAGGAAATATCCCCTGAAAACCAAGAGGTATTGAAAAAGGTCGTAGCCAAATATGGCCAGCAAATCCAGTTCTATACTGTAGATAAAAAGGTTTTCGCCAACTGCCCGATAAGTAGACATATCACGTTAGCGACCTATTTTAGACTTATCATGACGGATATACTTCCCAAAAGCGTTGAGAAGGTCCTTTATCTCGACTGTGATGTTGTCGTCCGCCACTCACTACGCTCATTATGGGATACGGATATAAAAAGCTATGCCGCCGGAGTAATCCCTGACATGTCAATAGATGACATACGTATTTACAACCGGCTCCAATATTCCCCATCTCTTGGCTATTTCAACGCTGGGGTATTGTTGGTCAACCTAAGATATTGGCGAGAAAATAATCTTTCAGAAAGCTTTTTCGAGATAATCAACAAATACCCAGAGAGACTTAGATACCATGATCAAGATGTATTGAATATAGTATTAAAAGAGATCAAGCTAACCCTGCCCATGAAGTACAATGTACAGCACGGATATTTTTTCAAGGACCCGTTGATTAGCCGAGCCTATTGGGATGAAAAAGAGCAAGCCATCAATGACCCTGTTATCTTGCATTATAGCGGAAGCAAACCTTGGTTTATTGAGTTTGAGCCTCCTTTCAAAAAAGATTTCGCTTTCTATTTAAACATATCCGGCTTAGATAAAAGCTTTATTAGGCATATCCCCATGAAGGCACGCATTAAGGCAAGATTCCGTTCGTTACTAGAAAAATTGGGGCTTATCGCTCCCAAGGATAGCCTATTCTAACTTACTTTTATCCACGTTTCACGTTTGTGATAATCCTAAAATAAACAGATTCCCGTGAAACGTGGATTATTATGAAGTGAGAATATATGAATAAACTATTATTTTCGTTCACCCGGTATTAAAAAAATATCGGCCCGATTGTTATCCATCAAGCCCCATTAAAGTGAATAACTTACGGTTTGTCGAGCCGTAAACTTATGGCTATACCTAGTGCTAGACTTACGGCCTAAATAATGGGTAACGAATTGCTAAAGCTCTCATCTGAGCAGCACCGAGCTCCACCAACATATAAAATTGGTAGGATCAACAAGCACATTTTACCTCAATACAGGGAACATCCCCCTTCATACGACGAAGGTGAGATTAAATTAGTGAAGCTAGCTTCATCAACAAAGTTAACTAGCTGGAATGCCTAAGTAAGTTAACTTACTTTGCCGATGAAGCCAACTTACTTTATAACTACGGATATCCAAAAGAAAAAAGCCCTAAAACCACACATTCAATACGGATTATTTCATATGATCAAATTGGTCAACTTCACACAAAATATTTCTCCGGACATGATCATCCCACACGCTCAAACTTTCAACAACTATGCAGAATGACATATTCCACGGCAAACTGCCGCTTACTAGTTATCTAGCAAGCAGGAAAAATCCAAAACACTGATTTTGCCTAGTACCGCTTTATCTAGTAAGAGAAGGATTTTATGAGAAATGAAGTTTAATAAACAAGTTTCATAAAAATACCTACTATAATTTAAACCATATTTTTTCCGTATGATGAAATTGTGAATAAAATGTGAATAACCATATAAGTTCATATTTTCTACTTTTTTCTATATTTGTAACAATATTAATATTGGAGACCCTATCAATAGTTAAGAGACTATCGACTTTCAAATATCAACCTTAGTTGATTATATCGCAAAAAAGATGTTTAACCTATTAAATCCATAATTTCCCAAAGAATTAACACAAAAAGAATCATGCACAATTCACGTATTTCCATGCACTTGTTCATTTATAGTGGTGTAAAAACCACAAAGAAGCTCATTTAAATTGATTATATATCAATTTAGCAAGAAAAAAATCAATTATTTAATTCACAATATCATGAAAAAAACATTATCCATATTTCTATTGCTATCAATAAAAATAGCAGTATTTTCCCAAACTAGCATCCTAGAAGACAACCTAATGAAAGATGCTGAAGTTGCTTTTCTACAAATAAATCCAACTATCGGTGGGGATGTCACTATTGAGTCAACAAAAACAGAATTAAAAGGAGAGAATATCTACAAGACATTTACAATAAATAGTTCTAAAAATGGAGACTACTACTTAAACGCTTGGATTATGGTACCTTTAACTCCAGAAGGATATCCTGAATATAAAGTAGAGGTTAATAGTATTGTTGTAAATTCAACATTAAAACCATCTAAAAACAATTGGCAATCAGTGGGACTCACAGATAAAAAAGGAAAAGCTTCTACGCTAACACTTGAAAAAGGAGTCAATACAATCTCTATAATCGCAAAAAATCCAGAGATACCAAGTGTAGAATTTGTGCGTTTATCAACAAATCCGATAAAAGCAGAAATATCAGACAATAATTACCAAGATTATGTCGCACAAATAAAATCTCAACCTGCAATAGTTGCGAGTTCACAAGATTTGCTCAACATAGCAGATAGCTCTTATATACAGACAAGGGGTACAGGAGGACAAGAGTATACTTATGGACTAAATATGCCTCTGCAATACACTACTTTTAAATCTTTTAATTTACAAGCTGGGCAATATTATACATTTTCTGCAACCGCATCCAATATCAATTATGAATTTGTTATTGAAGTATTTAATGCTCAAACGCCCAACGCATACTCATGGTCTCTATACGGCAAAGGAAATGCTACGATCCAAGTGCAAACACCCGTATCTGGTATATATTATGTCAGAATCCGTGCATATAACCAACTAACTACAGGTTCTGTAACTCTTAAGGCAGTCAACAATCAGTATACTTACACTAATTGCCCTGTCGGAGGTAATGCTCTAACCGTAAACGGAAGCATATCCGGCCCTAGGAATTTTTTTACTTGTAATGTAACTGCGGGTACTATTGCATGTATTTGGGTGGAAGAAGGTACAGCTGTTCCCGGCAAAATTACAGGCTATAACATGGGCTATACGGCTCCTTCTGATTACAACTGGGCTGGAGGTTCTAAATGTTATCTTAATGGAAGCGCATTCCGCGCAGGTCTGATATCCTCTTATAGTTCATTTAGTGGCAATGCAAAATGCGATGTATATATAAATCTTCCACAGAGTGATGTAACTTCAGTCTTTCCATATTTAAAGACTGGTGATGCTATACGTACAGCACCAGCAACTCAAGTTTATAATTGTATTGCTTGGACCATTGATAGAACTGATGATTGGATATGGCCCATAAGTGTCTATTCATCATACTATAAAGCAGGGGATCCTCTTGCTTCCTTTGATGCTTTATATGCACAATATAATTACACTCGCCAAGGCTCCTCTGTAGAAAAGGGAGTAGTTGCATTATGGGGTACAAGCTCAACTAATTTTACTCATGGATCAATTAAAAATAATGCTAATTCAATTTATCCTCATGGTTATGATTGGGAAAGTAAACCGGGAGCATTAATGCGAACTTTCCATCCTAAGCTCTCAATCAGAGGAGAGGATTATGGAGCCATTCAACATTATTATATACCAATTCCAAACAAAAGTAGAAACACGGTTATAAAGAATAAAATGGAAAAAGCAACTTTGTCCATAATAGAACAGAATAATATTTCTTTATTAAAAGCATCTATGCCAGCACAAATCCAACAAAAATTTAACGATTTATACAATAATTAGGAATTAACATGGAGTAATCCAATCATTGCTACACACAGTGATCCTAGGAAATATGCAGAATCTCAAGAATACTCAACCTTATTAGATCTATGTAAACAAATAGGAGAATCATCAATACTTCTAATTACAGAAAAACTATCTAATGGTGACCTCTTTGCTATAAATTTATTAGAAGACTTAACTTTATCTGAAGAGCAGAACAAATCTCTTTTAATTAAAGTCAAAGAATCAGCTAACAAATTTGCAAAAACAAACAATTATTATCCTAGCAGCATATATTCTAACGCATTAAATTACGCTAAGGAGCTTTTAAAAAGAGATGATCAAAAAATAAAATCCTCTATAAATAGCATCAAAAGCAAAGAATTAAACATTTCATCTAATTTGGATATTTCTATAAAAAACAATACTCTTATCATTACATCAAAAACAATAAAACCATCAAAAATAGATATTAATATTGTTGATATAAATGGCATAGAATTGCTAAAGGATAGCAGAAATAATATATCTTTTGATCAAAAGATAATCATCAATTTATCTTTCCTAAAAGACGGATTATATTTTATCAACACAAAGCAAGAGAATAATTATATTTCTAAAAAAATTCAGATCAATAAGAATTAAAGTTATCGATTAATTTTACATTTACAAACAATGGCTATAGTTACATATACAATCTATAGCCATTGTATATAGAAAATTTGCTCAACAAATTCATTTTTATATCCAAGTATTTATCAGCCTTTTTACACACATCATACAGCATCTTTGCAAAAAGACATCAGAGCATAATTGGGTATTAATTAACACAGCTACGCAAAAGAACAAATATACAAGCAACATGACTTATACTCTTAAAAATTTAAATTTTGTATTTTAATACAAAGATCAAAGCAGCATCCTAACACACCATAACTGAATTAAATTCAAAACCAACCCTCAAAACACAGTTAATATTACTCAACTTAAAATCATTAGTTCAAACTAAATAGATTTTTATACTCTTTATATTAAAATATTTCATTAAAGGTTTTGTTATAAGATTTATAAATAATTCCAAATTATGAATAAAAAAAATTAAAGAATCTCTTTCTGTAAATATATTTTCTATACAATTAAATATTTTCAAAGATATCTCTTCTATATTGTCGTTATCAATATCGTCAATCGAATAAACGGAATATTTTTTTGTATCATATAAAACATCATGCAATGTTAATGCTTCTCTGTCGCATAAAGGAGCGTCTATAGAGATTTCGGTTTTTTTATATTTTTCTTTTCTCTTTTTATAATCGATATAATTTAAATAACCGTTTCTTAAAGTATATGTAAACCAAGTTATAAATTTTGTTTCGGTTTCATTATACTTTAATAAAATATTTTCTATTCTTTCAATATAATATAAATAAAAATCCATAGCGATTTCATGATTTACTCCGAAAACTTTTCTTGCATAATTGTAAATATATTTCGACAAATGATTTACAATTTCTTTAAAAGTTATAACGCTTCTTGCAGTTTTATATTCGGATACTAATTTTTTTATTATTTTATCGTCAATTAGCATCTTTATCCTCTTTTACATTTTCTAAAATTCTATAAAATATCTCTTCGATTTTTTTATCTTCTATATTAGATTCTTTTATAACTTTTAAAATCCAATTTTTATGTTTTTCGCTTATTTCATTTTTAGAAATATTTTGATTATCATAAATATTTTTATAAATAGAATTAATATTTTCTTCGTTTTCTATTTCCCCAACTCTAGTTCTTAATTCCGATACTATTATATCCGTTTCTTTTTTTATATTCTTAAAAATATTTAGCCTATTCATTGAAATTTCATTAGCCCAAACGGAGTCCGCAACCGTTAAAGTTAAAATTCCATTTTTATAAAAAGAAGGATAACAAATTTTAGAAAGCGTCTCGCCAATTATTATATTCCACTTTTGAGCGATTTTAAGATAAGCGAATAAATTAATATTTCTTTTAGAATATTCGTTTAATATATTTTCTATAGTATGCATAATATTTCCAAAAATATATTATCTATTTGTATTTGCATTATTTGTATAATTTTTGCTTCCTATCGGTTTTACTTCCATATCTTCATTATATTCAAAATTTTTATTAATATTCTGATTTTGAGGATTTTCCGCAAAACCTAATAAAGTTTTTACTCTTAATATAGAACCTGCCACATCTTTATAATTTTTATCCAATTTATAAACATCTTCGTAAATCTGAAGAGCGGAATTATAATTTTTATCTCTCTCATAAGTCGCGGCAAGATTAACCATATATACGATATTATTCGGATTATAAATATTTGCCTTCAAAAAAGAAGCTTCCGCCAATTTATAATTTTCCGTGTATAAATATAAAAGCCCTAAATAATTATTAACATAAGCGTCATTTGGATTCAAATCGACAGAATACCTTATTGATTCTATAGCTTCGTTTGTCTTTGCTAATTTATATAAAGCGTATCCTTTTTGAAAATATAATTTCGGCGAAAATCTATTTATAATTATTCCGTTTCTTGCAACTCTCAACATATTATTATAATCTTCCCGATACATATAAATATTTGCAAGAATTTCAAAATATTCTATTTTTAAAATAGGAGAATTATTTATTTCGTATTCAAATAATTCCGCCGCTTTAATATAATTTTTAGAATTATAATATTTGTAAGCGTTTTCTATATTTGTTTTATTATATATAAAATCTTCCGAATACAATAATAAATTGAATATTAATAATTCTAATAAAATA
>ERZ827168.2181-NODE-2181-length-23829-cov-5.733238_pt1 | contig 23829 bp, 16 predicted proteins | sample MGYA00519868_ERZ827168 | MGnify/ENA primary metagenome ERZ827168 (study PRJEB31778, sample SAMEA3449271) | human gut metagenome | biome: human gut; feature: human-associated habitat; material: faeces | place: United Kingdom | collected 2010/2012 ...
AACGTCGTGAGACAGTTCGGTCCCTATCCATCGTGGGCGTAGGATATTTGAGAGGCTTTGTCCTTAGTACGAGAGGACCGGGATGAACGCACCTATTGTGCGCCTGTTGTCGCGCCAGCGGCATAGCAGGGTAGCGAAGTGCGGATGAGATAAACGCTGAAAGCATCTAAGCGTGAAACTCGCCTCAAGATAAGATATCCTTTTTAAGACCCCCGGAAGACAACCGGGTTGATAGGTCGGGTGTGTAAGCGTTGTAAGGCGTTGAGCTGACCGATACTAATAGGTCGATTGCTTATTCTAAACAAGAATAACAACAACAATACGAATTAGCGGAAAACAAAAATTCTGCCAGACGTACTTATTTAAAGATTTTAAACGCTTCTATGCAGTTGTCAGTCTTCTTCACAAACAACTTAGTATATATCCTGTGACGTTTGGTTGCAGATTATATAACCATTGTGGTGACTATAGCCTGAAGGATCCACCTGTTCTCATTCCGAACACAGAAGTTAAGCTTCAGCGCGCCGAAAGTACTTGTAGGGTGACTTACCGGGAGGATAGGTCGTTGCCACATTCCATTTAACACCGCTTTATGCGGTGTTTTTTTTATGAAATATATATAATTAATAGTGCAATTGTGAAATATATATAATTAATAGTGCGATATTGTCTGAAAGCCTTGCTTGTTTTGTTCCGAACACAGAAGTTAAGCTTCGGCGCGCCGAAAGTACTTGTAGGGTTTATCGCCGAAAGAACAGATAAAACCGACGTCAAGCGAAATATCTTCCCTATTCTGATTCAGAAAACGCCCTCGGAATACATACAGTATGCCTTCGGGCGTGTTTCTTTGCATAATACGAAATCTCTTCCGTTTGCCGCCGATTTTCTCAATTGTTTCGGCTTCTTACCGGGAGGATAGGTCGTTGCCACATTCCATTCAAGCACTGCTTTGTCGCGGTGCTTTTTTTGTGTCATCGAAAACCACGCGATAGTCGCGTGGTTCAAAAAAGGTTAACCGTTGATTTGTATTTTATATTTTGAGGTTGCCGGATTGTATTTAACGCGGCTTTTTTACTTTATGAGTTAAAATTCCACACGCTCGGCGTGTGGTATTTCTTTTCCTATTATATCCAAAATGCTTAATTAATCGACCTATACGCCGACTTTTATTGTTTAATATGTGAGACGGATATTACAAGTATGACTTTCGTTATTTAAAATTTTAATTGTAAACAACAAATAATGACAGAAACAGTTTAACGTGATTTCGGTTATCAGAAACACACAGTTCTGGTCGTCGGCTTCCAATATGCTGATTCTTCTTCTCACCGACCTGTTAAAGGCTTTGATTCCGCCGTTTATCTTCGCGGAGTGCATTCTGGCGGTAAACAGTAAAAGATTTTCTTTCTGGACGAGAGTTCTTTTGTTTATTCCGGGGATTTTGCCGGGCGTGGCGGGAACTATTGTGTGGGCAAGGGGTATTTTCGGCAGCGGCTCTTCCGGACTTTTAAACGGTCTTTTATCCGCTTTGAACGGCGATTTCGTCGCAAAGTCGCTCAGAACCACGCAGACGAAGCAGATAGTGATATTCATCAGCAATCTGTCCAACACGTATTACGCGGATATCTGTTACGGCGTTATCAAAGAGGCGCGCAAATACGACTATCTCGTAACGATTTGCGTGGTGGAGAGCAACAAAGTCGATTATTATAACGAGATGTATTTAAGGCAGGTGGACGGGATAATAAACTTTTCCTATACTTTCTGCAAGCCCGAAGTCTTTGAAAAACTCGCCAAAAGAGTCGCCATGATAAACTGTCGCCCTTATGACGAGTTTTCGATAGGTATTAACTACGCCGACGCGATGGAAAACATCGTGAAAAAATTCGCTGAGAAAAATCGCCGCGAAATAGCGTTCATAACCGGCAGGGATTGGAAATCGGTTGAAAAGGATACGCGTTACATCGCTCTCGATTATTATACTAAACAATACGGTATAGAGTTGAAAAAAGAGAATATCTTAAACAGCGACGAAACGACGGAAGCGGCTAAAGGAACGGCCTTGTTTTCGGAAGGCGCGGCGTGCATGGAGAAAATGCTGAAAAAGGACCCCGATATCGACGCCGTTTTCTGCATGAACGACATGCTCGCGATAGGGGCGTTCAAGTACCTTAATTCCATAGGAAAACGCGTCCCGGAAGACATATCGCTCTGCGGTTGCGATAACATTTCTTATCTGCAGTGTCTGGATAACAAGTTGTCGACGATAGATTTTTCCAAGATGGAGTTCGGCAGGTTATGCACGCAGAACATTCTCGACAAAATCAACGGCAGAAAAGCCGAAGGTACTAAAACCATTTACGCTTCGTTTATCGATAACGGTTCTATTTAACCCGAACGTATTTTTCGGGATATTGTTTAACGCGAAAACAGCCTTCTTGTGTATTCCGGAAACGGCATGCCGCCGGCGAAACTGCGGTGTAAGCCGGCTTCGGCAGATGTCGGGCAAGGACGACAAATCGGGCAACAACAAATTAGGCAACGGCAAATCGGGTGTTGACAATAAATCGGACAACGGCAAAAATGCAAATTAACGCCCGGAAACCGCGCTATAAGTCGATTAACTACCATTTTTGCGCTTTCATAAGCGAAGAGGTCGCCGGTTTTAAACGCCGAAACGCAACAAAAGAAGTAAAAAAGGAAGAACGGTTGAGTTCTTCCTTTTTTTGCGGTTATCGATTTAATTTTCCGCATGGTTTTACCGTGAAGTCGGCAAACTTTATGCGGTAATTTATATTTTATTCTTGTCTGGCATACGTTAATACGGCGATCCGTCTGTATTTTTCGATACGGCGTTGAGTTCCGACGATTTTTTCGCGGCTTGTTCGCGGGCGCGGTATTTCGCGGGCGAAACGAGATATTTTTTCTTGAACACTTCCGAAAAGTAATAAGGGCTGGCAAACCCCGTGGACTCGGAAATGGACGAAATGGTGAAACTCCCGTTGGCGAGCATTTCCGCGGCTTTGCTCAGCCGCACGGACGTGAGATAAGCCTGCGGCGACCTTTTTATTTCGCGGCGGAAAATTCTCGAAAGATATTGCGGCGAAACGAAAAACGTTTTCGCGATCGTTCCCGCGGAGATGTCGTTGCCGTAATTTTTGTCGATATAATCCACGATTTTTTCGACGAGTTGCGTCTTTATCGTCTTCTGAGAGCGGGCGGAAGCAAATTCCGCGGCAATTTCCGCAAAAATCCGGAAGAGGTTGGAAAGCATTATGAAGCCTTGCGGATCTTCGTTTAAATTTCCGTCGTTCATCGCGCTTAAAAACATAGCGGCGAACTTGTCGTAATCGGAAACGGTTTTAACGAAAACGTCGTTGCCCAGCCCCGACTGTTCGAAAAGCGTTCCGCAGTCCGAGCCGTTGATCTCGAACCATATCGAACGCCAGGGGTTTTCGGGGTTTTGCATATAAGACACGGTTTTCCCGGGAGCGATGGCAAAAATCGCTCCTTTTTCCACGACGTATTTCTTGTTTTCGTAGTAGCACACGCCTTCGCCGTCGAGAATGAAATGCACGATGTAATTTGTGAGTTTCCACGGTCCGACGGGATATTTTCTCGGCGAAGTCCTTTCCCACGCGCACACGACGGGGCGGATATGATAGTCCGTAAGCGAATAAAATTTTACGCAGACGTTTTTTTGTAAGAACGTGTATTTTTTATCGTCGATCATCTTTGGTACCCATCGTATTATATCATTATCGGTTTTCTATTGCAAGCCTAATCGCCGCATTGTTTCAAAAAACGGATTTTTAAGTTCAAATATTAATATGTTTGCCGAGCCCCGCAAAAATTTTCGGTTTTAACCCGTGAAAATTTACCTGCGCGAGGGTTTTTTTGTTTCAAATTTTGTATCTTTCATTTCAAAAATAATATTGCAAACGGATACCCTTTGCGTGTAAAATATCAGGGTAAACCGAGGGAATGTTCATCTCGTCGGACGGAGAAAACATTATGGCTGACAAACATGTAAAAAACAAATACGGGAAAGTAAGTTATCCCGAACTCTTCGCGGTGATGCTTTTCTCGGTTGTTCTCGCCGTTCTTTTATATGCGTTCGCGCAGAAATTCATTGTGAACAACGTTAATATCGGAGGTTTGAAAGGATGATTACGCGTCGGCTTAAAATTTTATACAATAAATGCGGAAAATCGCGCTATAAGGCGATTAACGGCGAAATTCTTTCTGTAAAAACCGTTTTCGGCGGCGACGAACTCGTCATTTTTGACGGCGGCGAAAAGGGTAGGAAGGAATGTGTCCTGGAAGCGGAACGCGGCGAAAGCGGTTTCGCTTTTTTCGCTTATGCGGTTAACAAAGAAATGCCCGTTTATTACCCCGAAGAGGGGGTTATCGTAACGACTTCCGACGACGAAAGAAGTTACGGCGAAATCGAATCGGCGATAAAAGCGAAAGGTCTGAAAACCGATATCGGAAAATTCGAGTCGGGCGAGGAAACGTCTTTTTCGTCGGCAGAAAAACTTCCGTCGAGGCGGTGCCCCACGTTTTTATCCGTTTCCGGAAACGTGAATTTGTGGGAAGCCGGGTTCAGGGGTTTTCCTATCGAGGAAAAACAACATTTCGATCTTTACGATTATTTTATTCCGCGGCAGAATTGGGACAGAGTGAATTTCGACGCGGACGCCGAAAGGGTGGTTTACAGGTATTCGTTCGGCAGGGGGATGGGCGCGCGCGACGACCTCAGACGCAGAAATTATAAAGGGTATTATCCTTGTCTTATCGCCGAACTCCCGGACGGCGGAATCGATTATTCCGTTACGGCGTTCTGCGATTCCGAAACCGATTATGCGGCGGACTGCGGAACAAATCCTTTTAACGCGATGCTTCACAGCGCGGCTAATTCGCTCACGGACGAGGAGAAAACGGCGGCGAAAAAACTCGAAAGCGCGCCGACCGTTCTCAGAGTGAAACTTTCCGCGGCGAACAACGGCGAAACCTGCGCAACGGCGTATTTCAGATTGCCGCAGATCAACACGCCCGTTATGGCGGAATCCGATAAGACGGGCGAAGTCGTTTCGCAAGGTTACGGAATTTACAAGAACCGCGTGTTTATGCGCGTTACGGCGGACGGCGAAAAAGCAAACGGCGCGGAAACGGCGTTTATTCTCGCCCCGGGCGAAAAGAAAGACATATATATACTGTTGTTTTTTAAGCCCGTGGAGAAGAGTTTTGCGGACAAATTCGACGAAACGGATTTTGAAAAACGCTTGTCCGAGGCTGAAAAAGTATGGCGGGAAAAACTCGGCGATTTAGCCGAACTATGCTTGCCGGAAAAACGGATCGAAAACGCCGTTAAAACAGGTTTTTTCCATCTCCTCGGCTCGTGTTTCGGCGAGCGGGGCGGAAACGTTCTCGCTTCCTGCGCGGGCGTGTATCCGCCGATCGGCTCGGAAAGTTCGCCGATAATTCAGTTTCTGGACAGCGTCGGGCAAAACGAAGCGGCGGGGAAGTGTCTGAATTTCTTTTTCGGACGTGAAAAAGAGGACGGGTTTATTCAGAATATCTGCGGCTATATGCTCGAAAACGGCGCGACTCTTTATAACGAGAGTCTGCATTACGCCTATTCGCGCGATAAAAAGCAGTTGGCGGAGAACTTCGGTAAAATCAAAAAAGCGACGAGTTACGTTCTCGGCTGGATAGACAGAAACAAAAACGACAAGCCGTTCGGTTACGGAATGATAGACGGACAAGTCGCCGATCCGGAGGACACTTTCCGGTCGTACGCTCTTAACGCTTTCGCTTATGCGGGTTTACGCGGCGCGGCTGAGTTGTATGAGGCTTTCGGCGCGGAAAAAGACGAAACCGAAAGGGTGAAACGCTATGCCGACGAACTTGCGGAAAACATAAGAAAGGCGTATAAAACGGCGTTGAAACGCGCGCCGCTCGTTCCGCTTAAGGACGGCAGATGGACGCCCGCGGTTGCTCCGTGGGCGGAGGGCAGATGCGCTTGCTCGCTGCATTTCGAGGGTGAAAGTTGTTTCACCCACGCGGCGCATAACCTTAAGGATTCGCTTCTGTCGCTCGGCTTTTTGGTTTATTACGGCGTTTTTGCGCCCGAATCGGACGACGCGACGAGGATAATCGAATATCTTTCCGATAGTTATTTCGAGGATAACACCGCGTTTTCGCAGCCGTATTATAATCTCGCGCCGATGATAAATCTTTTCCGCGGCGAGCGGAAGGCGTTCTTAAAGGAATATTACACGGCTTTCGCAACCTTAGCGGACAGGGAAACGTATTCTTTCTGGGAACATTATTTCCTCGCCACGCCGCACAAAACTCACGAGCAGGCATGGTTTTTGATGCGCACGAGATATATGCTGTATTTTGAAAAGAACGGCGCGTTGTTTTTGCTGGCGGGAATCCCCGACGCGTGGAGAAAAAAGGGGAAGAAAATCGTTTTGAAAAACGCGAGATGTTTATATGGTAAATTCTCGCTCGAAGTTGATTTTTCAGATGGAGGAGCAGATTATCGTTTTGAAAGCGATTTTCCTCAAATACCCGTCTATATATCGATTAACGGTGAAAATAAAAGAGTATAAACAAGTAAATGCCGCGTCGGTTCGTTCAGGCGCGGGGAGTGAAAAATGGAATTTAAAAAACTTGAAAAACAACTGCTCGCGACGGCAAAAGCCTTCAGGGCGTTCAAAACGGAGTTCGGTTACGGAAAGAGCGGAGAAGAATTGTTGAAACCGTTTTTCCGATCGCTCGAGGAATCAAACAAATAAAGCGAATCGTACAAAACACAAAGCCGCCGCGACGAGCAAACGCTCGTCGCGGCGGCTTTGTGTTTTGTCTGGCATAATTTCAAAAAGTTCGTTCGCAATTACTGATCGTTAACGTAAGATTTTTCTTTTCTGTACTGCTTTGGCGATTGTCCCGTTTTTTTCTTAAAAGTAGAAGTGAAGTGCGAAGAATCGAAAAATCCGCAATCCTGAGCGATCGTCGATACGGTTTTTTGCGTGTTAAACAGCATTTCTTTTGCTTTTTCAACCCTTATTTCGGTTAAATACTCTATCGGAGTATAACGGCTGAGCGTTTTGAAACTCGCTATGTAATTCGATTTTGACATATTCGCTATTTTAAGCAGCATATCTATAGAAATTTTTTCGCCGTAATTTTCCTTCATGTATTCCATCGTTTTGACTATAGAATAAAGATTTGCGTTTTCGTCGTAAGAGTGTTTTTTATCCGTTGTTTTATGGCTTTCGAACATAAGAGACGAAAGTTTACTTATAATATCTAATGCCTTGGAAAGTTCCTGTATGTTATTTTCCGGTTTATCATCGCTGTGTTCCAGAAGATCGTTTAATTCGGGCGTTAAAGTTTTAAGTTGGGTTTCGTTCAGCCTTAAAAACATGCCGTGCGACGAGCCGTCGCGGATAAGCGGCTCTATATCCCACAGTATGGTAAAACCCGGAATGGAATGTAATTCGTCTTTATATCGCTCCAGGAAGAAAGGACTTAACAGTATGTGTAGAATTTTAAAATTATCGGGATCTTCGCTGAAATACCCGTGCTGAAAATTTTCGGGTATAACGTAAACGCTGCCTTTTGTGGCTTCAACGCAGTTGTTTTCCATATAGTGCCAGCCGCTGCCTTCCGTTATAATATTGATTTCGCAAAACGAGTGACTGTGCATCGCTATAGGAAAAGAAAATTTAATTGTATTGTCGTGTACGTAAGAGATAGCGTAACGAAATTTGTTTTCCGATTGAAATATATCTTTATACTGGTATTCCGCAACGCCGGTATATTCTAATTTTTTCGGATGCATAATTCTCTCCTTTTTGGACTATTTTACAAAAATTAAGGCATTTTTTACTATATCATAACATTTTATTGTGGTAAAATCAAGCCAATCTACATGGAGGGTGGAAAAATGAAAAGAAAATTTTTAGCAATTGTACTTTCGGTATTATGCTTAAGCATGATATCGGCATGCTTAGTTTCCTGTGGCGCGGGAACGAGCGAAAACGAGCCGAAATATATGCTTTCGAACGGCGAAGCAATTCCTGCGTCGATCGACGTAGAGATCGGCTCTCTGTGTATCGTTCCCAAAGTCGTAAACGGCGACGGAGCGGTGCTGGACTTCGAAGTGAAAGCCAAAGACGAATCCCGGGTAGAAATCAACAACGCGAAATTCAGGGCGGTCGTTTTGCAAGGATACGCGATAAGTTATTTTGAAAACGAAAAAGTCGTGGCGTTGATAGACGTAAGCGTGAAAGACTCCACCGCGCCCATGATTATAGTCAACGCTCCCGAGGGCATGACGGTAATTTATAATTCCGTCGTAACCATTCCCGCGTGCAAGGTGAGCGACGCTTCGGGCGAGAGTATTATTCCCGAAATAAGCGTTGCGGATAAAGACGGTAATGCCGTAACGGTAACCGACAATACGTTTGTGGCAAACGTGCTCGGCGCTTACACCGTATCGTACAAGGCGACCGATAAAAGCGGCAATTCAAGCGTGAAAACGTTGGGCATAAACTGCGAAATGGCAGATCTTCTCAACGGGTTCGAATCGCTTTCCGACGTAGGCTATTTTGCCGATCCTTGCGAAATGGAATTAAACAGCGAATTCGCGTCGACAGGTAACGGCGTGAAAATCACCGAAACCGGAACCGATAATTACACCTATCGTTCGTTATACGTTCCTTTAAAGAAGGACGGAAAGATGATTACGTTAAATCAACTTTTAAAATACGAAAAGGTACAACTTACAGTATACGCGTCCGAAAGTAACGAACTCGGTCTTGCCAACGGAACTTTCTCCATAACCGCAGGACAGAATATTATGGTATTCACGAGAGAGCAGATTCAGGCAGGTCTGAAATTTACCAAAGGTCAATTTTCCGAGAAAGACGGATTTTTGCTCAATCTCCGTTACGGAACGAACGGTTTCTGGATGGTTCTCGATGATTTTATAGGAATTTATCCCAGAGATTACGTCCCCACCGTCGAAGCCGATATTACTATAAACGGAATAGATAATACGCCCGTATTGTACGGAAGCGAAGTGACTCTCCCGAAGGCTACCGCCGTTTACGACGGTAAAACTCTGGAATACACCGTGACCGTTAAGGATAAAACCGGCGCGGCCGTCGAACTTAACGGAGATAAATTCAAAGCCGACGTGGTAGGTCTTTACACCGCCGAATATGCGATAAGCGCCGAAGGTTATGAAGGGTATGCAACCATAAACTTTATTTGCAGACGCGGCGAGACGTTCAACGATTTTGAAAGCGTCGACTCCGTGACCTGGGCAAAAGACGGCGAAACTACGGCTACGAAAGAACTCGTGGACGGCTATAACGGACACGGCGTAAAAATAACCGCGCGCGATAACTTCTCGTGGGATCAGGTAAGATTGCCGGTTAAGGATGAAAAAGGCTTCGTAACCGCAAGAAATTTTGCGAAATACGATAAACTCGTATTCGTCGTGTACGTCGGCAACGACCTGAAACTCTGCACCGCGAACGCGAACGAGCAGTACGACGTAAAAGCCGGTTGGAACGTGGTTACTTTCTCGATCGCAAACTTTGTCGCGGCGGGTAATTTCAGCGAGGACGCAAACGGGATATATCTTTGCGTGAACGGGCTTGAGAGCGGAAAAGAAATGATATTCGACGCAATTTACGGATTGTACGCCGAAAACTACGAACCGCCGGTTGCGGGCGAAATCAGAATTAACGCCGTAAACGGAAGCGTTATAATAAAAGATAAAGAAATGACCGTTCCGACGGCAACCGCTATAGACGCCGACGGCAACGCGCTCGGATACGAAGTGATCGTAAAAGACGGCAACGGCGCAACCGTAACTCTTTCCGCGGGCGATAAATTCACGCCTTCGGTTACGGGAAATTACGAACTGACTTACGTTATAACCGCCGACGGTTACGACGGAAGCGAAAGCGTAGCCTTGCAGTGCAAAAAAGCGATGCTTTTAAATTCGTTCGACGCTCTTTCGGATTTGCCTTACGTTATCAACGTTGAAACCACAAAACTTTGCGAACTTGCGGACACGTTTGACGGTAAAGGCGTGAAAGCGTCGGCTCCCGACGGTATGAGTTGGGCTCAGGTTCAGGTCGGCGCGAAAGACGGTAAGGGGGGATATATTTCCTGGAAGAACTTCCGGAAATTCCAGAAGATTCAGTTTGTGGTGTACAGCAGTTCTTCGGCAACCTTCTGCACGGCAACCAACAGCGAAAGCGTCGGCGTATCGGAAGGCTGGAATATAGTGGAATTCAGTATGAACGGAGTAGTCGCCGCAGGCAATTTCCGTGAAGACGCAAACGGATTCTACCTTTGCGTAAACGGTCTTAAAGAAAACGAATACCTTATTTTCGATAGTTTTTACGGGATTTATGCGGATGATTATCAACCCGACGTGGAAGTTGAAGTCAAGATAAATTCGACAGACAACCTTACGGCTCTTCTGGGCGGCGAGTATAAGATTCCCGCGTATTCGGCAACGCACGGCGAAACCGGACTTGAATGTGAAATTACCGTAAAAGACGCAGGCGGAAACGTTGTTGAGGTAAACGACGACAAATTCGCCGTCGCGGCGCTCGGCGCGTACACGATAACTTATAAAGTAATCACCGCGGGATACGAAGGCGAAGCGAGCGTGACCGTAAACGCCAAAAAGGGTAATCTTTTAAACAATTTCGACAAAGCGAGCGATATAACTTACGTTGCCGTAAGTTCCGGAAACGAAGTCGTGGACGCGCTTTCCGGCAAGGCGATAAAGATTACCGCAAACGCGGCGTTTTCCTGGACGAGAGTAAGTTTCCCGGCTGTGGAAAACGGCGGATATCTTACAGTTGAAAATTTAAGAAAATATGATAAAATAAGATTCGTAATCTATTGTTCCGCAGACGGCGTTTATCTTTGCACGGCGGCAAACGAAGAAGGTTACACTTTAAAGAAAGGCTGGAACGTCGTTGAATTCTCGCCGGAAAACATAAAATCGTCGTTTGAAGAGAACGCTAACGGATTTTATCTTTCCGTAAACGGTCTGAACGCAGGCGAACACATCATGCTTTACGCCGCTTACTGAATTTATGCCGACGATTACGTTCCGCCCGTTGCCGGCGAACTTAAAATCGACTCTGTAGACGGTTTGATCGCTTTATACGGCGGCGAATATACGATTCCCGCGTACACCGCGGTAGACGCGAACGGAGCTTTGCTTGATTGTTCCGTCGCCGTGACGGACGCGAGCGGCTCGGCGGTAACCGTAACGGACGGCAAGTTTACGGCAAACGTCTTAGGCTTATATACGATTACTTATACTATCGTATCCGAAGGATATGAAGGCGAAGCGAGCGTGACCGTAAATTGTAAAAAAGGCAACCTCTTGAATAATTTCGACAAAGCGAGCGATATGACCTACGTCGGCATAAGCGCAACCAACGAAGTTGTGAACGCGCTTTCCGGCAAGGCGATCAAGATTACCGCAAACGCGGCGTTTTCCTGGACGAGAGTAAGTTTCCCGGCTGTGGAAAACGGCGGATATCTTACAGTTGAAAATTTAAGAAAATATGATAAAATAAGATTTGTAATCTATTGTTCCGCAGACGGCGTTTATGCTTGCTCGGCGGCAGACGAAGAAGGTTACACTTTAAAGAAAGGCTGGAATATCGTTGAATTCTCGCCGGAAAACATAAAAACGGCGTTTGAAGAGAACGCTAACGGATTTTATCTGTGCGTGAACAACGTCGCTCAGGGCGATTATATAATGATGTATTCGGCGGAAGGCATTTACGCCGACGACTATCAGGTTTAATAAATTTTCCTCTTTGTCGCGTCTTTTCCGGGCGCGACAAAGAAAAAATGTCGGAGAACTCTATAATGACAAAACTTTTTCAAAAAGGAAAAGAAAATCGGACTCCCGCCGCAAAGGGAATACGTAAAAAACGAGTAAGGCGCGTAAGGCCGGTGTTTATCGCGGCGGGCGTCATAATGCTCGTTTACGCTTTGTCGATGCTTACGCCGCTTTATTATATGCTGGTAAATTCCTTAAAGCGAATCGACGACTTTTTAGAGCGCGGCGCGTGGGTTTTTCCGTCCGGACAGTACGGCGGAATATTCTGGGAAAACTACCAAAACGTTTTTAAAATGGGCGGCGATACGAGTTTTTATAAAATGCTTTTAAACTCGCTCATATTCACTGTGTCGGTCGTTGTGATTTCAACCGCCAGCACGACGGCAACGGCATACGTTCTTGCAAGATTCCGCTTCCCGGGCAGGGGATTTCTGGTTTCGATAGGTTTCGGCTCGCTGGTTTTGCCCGATTTCGGCGCGGCTTCGGTTATATATAAATTGTTTCTTGACTGGAATCTTATGGATACCTGGGGAATACTCATACAGTTTGCAACGCCGTTCGGAATACTTTATCTGATGCTTTTCGGTTTGTTTTCCGCAATGTCGAACGGTTACGTGGAAGCGGCGGAAATCGACGGGGCGGGCGAGTTTACCATATTTTTCAGAATATGCGTGCCAATGGCGTTCGGAATGATGAGCGCGGTAATGGTAATAACAGCCATCAACACGTGGAACGATTATTACACTTCGTATATGTATTTGCCGAGTTTAAAGACGTTGGCTTTAGGGCTTCAGGAATTGTCGCTCACGCTTTCGCAGTTTCAGCGTCCGACGCTGTTTGCCGCAATGGTTATAACCGTTGCGCCCGTGGTAATACTTTTTATTGCCATGCACGACAAAATAATTTCGTTTACCGCCGGCGGCGGATTAAAGGGATAGGAGATTTTATGAATAAGAAGATTATATCGATATTTTGCGCGTCGTCGATAGCCTTAAGTCTGGGGCTTTCGGCATGCGGAAAAAGCGACACTTCCGCGATTTCGTATAAAATAACGGAATCCGAAGAAACCATGCGTTTGGGCGCGTTCGACACGCCGCATAACGGTTTTGAAAACGAACGCGGAACTCCCTGGGGGTTGGAAAAAGATTGCAACACCGAGGAAAACTGGCGCGTTATGGCAGATTGCGGTTATAACGTTGCGCTGCCAATATACGATACCACGCACGAGCATGTGCTTAAATCGCTTGCAAATGCGGAAAAGAACGGCGTAAAAGTTCTCATAATGGACTATGAAAACCCGTCGCTTCACAACATATGTCAGAACGGCAAGGGGCTTACTTACGAGGAGGCATATTCTCAGATTCTTGCGCAGGAAAGCAAAATCAAAGCGCGAATCGACGAATTTGCCGCATATAAATCCTTTGGCGGACTTCACGTTATTGACGAGCCGTCAATGGATTATTACAATACGATAGCGGCGGCTCAGGATTGGTGGTATAAAAATTATCCCGAATACGAATTTTATGTGAATCTGTATCCGTCATACGCGAGCGATACGCAACTTTACGGCAAATACGCGGGAGAATATACGTTCAGGGATTACGTTTTCAATTTCGTCGAAACGGTAAATCCGACCTGTATTTCGTACGACCATTATCCGCTTCAGAAAGCCGGACTTCGCGGAACGGTTCGCCCGCAGTGGCTTTCAGACCTCGAAACGTTTGCCGACGCTTCGAAAAAATACGATATTCCGTTTTATATCTATATTCTGACGACAAGGCACTGGAGTTACATTTCGCCCGAACTTTACAGCGAAGTGGCATGGCAGGCATACAGCGCGATGTGTTACGGAGCGAAAGGGTTGCAAACGTTCCTTTACTGGTCGTATCTTGCGCCGGACAGCGATACGAATAATCTCGGCACCGGGCTTGTCGATCCGCAAGGCAACAAACTCGCTTGTTACTATGCCGTAAAAGAGGTCTTTGACGAAATAAAATCGTTTGAAAGGTTGTATATGAATTTCGACTGGGTGGGAACGATGCCTTTGGGTATGAGCGGAAGCGGAACGTACAGTCAACTTCGTTCTCCGCTTGAAAAAGTAAAGGGGATAGCCTCTGTCGACGCAACGGCGGACGCGCTCGTTTCGGAATTCAAGGATAAAAAAGGCAACGTCGCCTATATGGTCATGAACTATTCTTCGCCTTTTGAGCATGCGGATAACAAAGTTACTTTAAAGTTTGAAAACGCCGATAAAGTGCTTGTCTGCAAAAAAGGCAAAAGAGTTGTGGAAAACCTGAAAAACAATACTTTGGAACTCGATATCGGTTGCGGCGAAGGTTACTTCGTGATACCGGTTAAATAAAAATCCGACAGGAGGATATGTTTATGAAAAAATTCGGTAAAATAATCGCGTTGCTGCTTTGCGTTATGGCAAGTTTATCGGTTATCGCGTGCGGCGGAGGCAACGGAGGTTCCGTCGGCGATTCCGTTAAAGACGACGTCGGCAAAATAGGTAAAAGAGGCGAAAAAGGAACGCTTTCGTTGAACGTTTATGCTGCAGGTTACGGCACGGATTGGATAACTTCGGCTGTTTCGTTGTTTCTTCAGGACAATGCTGGCGTCAAGTATTATCTCGAAGCAAGTCCGCTCGCTTTAAGCGCGGTTAAAACCCAACTCGAAAACGGAAACTGCAAGGACGACGTTATTCTGGTAAGCGCGGCGGATTACGAATCGTACGTAGCGAAAGGATATATCGAGGACTTAACCGACGTTTATCAGTCCGTTATTCCCGACAGCGGTAAAAAAGTCGAAGAAGTAATAGACGCAAACGTTATGGCAGATAAGGTCATAAACGGTAAAAAATTCGGTATTCCGTGGCAGGATAACCCGCCCAGCGGACTTATTTACAATAAGAAGATGTTTGAGCGTTACGGCTGGACCATTCCGGAAACAATGGACGAATTCTGGACGCTTTGCGATAAAATAGCCGAGGATACCGAAGGTTCGGTTGCCCCGCTCACTTTCGGAGGCGCAGACGGAAACGGTTATCTTTACACCAATTTTCCGCAATGGCTTTCCGAATGTTACGGCGCAGACGGGATGAAGGAGTTCTTCAGACTCGGCTCGCCCGAGGTGTATTCCGTTCAGCAGGAAGGCAGAGCAAAAGTATATTCCACTCTGGCAAGACTCACTAAGGGAAAAACGAGCAAAGGTACCGATATAACGCTTGACGGCTCGGTGGGCGCCACCGCGATAACCGCGCAGTCCAACTTTATAAACGGCAGAGCGGCTATGATCGTGGGCGGAACGTATTTCCCGACCGAAATGGTTGATTACATTAAAATTAAAAACTTCGACGCGGGCTATATGCCGATGCCCCATATCAATGCGGACAAAAAATCCATCGACGGCAGCAAAGATACGTCGAACGTGCTTTTCTCTGCCGATAACGGTGTGTTCGCAATACCTGCAAGCGCGGCAAATAAGGATCTGGCAAAACAGTTTTTAATTCATATGCTCACCGAAAAGAGTTATTCCTCTTTCGTAAAAGCCACGCACGGACTTTTAAGACCGTTAAAAGGCGTTAAAGTAAATACCGACGGATTCGACGCGTTCACGCTCGCGGCGTTCAACGGGTTCTATCACGACGACAAAGCCGAAAGGGTTTACGCCGTTACGTCGAACAAAGTGCTTGAAAAAGATATTCTTGCCGTTTTCTTTGCTTATGAAGGCGGATTCTTCAACAGGATAGCGGGCGCCGAATCTTACGAGGCGGCGAAGAGCATTGCCGAAGGTTGCACCGCAAACGAAATTTCCTGCGTCTTAAAAAAATGGGACGCAAATAAAAACGAATGGAAGATATGATTACCGCAAAAAAATCAAAATACAGGCTGTCGCCGTCGAAAATCGTGTTTATAATAGTTATGCTTGTCGTTCCGCTTGCAAATTTCGCGATTTTCACGGTGTACGCAAATTTAGGCGGCTTGGTTTTGTCGTTCAAACAGATCAGAGACGGAAAGGAAGTGTTCGTATTTTTTGAAAACTTTCAAAGGTTTTTTCGTCTTTTCGGAAGTCAGAACTACGGCAGAATAATAGGTACGTCGTTCGCATGGCTGCCCGTCGTTTTGTGCGTGATGTTTCCCATAACCGTTTTTATGTGCTTCTTTCTGTATAAGAAAGTTCCGCTTTCCAGGCTCATAATCGTAATCCTGTTTATCCCCAACATTATACCCGCAGCGGTTATGTCGGAATTTTACAGAAGATTATGGGATACGGGCGGAGGCGCGTTTCAGAGCGGTATAATGGTTAAACTGTTCGCGTTTATAACAGGCGGCAGAGAAATAAACTGGCTTATTACCGAAGGCTATGCGAACTGGGCGTTGTTCGTATACACTATATGGTTCGGGTTCGGGCTGTACTCTTTATTTATCTGGGGCGCAATGTCGCGTATACCCGAGGAAGTTCCCGAGTCCGCCCAACTCGACGGCGCGGGGCTTATGACCGAACTTTTCAACATTACGATACCTTTTATATGGCCTACGCTTTCGATCGCTATCGTGATGTACGTGCTGACGCCGTTCACATTATATATGCAGCCGCTTATGCTTGCCGAAAACGGAAGATACGGAACTACGACCATAGCCCTTCTTATAATAAACGAGATAAAGCGACCGGATCCGTATTATGCCGCGGCAATAAAAATACTTGTTTCTTGTATATCTTTTCCGCTTGCGCTTTTATTGCAAAAGGGATTATCCAAATTATTTACAGGCGTTGAAATTTAAAAAGGACTTATTATGAAATTGACATTTAACGACTACTACGATAAGGTTTTAGGGTGTTACACGGGCAAAAATATAGGCGGAACGCTGGGCGCGCCGTTTGAATGTTTCAGGGGAGTTTACGATATCGACTGGTTTCAGCAGGACATATCTCATCCCGTGCCGAACGACGACGTGGATCTGCAACTCGTCTGGTTGAGAGCCATAGAGTTGGAGGGCGCGAAAATAGATTCTCACGTTCTTGCCGAATATTGGAATACTTATATCTGCGCGACTTTATCCGAATACGGCACAGGTAAAAACAACTTTAACATGGGTATCGAGCCGCCGCTTTGCGGCAGAATGCGCAACCCGAACAAGGACAGCAACGGCGCGTGGATCAGAAGCGAAATATGGGCTTGCGCCTGCGCTGGAAATCCTCAGCTCGCGGCAACTTACGCTTATTTCGATTCGTCCGTGGATCACGCGGACGAAGGCGTTTATGCCGCAGTGTTCTGCGCGGTAATCGAGTCGGCTGCGTTTTTTGAAAAAGATATAAGAAAACTCATCGAAATAGGTAAGTCTTACATCCCCGAAGACTGCAAAATCGTTTGCGCTGTAGATACGGCCATAAAATGTTACGATTCGGGTAAAAGCTGGAAAGAAGCGAGAAAGGAAATGTTCAGGCTCGCGCCTACGAACTTCGGAATGATGGCGGGCTACTGGAAAGGTACGGACGAAGTTCCCGCAAACGAGCGCGTTCCGGCGCAAACGCCCGACCCCGAAATATCTCACGGCTCGCAGGCATTCGACGCTATATGGCATATGGGAGCGCTTATAATTTCGCTTTTATACGGCGAAAACGACTTTGCAAAAACCGTTTGCATAGCGGTGAATATGGGCGAAGATACCGATTGCACGGCAGGCACGGCGGGCGCGATTTTAGGCATTATCATGGGCGAGAAGGCTCTTCCTTTAAAGTGGAAGAAGGCCTGTTCGGATAAAATCGCAACCTGCACGCTTCGTTACGATCAATACCTTTATCCGCCGAAAACGGTTAAAGAACTTGCTTACAGAGTGGCTCGTCAGGCTCCCGTGATGCTCGGATACTATTATTGCGACATAATGCCCGGGTTCGATTACGATACGGGCAGAATTCCGCAAAAAAAGGATTATTTCACCATAACGGCGATTCCCGAATTCAGATATACGGGCGTAAATCCGCTCGATTGGCATAAATACGAAGACGTTAAACAACTGATAACCGAAAAGAACGTGGTAACGCGGCATTTCGACCTGTATAACGTTAAAATCGCTTACGACGAAGACTTGGTTAAAATTGAAGAGAACGCGGGCAAAAAACTGCGCCTGACGTTCCTTAATAAATGGTATACGCCTCAGTATCTGCAAATAAATCTTTTAAACGTTCCCGAGGAATGGGAAGTTAAAGGCGGAAAAAGTTTCTGCGTAGGGCTCGAACACTGGCACGGCGGAGTAAACTACAACTCTTACGATCTGGAGATTATCCCGCGCGGCATAAAAGACGGAGTCGTAAGTATCGTGATGGAAATATCCGCAAACGGAAGACTCAGCAAAAACTATATCCCGCTTACCTTTATTCAGGGCGCATGTTGATAAGGAGAAAAATATGAACAAAAAAATAATCGCTATGCTCGCCGCATTGGTTCTTGGCGCGGCGTGCGTTAATTCCGTTTCCGCGTCGGCGGCTTCGGGCGACAAAATAACCATAGACGGCACTTATCTTAAAAAAGCCGTGGTTTCCGATAATCCGATAGAACTTACCGCCGTAGTCAGAGATTCCGCAAAACGCATCAAATTTTACGAAAAACTCGTCTGGACCGTCGTGGAGGGCGAAGACGTCGCTCAGATCGCAGACGGAAAAGTCATCTTTAAAAAGGCGGGCAATTTTACCGTGAGAGCGGCGGAAGAAGCCGACGCTTACGTTTATTCGACTTTTTCGGGTACGGCGTACGAGGCGACTTTTTCAAACGTTACGCTTAACAATCCGTTTGAAAACGTAACCGTAAACACACAACCCATGAAACTTTCGGGCAATATCGAAGTAAGGGGAATAACTCCTGCGGACGATTGCCATTATGAACTTATTTACGAAGTGGTTTCCGGACCGGCAGAAATTTATCTTAAAGAATTTTTAAGAATAACCGGTAAGGGAGAGGTGGTTTTAAAAGCGGCAAGTAAATTCGATTCGGACGTGTTTACTACCGTTACTTTTACCGTAACCGATCCCGACGAGGGCAAAATCGTCGGCGACGACGAAACCTTTGAACAGGAACACGTTACGTCGGGTTCCGGCGGCGGTTGCGGCGGAAGCGCAAGCGGTCCGATCGGTTTGGCGTCCGTTGCTTTTCTTGCTTGCTTTGCGATTTTCAGAAGGAAACGAAACGCGTGAACAACTTTACTTCTTTAGGTCTTATGGTCGATTGCTCGCGCAACTCGGTTTTGACTGTAAGCGCCGTTAATCGACTTATAGACCTGCTTTCTTCACTTGGTTACACGTCTTTGCAGCTTTACACCGAAGATACTTACACGGTTGAAAACGAGAAGTATTTCGGCTATCTTCGCGGAAGATATTCGATGGACGAAATAAAGGAAATGGACGAGCATGCGTCCGAAAAGGGCATGACGCTCATACCTTGTATTCAGACGCTTGCTCACTTATCGAAAATTTTCCGTTGGAAACCGTATTGGGAAATAAACGACTGCAACGATATTCTGCTCGCGGAAAACGACAGGACGTACGAACTTATAGACAACATGTTCGCGTCCCTTGAAAAGTGCTTTAAAAGTCGCTCGGTAAACATCGGCATGGACGAAGCCCATATGCTGGGGCTCGGGAAATATAAAGACCTTCACGGCGAAGAAAGCCGCAGCGAAATTATGCTTTCGCACCTGAACAAAGTGCTTGAAATCGCAAAAAAACACGGTTTTAAATGTTGTATGTGGTCGGATATGTTTTTCCGGCTTGCCGGCGGCGATTACTATAATTCCGGCAGCGAAGTGAAAGTCAAAATTCCCGAAAATCTCGAACTTATTTACTGGGATTATTATTCGACCGACGAAGAGCATTATTCAAAGATGATGCGCGCGCATAAAAAAATCGCGGATAACGTGTCGTTTGCGGGCGGCTTGTGGACGTGGACGGGGCTTGTTCCTCACAACGGTTACGCTTTGAAGGCTTCGCGCGCGGCAATGAGCGAATGTATAAAAAACGGGATAAACAAAGTTTTTTTTACGGCGTGGGGCGACGACGGCGGTTTTTGTTCTCCGTTTTCGGTTCTTCCTGCTATATTTGCCGTATCCGAATACGCGAAAGGCAATTTCGACGAAAACAGCATAAAGCAAAAGTTTTTTGAAAGATTTTCCGTGAAGTTCGACGATTATATGCAAATAGACGCGCCTAACGAAATATCCTTAAAAAACGAAGCGGACGTTGTGAATCCGTCGAAATATCTGTTGTATAACGATTGCTTTTTGGGAATGTTCGATTCTGCGATTCCGCAGGATTGCAACAAAAAATATGCCGGAATTGTGGCGAATTTACGCAAATTGCAAATTCCCGACGAATATAAATTCGCGTTTAAACCCGTAATATCGTTATGCGAATGTCTTTCTTTCAAAGCGGAACTCGGTTTAAAAACCCGGTCGGCATATAAAAACGGAGATAAAAAACAACTCGGACTTCTTTTGAACGGCGACTATAAAAACGCCGTAAATAAAACGGAAGAACTGTATGAAAACCTGAAAGAATATTGGAACGTGTTGTATAAACCGCACGGCGCGGACGTACTCGATCTGCGTTTCGGCGGAATAATAGCAAGGCTTAAACGCAATGCGGAAAAACTGAACGATTATATCGAAGGCAAAACAGATATAATCGAGGAACTCGAGGAAGAAATTTACGACTATCTGGGGAACGAAGAATTCTCCGGAAAACCGCTTGCGTACAACGGATTTGCAAGCAACGCCACGGTGAACGATATATAACACGGTGAACGATATATAAAGGGATATATTTTATGTCAGTATTTTTTAATGAAAACGAGTGGATGTGGAAAGAAAATCAAACCGATAACTTTCCTATAGCGCAATACGGCGCAAAGTCTTTTATGTGGACTGACGCGCTCTATAACGGTAATTTCGTAAACGCCCTGTCCAACAATCACGGGCAGACTTTCTGTCGCGAAGAAGTGATAAAATATCTGCAGGGATTCCGCGCGGAAAAGAGCCATTTCAACAGTTTTGAACTTGAAATAAACGGTTTAAGACTCCGCGATAAATTCGTCTTTGAGAATCAGATTCTCGAAAAAGACGAAAGGGGATTCGACGTTCATACTATAAGTTTGTCTGATCCGGATATGAAGATCCGCGTAAGGGTGAAAACCCGTCTTGACGGCTCTGCCTTTCTGATGAGATGGCTCGAAATCGAAAACGCGGGCAGGGAAAAAGTCGCCGTAACCGGGCTTTATCCCATGTGCGGGATTTTATACCGGGAAGTGATGACCAATACTTTCAACGGGCAGAACTTCCGTCCCGAGAGTTACGTCGCAAGTTTTTCGGACAATAATTATCTGGGCGAAGGCGAAATCAAGTGGTTTAAAATTCCGAAAGCCACACTTAAATTTGCACACGAACGTCCGGTTTTCAATCCTCCGACGTATTTTTTGAAGAACGATAATTCGTGTCAGATAACGGTAATTTCCATCGAAACGAGCATGATGCCCCGCGCGGAATTTACGAAGTGCGGCGATTATACCTGGGCAAGACACGTTACGAACGCCGACTACCTGCATTTTAAAGCGGGTGTGGACAGATGCGCGCTTCCCAGATTTTTAGAACCCGGGCAAACGGTTGTTTCGGCGAAAGTTCATATCGGGCAGGTCTGGGGAGATCTGGACGACGCGTCAAACGAATTGTTCGATCACATTCGTTTATCCGTTAAACCCGCAAGAAATCAGCCGATTACTCATCCCGTGGCATACACTCACGGTTGTTACAGCGATTGTCATCAGCAAAACAAGCAGATGCTTATCAAGGCTGTGGATAACGCCGCAGCGATAGGCGCGGAAATGTTCATGGTGGACGCAGGCTGGTTCGGCAGCGAAAAAGGCGACTGGTACACGCAGCGCGGCGACTGGTACGAAACGCCGAGTTTAAAAGGCGGGCTGAAAGACGTTTTCGACTACGCGCATAAAAAAGGAATGATGTGCGGGTTGTGGATGGAAGCGGAAGGTTGCGATCTTTCAAGCGAACTCGCTAAAACACATCCCGAATGGCTCATACAGGCTTACGGCAGAAAAATGCCCACGCTGAATCTTTTGCTCCCCGAAGTCCGCGAGTACGTGTATAATTCGATTTGCGGCGTTATCGATAAATATAACCTTGATTTATTCCGCATAGACGGCGGGCTTAAAGAGCCTTCCGAACGGTATACCGAAAGCGGCTATGAGGGAACGTCCTGGGAATATTACGAATATCTGTACGAAATAATAGATAAAGTCCGCAAAAAATATCCGTCGCTCTATTTTGAAAATTGCTCGGGCGGCGGCGGAAGAAGCGACCTTGGCATTATGAGCCGTTTCGACTGGATGCAGGCAACCGATTTGTTCGCTCCGATAACGCAACTGAGAGTTATTTACGGATTATCCAGAGCGATGTGCCCCGAACAATTGCTGTCTATTCCCGCGCTCGTGCATAACGGCGATCCCGATTTGCTTGCAAGAACCACTATTTTCGGACATATCGAAACTACCGATATAGCGGATAATTATCTGAGAATGAATCCGGTTGCAAAGGCTGCCTGGCTTAAAGCCATAGACCTTTATAAAAAGCAAATCCGACCGATTATCGATACTTGCAACGTCTATCATCATACGCCGTTTGAAGACTATACAAAGCGCGGCGAATGGCTTGTTCTGGAGTATGCGTCCAAGGATAAGAGCAAGTCGATAGTTGGCGCGTTCCGTCTGGAAGACGCAAATGAAAGCGAGTACGTGGTAAAACCGCGCGGAATATCGTGCGAGGGCGAATACGAAGCGTATCTCGATAACACGGGCGATAAATTTACGGTGAGCGGCTACGAACTTAATCAAAAAGGCTTCACCGTAAAACTTTCCGGAAAAACCACGAGCGAAATAGCGGTGTTTACGAGAAAATAATATGTGGTTGTATTCTTTGCCCGTAGTTGCGCTGTTTGTCATAACTATGGCGGCGAACCTGATTTCGCAGATAACAAAAAATTCTTTCGTAAAAAAATACGCGTCGGCGGCGGATAAATATTTATTCATCGCCTTCGGCGGAATTGTTTCCGTTGCGGTGCTTTTTCTGTTCGGCGGAATAAAAACGCTATCGCCGTTCACGCTTTTAACGGCGTGCGGATTCGGCGCGCTCACTCTTATTCAGTCGTATTTTATGCTTCGCGCGTATGACTCGGGCTCGTTTGCATACACAAGCGTTATAGTTTCTCTTTCAACGATAATCCCCGCGTTTTCCGGGGCGATATTCTGGAACGAAACGCTTTATCCCGCGCAGATAGCCGGTATTGTTCTGCTTGTTCTGTGTTTTGCGCTTTGCGTCGGAAAAGATAAAGAAAAAAAGCAAATGAGCGTAAAATGGCTTGCGTGCGTCTTTCTCGCTTTTTTAAGCACGGGATTTATCGGCGTAATGCAAAAAGTGCATCAATCGTCTGCTTATGCCGACGAACTTAACGGATTTTTAATAATTTCGTTTCTGATTTCCGTGCTGGCGGCGGGAATTTGCGCCGTTATCGCCTTAAAAAGAAAGAAGACTGAGCAAAATGATAACGCGGACGGCGAAGAAAAACCGGCAAAGGGCGTCGGTTATTTTTTGCCGATAGTTTTATCCGGCGTCGGAGTCGCGCTCAATAACGTAATAAATCTGTACCTGTCCGGAAAAGTAGACAGTGCGGTGTTTTTCCCTGTGGTAAACGGCGGAGGACTGATTTTAGTAACGCTTTGCGCAGTCGTTTTATATCGTGAAAAACTTTCGGTAAAACAGTGGGCAGGGATTATCGTAGGGATAATTTCGGTCGTTTTGTTAAGTAATCCTTAGCCGAGAGAGATTCGAACCCTATTAAGCCTTAAAGCCGTCTTTTTTGCCTGT
>ERZ827168.2186-NODE-2186-length-23807-cov-61.408892_pt1 | contig 23807 bp, 21 predicted proteins | sample MGYA00519868_ERZ827168 | MGnify/ENA primary metagenome ERZ827168 (study PRJEB31778, sample SAMEA3449271) | human gut metagenome | biome: human gut; feature: human-associated habitat; material: faeces | place: United Kingdom | collected 2010/2012 ...
CCTCTGAAATAATAAGATGTTCCTAAGTCATCTTGTGCTTTAAATAATCCTTCATTTGTTGTTGCAGTTTTAGTAAAATCTGGTGTTCCTTTATTACTAATTTGTGATTTAGCTTCAGTAACCGATGATGCTCCAGTTCCTTTTAATAAGACATAATCACCACCTGTAGGTCCAGCTGGTTTTGGTTCATTAAATGAACAACTTGAATTAGCAACTTTAATATTACCTTTAAAAGTTTTACCAGCTACATTATCCTGAATAACATCTAAATTATAATATTTAGCGGTAAAAGTCCAATTTTCTAAAATATTTGTATCTGTAGAAATTTTTACACCACTAATTAAAGTTACTTTATTACTTCCTGATATTTCAATTTCATTAAATGAATTACCTTTATCCGAAGTACCACTTAAAGTAAATTCTTTTAAACCTGCATTTGTGGCTCCTTCACTTTTTGTATATGGACTTACTGGTTCATATACTAAATCATAACTACAATAAACTTTTTTAAGTCCATTTGCATTAAGAGAAACATTTATATTTCCACCATTTCCACTTACAAAAGAACTATAATCATTACTAGCATTTGCCATATCTAAATCACTTTGATTTATAGCTAATGATAAAGTGCTATTACCACTACTTTCAAATGTATAATATTTAGTATTAATATTACCTGATATAGTATTATTATTTTTAATTTCTATATTAAAGAAATATGCATAAGAAATACCTATAATAATTGTTACTACTAATAAAACACCAATAAATATTAATATTCCTACTCTATTTTTAACTATTTTATCTTTTAATTTCATAATAAAAATACCTTTCTACTATCTATTAAAATGATACCACATTTTAATAGTTTCTAAAAGTATTTTTTACAAAAAAATTATTTTTTTACATCTAAGTTTTAAATGCATTGTAAAATGCAAACATGCTTTTGTCAAAAAAATATATTGAAGTGTAAGTATACTAGCATTGACAATTATCACTAAAATTGATACTATTACTCTATAAGAACTCTGTTCAATTCGAAACTTTACGTTTAGTACGTGAAAGGTTTATGTAGGAAGAATGGAGTTTTTTTATTATATTTAATGATAAATCAAATATAATATTTTTTTTATTTAAAACATCAATGTCTATATAAATCTATCCAATTATTAGCTAAGTCTTCATATCATTAATTTAATATACTAATATTAAATTAATACAAATAAAAGATATTTTATTATAACTTCTTTTATTACCAAATAAATTTAAATATTTTAACAATAATTATTTTATATCAATATTTAAAGCAAACATTTTTTTGTAATATAATATTGACAAATAGTAAATTTAGAGTTATATTTTTAATATGCAAATAGCAAACATATATTTGTATATATTATTTTGTTATAAAGGGAGGTAATGGTTATGAACAAAGAAACAAAATATTCAAAATTAATGGAGGCACATAATAATAATTTAAAAATTTCAAATTATAATTTAGATGAAAAATTTAAATATTTTGAAAATGATAAATTAAGTGAAAGTAAAACACTACTTTATGAAATTCAAAATAAACCTGAAATTTTTAAAAAGTACAAACGAGGAAGTATTGTCAAGATTAGATTTGGTGTAAATCCAGGAAGTGAATTTTCAGGTGATCATTATGCTATAGTTTTAAATAAAGATGATAGTATATATAATCCTGTGCTAAATGTAATACCTATTACATCAGTATCAAATAAATATAATATTAATCTTGGAAATATTATATATGATAAAAATAAAGTTAATAATTTAAAAACTTTATTGGAAAACGAAACAGATTTAGAAAATATAAAAGAACTCAAAAAAATTCTAAACTACTTTGATAAATGTAAAAATAAAACTTCGAAAGCCTGCATCAAACATTTAAATACCATAAGCAAACTATCTATAATTAATCCAATAAATAAATACGACTATACAAATAAAATCATATTATCAAAAAATATAATGAATAAAATTGATAAATTAATAATTAATGAATATACAGAAATAAAAATTGATTAATAGTTAATTACTTGTATACTTTTACTTGACTTATACATATTATATATAGTACAATTAAATCACAAAGGCGGAAGCCTGAAGTAGAAATACTTCATAATTGTACTTATTTAAGTACATAGTCAAGTGTCTAGGACACATTTACTATACTAGTCAATTTGACTAGTTTTTTTATATTTTATCTAGTTTTTTTATATTTTATAATTAAAAAATAACTATTAAAAATTTTAACTTTTAATAGCTATTTTAAATCTTCATTTAAAGATATAATTTCTTCTTTAGTCATAAAGACTTTTTTATTATCATCTATCCACTCATTATCCTTATACTCATTATAACTTCGTAATACTTTACTAAATTTTTCACTATCAACTTATCTGTTTGTCTTCTTTTGTTTTCTAATTCAGCAAAGTTTTCTAATTGAATAATGTTGTCAATTCGAACAAAACTATCTTTATCTATAACAGTTTCAGGTGGATTAGACTTTCTTATTGTTACATTAGATTTTAACAAGGCTTTCCATTTTTTCTCTTCGGTAATAGAATCGATGTGTGCTACTTCTAAAATATTTTTCTCTTTATCTATCCCTATAACAAGAACAGGATGCGATACGCTTGCAACCGCTCCGGAATTATTAAACCTTATTTTTAATGATAAAACTTGTCCAATTTCAATCATTATTTAACATATCTATAAAATCTGCACACATAATTTTATAATTTTCTTTTTGACTATCTACATCTATTAATTGATCATTTTTTTTGTAAAAACTATGTTTTTTCTTCCATTCTTCATCTTGATGAGATATTTCTATTAAATCTTGTAAAGGAGCATACTTCAAAATATTAAACATTTTTTCAATATATGATTTAACATTTTCATCTGATATAGTATAAGAATCTCTATTTGATTTCAAATATGCATAATTATTCATAACAGTATTAACTACTACTCCATTATCAAAAGCATACATATCCTCATTGAATAGTTTATTATCTGTCATAGCAAAGTAAACCATCTGCATAATATGTAAATATTTATTTAATCTAACATTACCTTCATAACAATCTCTTCCTTGTAAGTGGATTAATTTATTAATAAATATATCATTATTTTTATCTAAAGATAAAATGTATTTAGCAATATTTTCAACTTTTTCCATATGGACCTCCTTAATAAATATATTATAACATATTTATCACAAAAATTACATTTTATATACATATTTATTTTTCTATATTTATTTATAATTTTTATATATATAAAAATATACTGAAATATACAAAAAAGTATGCAATTAACATACTTTTAGAATTTTAACAGAATACTGTCCATTAGGTGATTCAACTGTAACAATATCTCCTTCTTTATGAGACATTAATGCTTGTCCTAAAGGTGATACATTACTAATTAAGTTATTAAATGCATCAGCTTCAGCAGAACCAACTATTTTATAAGTGTCTTCATCACCATCATCATCAATTGTAACAGTAGATCCAACACTTACTTTACCACCCTTTTCAATTTTAGCTATTTCACTATGTTCAAGTCTATATTCAAGTTCTTTAATTCTTGATTCAACTTTACCTTGAGCATCTCTTGCAGCATCATAATCAGAATTTTCAGATAAATCTCCTTGAGCTCTAGCATCCTTTAATGCTTTAATTATTTGAGGTCTACGTACATTTTTAAGTTCATTTAATTCTTCCTCAAGTTTAAGGTATCCCTCAGCGGTAATTATAAAACTATCTTTTTTCATTTTTTCTTTCTCTCCTTGTTAATTTAATTTGTCGTTAAAAATTATATCATATCTATTATATTTGTCAAGTAGTAAAAAATATATGTTTTTTTTAGTAATTTATTAATAAAAATCTTACTTAAATCTATTTTTATATGTACACTTTTTACAAATATCTAAATAACATTTATTATTCTTAAAATAATTTATAATATTATGGTATTTTTCACTATTTAGTATAAAAGATAAGTCTTCATAAAAAATATTTCCTAAATTACTTTCTCCTTCACCATCAAGACAACATATTATTACACTGCCATCAGATAATATACCAATATGACTATTACCACCAAGGCAATATCCATCACTATTACTTTTTGCATTACTTGGCCATTCAAAAATATTTTGTAGTGATACATAAACATTATCTATAAGTTTAGTATTATTATTAATTTCATTTATATTAAAATATTTTTTTAAAATACTAATATATTTTTTAGTTTTTACATCCATTTTATTTTCCTCTAAAGTCCAAAATCTTAAAGAAATAATTGTATTTATTTTTAAAATGCTTATACATTCTAAAATATCTTCTAAATAACTTTCTTTACTATTTTCACTATGAAGAGAAATATTTATTTTATATATATTATGTTTTAATAATATATCAAGTTTTTCTTTTAAAAGTGTCCCATTTGTGGTAATTATAACTTTTTTATTATAATTATCTAGTAACTCAAGTATTTTATCTAAATCTGGATGTAAAAGAGGTTCTCCTTTAACGTGTAAATATATAAAATCAGTATATTTATCTATTTTTTTTAAAACAGTTTCAAATTCTAAAATACTCATATTTCTTTTATCTCTAAAAGATTTACTACAAAAAGAGCAATTTAAATTACAACTATTAGTTATTTCTATATATATTCTTTTAAATTTCATATTAACCTTTCATAAGAAAAAAAGAGTTAATTACCCTTTTCCTCAAACTTATCAAATTCATTACCATTATTTTTAATAATTATTTGATTATCATTTATTTCATAACTTAAACTATCTGTTTCAATTGGTGTATATCTTTTTTCTATAGTACCTGATTTACTATTATAAATAATAATTTCATTAGAACTACTTGTTAATATAATAATATAATCATTAAAATATTCATAATTATTTATACTTAAATCTGATAAAATATTATCTCCATTATAAGTATAAAATGAATAAATATCATTATTTTTAGATATTATTAGATTATCATTATAATCATAAATAGGAACTCCAAAAGTACTTGTTAATGAATTATCATCTTTATCTATTAAATAATATCCCTTTAATTTTTCAACAATAATTTTATCACTTTTAATAACTTCTCCATCAGTTTTATTAGCAAGTGCCATATAATCATAACTAGGTTTTATTTTAAAATTACCTACATTTAAATCAAATAATCCATATAAATTTTCTTCATTTTTAACTATTAAATAGTTTCCCTCGATATCAGAATTATAATTTTTTAACATATTTAAAGTTAATAACTTAATTTTAGTACTTAAACTATACAAATAGATTTTATCATTATCCTTAATAAAAACATTATCAGTATTAAATACACCAATATCATTTTTATCTCCCTCTTTATAAAAATCATTTATTTCATCATCAATTTCAGTTTGAGCATCATCACAATCTGAAGATGTACATTCATATGTTCCTAATAATTTACCTTCACTATCATAGTAAAATAATTTATTATTATATTTATGTTCTTTACTAGGATTTTCTAAAGAAGTACCCTTAGATAAACTTTTATAAGAACCAATTACTGTAAGAGGTAAAAATATTATCAGAAGAATAATTATAACTGGAAGAACCATTTTATTATTCTTCATTACCATCACCACTTACAAGATTACCTGTTAGTTTATTAAATTTATAACTATTATTATTTACTTTTATAATATAATTTTCTTCATCCTCACTTATTTCAAATAAAGTTGAATCATTTCCTTTAATTTGAATATTTACATCTAAAATACCTTTTTTAGCATCTTTGTAATTATAGATATTTAAAGAATTATCCTTTTTAACTAATGCAAAATAATTATCATAAAGTTTTATATATTTTCCTTCATTAGATAAAATATTGCCTTTCATACTATATACTAAATAATTATCTTTGTTTTTAACAAGCATATATGAAGATACATAATCTATAATATCAAATGTTGATGATGCTATCTCATTACCTATTTTATCATATAGGAAATTTCTCTTTTCTCTTTTTACTAAAAGTAAGTCTTTCATAAATGATATGCTAAGAGTTTTACCTGATGGTTCATCACTTTTAGTATCAGTAAAGGCTATTACCCCAGATGGACCATTACTACCAAATGTTATTGCTCCATATCCATCTGATGTATTTTGACAATATACTAAACTATTTAAGGCTGATACATGAGTTACTTTTTCTACACCAATACCAGTATCTACTGCTTTATATTCACTTAAGTTTTTACTATTTTTTAAATCATATAATATAACATTATTATTATCAGAAATAAATGCATAACTATTATTAAATATTGGAATATATCCTGAAGTTTCATTTACAATCTTACTTTCCTTTGCTACAAAACAGCTTGTAAGTTCAGTTGTTTTACTTGTAACATCATTTTTATTTTTACATGTATATTTACCAATTAAGTTTTCTTTATCTTCATCTGAATAAAAATAAAGTTTTCCATCAAAATAATTTACAAAATCAAGTTTAGAGTTAAATGCTCCTTCATAAACATTGATAGTCTTTTCTTTATCATCATAAGTAATTGTAAGACTTCCGTTAGAATAAGTAAATTCAAAAGGTTTTTTAGTTTCTTTTAAAGTATTTTTTTCATCAAAAATGTATGATGTTTTATAATCTAAACTCTTTAATTTAATTTCTTCTTCATTTAATTTATTTAAGTTATTATCATAAATAGTCATTTTTCTACTGTTAACTGCAAATACAAAATCTTTATCAAGTAAAATATTATCATATTCTTTATTTATAACTTTATTACCATTTAAATCATATAAAACATTATCACTTACTAAAAATTTATCATTAAATGCACTAATTTCATTACTAAAATCTTTAGAAATCTTATTATCATCCTTTATTAAATAATATGATGAACCCTCTTTTGCAATAAATGTATTATCACTATTATATATATCAATATAATCATATTTTGCTTTAGCAAGTTCCTGTATTTCATCACTAATTGATAAAACACCATATTTATCATTTTCATCAGTAAAGGCTACAATGCCCTCTTTAGTAGATCCAACTTTAATAGTTTTATATGAACTTTCTTTTTTCTTATCAATCATATTATATAAATTAATTATATCGCCATCTTGAACAAAGACATATTTATTATTATATATTTGACTTCTTCTTTGTAAAGGATTTTCTTTTTCATCTAAATAAACTGGTAAGTCGGTTTTATTTTCACTTGTTAAATATGCAACATAACATTTATTTTCATCTTTATTTTCACATTCATAATCACCAATAGTTTTATCATCTTTATCCAAAAATTTTAATGTACCATTATTATAAATGTAATTATCTTTTTCCACTATAACGGGTTTTTCTTTATTATCATCTACTTTCTTATCTTTTTTTATAACAAGAAAATATACTAAAATAAACGCAGTTACTAAAATAATTAAAGATATACTTACTATAAAAATTATCTTTTGTTTTTTAGTAAGGTTTTTAAAAGAAAACTTCTTTTTATTTTTCTGAGGTTTCTTTTTCTTTTCTTTAGTTATAACCATTTCATCATCTTCAATAGATACTTTATCTTCATCATATAAAGTATCCTCAACATTTTTGTTTATTTCGACAATAACATTAGTGCTATCATCATATTCATTTTTAAAATCATCCATACTTTTCACATCCTATTTTCAAAATAATTATAGCAAATATATAGTTTTGTTGCAAGATGGAATATTTTCCAAATAAAAAGTCAATGATAATTATTTATCAAAGACTTTCCTTTTTAAAGTTTCGTATTCTTCCTCAGTTATTTGCAAGTAGTTAATTACTTGCTGTTTTGATAGACCATCTTTTATCATTTTGAGAGCTATTGCCACAGTAACTTCATCAGTCACTTTTTGGGTTACTTCATCAGTTACTTTTTGAGTTATTTCTTTAGTAATTTCTTTTTCTCTTTTTTCTACCTTTTCGGCAACTTGTTTTTCAATAGTTTCTTTCATTGCCTCATCATCGGCAGCTTTTCTAAGTTTTTCGACATCATAATATAGCATATCATCAAAATTTTCCCACATTTCCTCTAACCTTTTAATTACCCTTTCCATTATTGGATTGCCATCATAAAACTGTTCATAGTTAAAATCTTCTCGATTATAAAATACTAGAAACAATTTTTCCAAACTATCACTTGGCATCCCATCAATTTCATTATAACTTAGTTTTTTTAGAAAGTCCATATTGATATCATAAATAACAAGGTTGTTATCACGAATGCAATGATATGTGGTTTCGCATAATTGTGTTTTGTAAATAAACTCTCCCTTTTGATAAATATCGAAATTATTCACATTAATTTGATATATTGGTTTAATTTTTCTTTCTTTTTCACCAGGTTTAAGTTGTCTTAAATACAAATGAAACACATACATATTATTCTTTACAATATATGTTGATTTATATTCAGTATTAAATTCAAAATTAATAACGCTATAATCATTTTCAAATAAAGCATCAGTATCTTTTCCTTTTATATTTTGATTTTCATTAACACCATTATGAACAAGCTCTAGATTATTCTTAACATATTCATAGTTTAGTTTTAATAATTTACTTATTATTAAACATACATAATCTCTAAGGTTTATATCAGTTAAAAGTAGTTTAGCTGCTCTATCATTAATAAAACCATAAGGCATATTCTTTCCTCCTTTCAAATGCATATTAGCAAAATTAAAAGAATTAAGCAAAAGTCTAAAAAATGCATATTTTGTTCTAAATTTATATTTTTAGAGTGATTTTTTGCAAAAAAAATTTTAAATTGCATCCAAAAATATATTTTTAGATAAAATTATGAAATTTTAGTATTTTTTACACTTTACATATTTTTTACATAAAAAAGAAATAGATTTTTACACTATTTCATTTTTCTATTAAAGTCCTTTATTTCATCTTCATTATCAAGATTGCTATCTAAAAGTTCCTTGAATAATTTCTTTTGGGATAAAGTAAGTTTTGTAGGAATAATAATATTTACTACAACATACATATTACCGCGCATAATTGAATTTGGACTTTTTAAACCTTTTCCTTTAAGTTTTAACTTTGTATAATTTTGAGTTCCTGGTTTTATTTCAAGAATAACATTACCAGTAAGTGTTGGTATTTCTTTTTCACAACCTAAAGTCGCCTCGGCAACATTAATTGGAAGTTCAAGATAAATATCATTACCTTGTCTTTCAAAAAGAGGATGCTCTTTTATTTCAAAATCAACATAAAGATCACCATTTTCACCATTTGAAGAGGCATTACCTTTACCAGCAAGTCTTAATTCATGACCTGAATCAACGCCTTCGGGAACTTTAATTTTAATAGATTTTTTTTCATTTACAATACCCATTCCTTTACAGTCTGAACAAATATTTTGATAAGTAACACCTTTTCCCATACAATCAGGACATACTTTTTGGGTTTGCATTACTCCAAAAATAGAACGAACTTGCTCTAGAACTACTCCACGGCCACCACATTTTGAACATGTTTTTTCATTAAAGCCACCTTTACCATCACAGGTTTTACAAGAAGTTTTTAAATTAACTTCAATAGTTTTTTCACAGCCAAATGCAGCCTCTTCGAAAGTAAGAGGAATAGTTACTTTTATATCACTACCTCTTGAAGTTCTTTGCTTTCTTCCTCCACCAAATGAGGAAAAGCCACTTGTAAAGGATGAACCGAAGTCATCATCCTCTCCAAAAACATGGCGAAGAATATCTCCTAAATCGATATCACTTGCATTAAAATTAAATCCGCCTTGACCACCAAAATTACCTGTTCCATCAAAGGCAGCTGAACCATACTGATCATATGCTTTTCTTTTTTGTGGATCAGATAAAATTGCATAAGCCTCACCTATTTCCTTGAATTTTGCTTCATCACCAGTTTCTTTATTATCTGGATGATACATTTTAGCAAGTTTTCTAAAGGCTCTTTTAATTTCTTCGTCAGTGGCTGTTTTTGAAACACCTAAAAGTTCATAATAATCTTTTTTACTATTCATAAAGACTTTCTAACTCCTTTCTCTTTTCATCAAAGAATTCAAATACTTCATCATAAAGTGATGGGCTTTGTATATCTACGCCCGCTACTTTTAAACTTTTAACTGGATCAAGTGTTGAACCAAGTTTTAAAAATTTAATATAGTTTTCTAAAGCTCCATCTTTCTTATTTATAATATCATTTGCTATTTTAAGTGCAGCAGCATAACCTGTGGCATATTGATAAACATAGAAATTATAATAAAAATGTGGAATTCTATAACATTCGTATTTAATATCTTCATCAACTTCAACATTTGGTCCAAAATATAATTTATTTAAGTCTAAATATTCTTTTTGTACTAATTCTTTAGTAAGAACTGTTCCATTCATTTCTTTGTTATGAAGATTATCTTCGAAATGAGCAAACATAGTTTGTCTAATCATTGTTGCTTTAAATCTTTGTAATATACTATCTAATATATATTTTTTCTCCTCAATATTATCTGTATGATTTAACATATAATTTGTAAGAATTATTTCATTTACTTGACTTGCAACCTCCGCTACAAAAATAGAATAATTATAGTCTTCATAAGTATTATAGTTTTGAGCATAGTAATAATGCATTGCATGGCCTAATTCATGAATAAGAGTTGATACATCATCAAGTTTTCCCTCATAATTTATAACTACATAAGGATGAGCAAGATATGCACATGTACAGTATCCACCATCTCTTTTATTTTTTTTAGGATATACATCAATCCAATTATCAGAAAATGCTTTTTTAATTACCTCTACATAAGAATTTCCCATTACCTCTAAAGAAGATATTACAAGTTTTTTTGCTTCATCATATGTATATTTTTTATCAAAATCTTTTGTAATATTTGCATAAGTATCATATAAATGAAGTTTATCTAAACCTAATACTTTCTTTTTTAAATCATAATATTTATAAAATTTAGGTAAATTATTTTTAATACCATTTATTAAATTATCATAAATATCATTTTTAATATCATTTGAATATAAACTCAAACTTCTTGCAGAAGTAAATCCTCTTAACTTAGCAACCTTATTATTACTCATTACTTTTGTTGTATATATAGTATTAAAGGTATTTTCATAATGTTTAATTTCTTTATAAAGCTTTAAAAATGCCTCTTTTCGAACATTTTGATTATTACTTCGAATATAAGTACTAAAGTTAGATATTGTTAAAGGTACGATTTTACCTTCTTCATTAGTAATAGTGCCAAAGTCCATATCTGTTGTAAGAAGCATTTCACTTGCATCCTCACTTTTAGAGTACACAGATGTTAAAAGTGTAATAATCTTTTCTTCTTCTTTAGACTTAATATATTTTTTAGCTCTATAAATACTCTTTAAATTATTTTCATATTCCTTTAACTTTGGGAATTTTTTTATATATTCTTTAACAAATTTAAAATCTTTTTCAAGTAGTTCTGGAATAACATAACTTTCTTTTTCTGATAATTCATTTAAGAAGTTAAGTACATTACCTAACATTTCATTATAATTTTCATTTGTTAAATCTAAATCATTATTAATATGAGCATATAGATAAAGCCTTTCAAGTCTTTTTGAAATTTCATTATCATACTCTAAATATTCATATAACATTTCTGGATTAGATAATATTTTACCTTCATAATTAGAAATATTTTTAGCATATTTTTTTAAGGAAATAAGTTCCTTTTTAGCATCTTCATCACTTTTAAATAAAGCACTTAAATCAATTTTTTCTTTCATATTTTATAACCAAATATTAGGTCCTAGAAATAGGACCTAATACTCTACCTTTCTTTTATTATTTTTCTTTATATTCAGCTTCTTGAGCATCGTCTGATGAATCATTTGAACTAGTTGTTTCAGTATTTTCAGCATTTGCTTTATTTGCCTCATATACTTTACCAGCAAGTTCCATTGCCTTTTTATTTAGACTTTCAGTCTTAGCTTTAATATCTTCGATGTCATTTCCCTTAAGAGATTCCTCAAGGTCTTTAATTAATTTTTCAGCTTCTTCTTTATCTTTAGGATCAACTTTATCTTTTAAGTCCTCTAAAGCACGATTTGTTGCAAGAATCATTGAATCTGCTTCATTTCTAGCTTCACTTTCAGCCTTTTTCTTTTCATCAGCTTCTTTATTAGCTTCAGCCTCTTTCATCATCTTATCAATTTCTTCATCAGAAAGATTTGTTGAAGATGTAATTGTAATTGATTGTTCTTTATTAGTTCCAAGATCTTTAGCAGTAACGTTTACTATACCATTAGCATCAATATCAAATTTTACTTCAATTTGTGGAACTCCTCTTCTTGCTGGAGGTATATTAGTAAGTTGGAAGTTTCCTAAAGTTTTATTATCTGATGCCATTGGTCTTTCACCTTGAAGTACGTGAATATCAACAGCAGGTTGGTTATCTGCAGCAGTTGAGAATACTTGACTCTTACTTGTTGGAATAGTTGTATTTCTAGGAATAAGTACAGTCATTACGTTTCCTAAAGTTTCAATACCAAGTGATAGTGGTGTAACGTCAAGAAGTACTACATCATTTACTTCACCAGTAAGTACGCCACCTTGAATAGCAGCACCCATTGCTACAACTTCATCAGGGTTTACACTCTTATTTGGTTCTTGTCCAAGTTCTTTTTTAACAAGTTCTTGAATATAAGGTATTCTAGATGATCCTCCAACAAGGATTACTTTATTAATATCTTTTGCAGTAAGTCCAGCATCTTTTAAAGCTTTTCTAACTGGTTCAAGTGTAGAATCAAATAAATCTTTATTTAAATCTTCGAATTTTGCTTTTGATAAAGTAATGTCCATATGAAGTGGTTCTTTGTTTTCATTTTGAGTTATAAATGGAAGTGAAATTTGTGTTGTAGTCATAGATGATAAATCTTTTTTAGCTTTTTCAGCAGCATCTTTAACTCTTTGCATTGCCATAGCATCTTTTGATAAATCAATACCATGCTCTTTTTTGAATTCTGATACTAAATAATTAGCAACTCTTTCATCAAAGTCATCTCCACCTAAATGGTTATTACCTGCAGTAGACTTAACTTCGAAAACACCATCACCAAGTTCAAGAATTGAAACATCGAATGTTCCTCCACCTAAGTCATATACTAAAATTGTTTGAAGTACATCTTGTTTATCAAGGCCATAAGCAAGTGCTGCAGCTGTTGGTTCATTGATAATTCTTTCAACATCAAGACCTGCTATTTTACCAGCATTTTTAGTTGCTTGTCTTTGTGCATCATTAAAGTATGCTGGAACTGTAATAACAGCTTTAGTTACTTTATCTCCTAAATAACTTTCAGCATCTTTTTTTAATTTAGAAAGAATCTTTGCACTGATTTCCTCTGGTGTATACATTCTTCCATTAGCCTCAACTTTTTCATTTGTTCCCATTTTTCTTTTAATTGAGGAAATTGTATTTTTAACATTTGTTACTGCTTGTCTTTTTGCAGTTTCTCCAACTAGTTCATCGTCACCTTTAAAAGCAACTACTGAAGGAGTTGTACGGTTTCCTTCGGCATTAGGAATAACTTTTGCTTCCCCACCTTCTAGTACCGCTACACAACTATTTGTTGTACCTAAATCTATACCAATAATTTTACTCATAATTTATCATTCCTTTCTTTTTATCGAGTAATTTTATTTTCATTATCTAAATTTGAATTAATTTCATTAACAATTTTAACTATTTCATCATTAATAATAATTTGTTCCTCACTAGATAAATTGCTTAAAATTTGATTATAATTACTAGAAAACTCTTCATGACTAATAAGTCCTCTAGTAACTTTTAAAAGTTCCATTAATGAATCAAAATATGCTCTATCAAGTTTCTCTGATGTAAGTCTAGAATGAATATCACTACTTTCTAAATGATACTCACCAAAACTATTAAAAATTAGTGACAAAGCTAGAAAATTATCATTCATTAACTTTTACCATAGCTACTCTTATAACTTTATCATTATAAGTATAGCCTTTTTGCATTACTTCCACAACTACGCCTTCCTCTTCTTCCATAATACTGGTAGTCATAATTGCTTCCATAGTTTTTGGATCAAACTGTTTACCCATTGCTTCAATCTCTTTAACACCAATTGCATTTAAAGTAGATAAAAGTGATGTATATATCATTTTAAATCCAGATAAGAATTTTGAAAGCTCATCAGTTAAGTTATCATCATCAAGAGATATTGCTCTTTCAAAATTATCAATGATAGGTAAAATCTCTTTAATAAGTTTTTCACCATCATATTTATAAATATTAGCTTTTTCTTCATTAAAGCGTCTATTCATATTTTGCATTTCAGCATTTAATCTTAATATTTTATCTGAAAGTGCATTTTTTTCTTCAATTAACTTCTTGTTTTCTTCAGCAAATTTTTTGATTTCTTCCATACATTTTTCATGATGATTATTTTTTTTATCTTTCTTAATTTCTTTTTCATTTACTGAAACTTTTTCTTCTTTTTTAATATCTTCTTTCAAGTTATCACCTACTTTTTCTTCATTTGTTCTAGGACATAATCAAGTAGTCCATATACTTTAGCATAATCCATTCTTTTTGGACCTATTATTGCAATAGAACCTTTTTCACCATTAATATCATAAGTTCTTTTTACAATAGTTGTATTATCATCAATTTGTGATTCATCGCCTATATAAACCTTAATTTCATCACTACCATCAATACTTGTAACTTTCTTAATGAATGATTCATCCTCAAGTTTATATGCAAGTTTTTTTATTGAATCAGGATTATCATATTCTGGTTGTTCTAATACTTTAGCCTTACCACTTACAGTAACATTTGCATTTTCATCAACAAAATCTGTAAAAGCATTATAAAATATATTATATACTTTTTCATAATTACTTATTTCCTGTGCAATAATTGGTTTTATTTCAAACTCTAAATGCTGTGAAACATCTTTAATTGGTGTTCCAATAAGCATCTTATTAATTATTTCACTAGTTTTAATAAGTTCTTTAACATTTGTACCCTCCGGTAAAACAAATTTCTTATTTTCTACAAGTCCTGTATTTGTACATACTAAAGCAACAATTTTATTTTCATCTATTGGAATAATACTTACTTGTTTAAGCAAATTATCCATGCTACTACTTCCCAAAACTATTGAAGCATAATTTGTTAAATCACTAATTATCTCCATACACTTAGTAATTGCATCAGATAATACTAAATCTTGATTTTTAACTACTCTCTGAAGTTTTAACATTTCGCTACCATTAAGTTTTTCAGGTTCCATTAAGTTTTCAACATAATATCGATAACCTTTTTCTGAGGGTATTCTTCCTGAGGATATATGATTTTTTTCAATATAACCTAAATCCTCTAAAATAGCCATCTCATTTCTTATTGTAGCACTTGATAAATTAAACTTTTCACAAAGCGACTTACTTCCAACAGGTTTAACGGACTTTACATAAGTCTCTACTATTACTTTTAGTAACTGTTTTTGACGATTATCCATAATGTCCTTTCTAGCACTTCCTTAACCAAAATGCTAACATTATTATATTATGCAAATTAGCACTTGTCAATACCTTTTGCTAATTTTTTTTATAAAAAAATTAATGTTAATTTCCTAACACTAATTTTTCTTCTTTAGATAAATATTTTTCTATTTCTATAGCACTTTTTTGTAAAAATTCTACAAAGTTATCAATACTAATACTTGCTTTAAATGTAACTTCTCCTTCATAAAAATCAGTAAATTCTATTAAGGAATCTTTTAAAGTTTCTTTAAGTATAACTTTGTAATTACCATGAGCAATACTATTCCTAATGCCGTTAATTATCTTTTCATTTTTAAGTAGACTTGCATAAGTACTTACATAATTATTTACATTATTTAAAGTATTTTGAATATTTGCTAAATCAATATTATATCCATTAATATTCCCATTAATCGTATTTATTTGACTGGTTATTGTATTTATAGCATCTTTTTTACCAAGTGATGTTACTTTTGCTAAATTATTATTACAACTAACTAAAGCATTATTTAATTTATTTATATTATTTTTAATAGCATTTTCCTTTACACCTAAATCAGTAATATAACCATCATCTGTTTTTTCCACTTCTACATTAAACGAACTTGTATCTATAAGTGAATAATCAAAACCATCCAAATCTAAACTTTGATATTCATTTTTATTATGTAAAACATCATCATAACCATATGCAAATAAAGCATTAAACGAAGATATTAAACTTTGAGCTAAGTCATCAGTAGCTATATAAAGTTTACCATATTTTTTTACTATATCATCATGAACTTTTTCATAATTAGATGTTCCTAATTCTTTTATTGAATTAAGTAGTAATAAATTATGTACACCTGAGGCAATCATGCTAAAGTTATCAAATTTATCTTTATTAAATAATTTATCAACTTCATAACCAATAATTTCAATAACCCTTTCATATGGTGTATTTAAAGTTGTACTATTATAAAGAAAGCTTGCTAGTATTTTTGTGTCTTCATTTTTAGTGCTAACCTTTTTCCAAGAAACTTCATAATCCTCTTTTACTTTTCTTTCGAAATCCATAAGTTCATTTAAATCCAATGATTTTGAAAATGAGGAAACAGTTTCATTAAATCTATCAAATATAAATCCCTCAATTGGACTTCCGTCTTTTCTTTTAATTGTAATATTATATTTATAATAAGATGCAATCATATTTTTATATTCATTTAATGAATACCTTTCTTTATCCTTACCAATAATACTTTTAGAATAAACAAAACATCTTGTAAATGAGGAAGTATTATAATTTTGTAATGTTGAGGAAAAAGATGATATAACAAAATTTGTAAGCTTTGGTATTTGAATAACTATATCATTTCCATCAACTTTTAATATTATTCTATTATGAGCAAAATCTATCAAATATTCACCATGGCCAAGTTTATTTCTAATCGTAGTAACTAAAGTATAACTATCTTTAAAAGTATAACCATTTATTTCATAACCACCAATTGTTTTATTAGCAATTATATTTACATTTTTCTCCATTAAGGAAATAGGAAGTAAAATGTTATTGTTTTTATCAACCATTTTTTCTTTAATAGCTAAAAATATACTAGAAATATTTCCCACTATTGCACCATTTAAATATTCTTTATTTGAAATATATTCACTATAGATAGGATTACCAAATATCATTCCCATTAAAAATAAATCATATGCATAATTTCCTGAAAAATATTTTATTATAGTTTCTTCTTTATTCATTTTTTCACCATTATAAGCGGCACATACATCTCTTTTTCAGTAAAACCAGCATGATTAGATTTAAATATATGCCCTCCTCTTTTATACTTAAATATTTTATCACTTTTTGCAAGAGCAATAAAGTCTCCAATAGAATCTTTAAAATATTTATTTTCATTATTAAGACCAAATAATTTAGATTCTATTACTTCATCTTTACTCATTAATTTAAAATATTCTGAAAAGTATTTATTAAATAATTTTTCAAATAAAGTTTTATCAGTTACATTAAATGCGCAGCATCTTCCCTCAAGCCAAACATTGCTAGTAATTAAATCAAATAAATCTGGATAATCACTTAAATAAATGTATTCAGTATCTATATGACCATGATCTGATGTAATAATTAACAAAGTATCTTTTATTTCTTTTGCAAACTTTTCACATTTATCATTAATCATTTTTAATATAGATAATACTTCTTTACTATCATTACCTTTTACATGTAACATGCTATCAGTATCCATATAATAAGCATAAACATAATTTTTTTCTTTTATATTTAAATTGGATTTTATCATAGATAGCATTTCATCAATATCTTTATATGTTTCTTCATATTTAATTGGAAATACAATTTTTGAATGATATTTACCATTTTCTAAAATTCTGTCAGTAATCGTTTTATATGAAAAATATTTTTGGGCAATATTAAAGGGATATTCATCATCACTATCCTTATATTTATTAGTAAACATTGTTACAAAAACATTTTCTTTTTTATAATACATATCCCATCCTAAATAACCATGCGTGCAAGGATATTTTCCTGTCATAATCGAAGTTGTAGCACTAGTGGTAGTGGCTGGGCAAGTCGAGGTAATCCTTTTAACCATATTATTTACAAGAAATGAATTAGGTAGTTTTTCATTTATTAAATTATACCCCATTCCATCAAATAAAATAACTACTACATTTTTAGGCTTATAAGAATTTAATACCTCATCAATTTCCCCGAGTGAGGAAACATCACTTTTTAAATCAAAATATTTTTCAATACTACCTGCTATATTAACAATATTATTTTTATAATCTGGATAAATCATAAAGTTCTCCCATCTTTTATTGTTTCTATTACTTTTTTAACCATTATAAAACCTGGAATATAAAAGATAAAAGAAAATAATAGCAACCCTATATCTCCATGATAATCTTTAATAACTGTGTAATCAAAATATATTAAAGAGGAAAACCACATTAGCATAAACACTATATAAAAAATATTACTAAAAATTCTAAACATTTTCTTACCAGTTTCTTCATTATATAATTTAACAATTTGACAAGCATTAGAATATATTCCAAACAACATTGCAATAGAAAATAATATCATAAACACTGAAATAGAATCGGTACTAGAAAAAATATTTTTTACAAAAAATTTCCAAAACAAAAAAATTGCCAAAATTGCTACGCCATAAACAATTGTATATATTATTCTAGTAACTTTATCAAACTTTTTCATGCATCCACCCCATATCTTATTTTTCTATAAGTAGTATAGCTCATAAATAGTCCTGGTAAATATAAAAATATAGTACATAAAAGTTCTTTTAAACTTGAATTATTCCAATTATTTATTAATGAATAATCATAATAAATTAAACTTCCAAACCAAAATATTAGAAATGCTAAATAAATTATTAAACTAATTACATTAAGCACTTTTTCATTCTTTTTAATGCATAAATCTAATGCTACCAAAACAAAAACTATTGATGAAAATATAAAAATACCTCCGATGAGAATTAATAGTAATTTAATGATTCCATTATAACTGTTCATACGATTAAACATTAATTTACTGCATGTTACCATTAAAAAACACATAAAAATTGAAATAGCAATTAAAATTTTTTTCATAGTTTTATCTTTAGACAAAGACTTATCTAATCTTTTCATCATTTTTTCTAATTTCTCTTCCATGAAACCTCCTATCATAATTTAATAATAGCACATAAAGAAAAATGAAACAATAAAAAAATTAACATATTTCTATGCTAAATTTATATTTTTATAACTAACTCATGTCTTATTTTGACATCTATTGCCCTATGCTTGCAATCATATTTTATATATGGATAATAACTACTCGAACGTGCAGGAACTGGCGTTGCCACCAATTTTCAGGGGGTTTGAAATAAATCAAAAATTCTGGAAGGAGGATGATGCTTATGTCTAAAGATAAGATAATTAAAACCCTTGTTTTTATGCATACTATTTATAATTTGTTTTTACAACATAGATAAAATAGAAAACGCCGTTCAAGTTTTAGTAAAGTTATATAGACTTAGCTTTGCTTTCTTGAATAGCATTTCCACTTTAGCAATAAATAGGTAACGCGAACTTCCTTCACGTTCCCTATTTATAATATATCACTACAGTATACATTTATGCAAGAGATTTATTTGTAATATTCTAACTTACTGTGTAAACATTATTATAAGTTCCATATCCCGATAATTTGGCTGAGGGAGATATATTTATAACAGGACGTACCCCGTAATTAGCATCAGGTGTACGAATTAGTTTCAAACCACCACTTAAATTAATAACAAAATTCATAAATCTGCCGTTAACAAATTGTGATGGTGAAATTGTCCAATAATCTTGTTTTGTATATAAATAATATGAACTGTTCGATGCGCCAATTATACCACCAGCCATATATGCTTCATCAGCGTTTATTAGTCCTACTGGATAATCCAACATTTTGTTTCCATAACTACTTGTTTTCAAAGTAAATTTATCATATGATATGTTGCAAGTTAATATTGGTGCTTTATTATTATTTAATCTAATAAATGGTGCATAATAATACGTGCTGCCTGACATACCTCCACTTATTTCTCCAGGGTTTCCACTACTTGTTGTTGTTGCACTTCGATCATTGCAGAATATTTGATTTGCTATTAATTTTTTACTCGAAGTATCGGTTTCTAATGTTGTAGTTTTATACCAATTATCTATTGCTGTTTTTATTGTACTTGATGTACTACTGCCGTGTTGTGTACCTAACGTATACATATATCCAACATGTGATGGATTATTGGCATCGTTATTATAGCCATTAATACCAATTTGTGTATCAGCTCCAGTCATTACTATTGCCGTACTACTTGTTGGGGCAGTTGTTCCACTGTATATCATTCTTATACTGCCATCGCCATTGATTCTAATTATTCTCCAATACATATCATTATTAGAACTGTCTTTACCAAATTTAACCCAATTATTATTTACTGCACCCCTAAAATAGTAAGAAGTTCCTAAGTCATCCTCAGCAGCATACATTCCTTCATTTGTTGTTGCTGTATTTGCAAAATTTGGCGTACCTTTTCCTTTTATATAATTTATTGCATCATCAACTGTTGTTGCTCCACCACCATTATTTATAAGTATTGTTTGATATCCTTTCTTTTCTAAATCTATTGAATCGGATACTATTTTATTTCCTGTGCTATCTTTTACCCATAGATAATATATCCCTTCAGTTGTAATCGTAGTACTTAAGTTAAAAGATGTTCCATTTATCGAAGTCCAATTTGTTGGTTCTACTATATTACTAGAGCTTATTCCATAACCAGATAATTCAATATTATCTGTAAGTACTGCTGTAACTGTTTTATCATTTACATTTAAGTTTTTAATAACTGGTTTTTCTGTATCTAGTATTTTATCAAAATATAGTGAACATCTATCTGAACCTAAAAAAGAAAATCCTATTTGTCCTGTTAAGTTATTATAACTTACTACTTTTCCTCCATTTTCACATATTGTTTTTTCTTCATTTAAAACATAATTACCTTTTGGAATTTCATTGGAACTTACATATTCTCCAGAATCACCCTTAATCATTATTGCTAAATTATTTTGTTTTTTTCCTTTTGCATTAGTTACTACATTTTTTCTTTTATAAGTTAAACATAAAGTAATAACTACCATAATAATAAGGGCGAACAAGCCAATTTTAATTTTTTTATTCATAACTACTCCATCCTGCATAAATACTAGGAATATGTTTCTTAAATTATATAGATTTGAGAAAAACATAGTTCTATTTTTCGTTAAAAAGTACTTGAAAATTATATAAAAAAATGGTTTAATTATATTGAAAATAACGTAAATACGAGGATATTTTTTCTTAAATCTATATAATATAGGAAAATACGAACAAGGTAAATATTGGAATTTCATGGATTTCATGGATTTTTAAATTAATGTAAAAAAAATTAACATATTTCTACGCTAATTTTATAACTTTAAAAACTAACTTATGTCCTATTTTGACATGTTTTGTCGAATTGCTTGCAATTGATACTTTTATATGTATAATAACTACTCGAACGTGCAAGAACTGGCGTTGCCACCAATTTTCAGGGGGTTTGAAATAAATCAAAAATTCTGGAAGGAGGATGATGCTTATGTCTAAAGATAAGATAATTAAATTCGAGTTTTTATGCATACTATTTCTGATTTGTTTTTACAACATCGATAAAATAGAAAACGCCATTCAAGTTTTAGTAAAGTTATATGAGCTCATTAAAGAGTTTATAATAGCAATACTAACTTAAATAGCGTTTCCAAATTCTCAAAAAATTTGGTAACGTGAACTTCCTTCACGTTCACCTATTTATAATATAACATTAATCTATATATTTATGCAAGGGGTTTAACTACAACTATCCGGATCTATTACATACGGAGCATCTGGTGAACCATCTCCAGATAAAAAGTTAACACAACTATCTAGAGATATAACTGGTCTAATGTGGGCTTCAAGATTAGTACTTTGTCTTCCAAATTCAAATGTTTGACCATTTACAAGATAAATATGAGTTTCAACACCATCAAATACAGCAGGAGACATTGACCACCAAAGTGTTCTATAACTTTGATTAGAACCATTCAAATTATACCAAATATTTTGAGTCTTTTTTAATGGCAAGCCACCAGCAAAAACTAATTCATCGGCTGTCATAAGTCCAAAACTAACATGTGTTTCTGTTTTCGAACAATCACTATATTTTATATTGTATTTATTTTCTTCAAACATACCATAACTACTAAATGTAATTGGATTGTTTACTTGCAAAGGACTACTTTCATTAATACAAAAGTTATTAGTTTTAGATAAATATTTAGTATAGTTTGGTAGAGCAATATCAACCCAAGTATTAATTATATTATAAGGATGATTAAAATAACTATTATTAATTTTAATATTTGGATTAATATCATAAGTTTCACAATTTAATGATGATTCCTCTGGATAAAAATTTTGCGGATATGGATAAAGCCCATTTAAATATACTTGAGTATTATTACACATTTTTTGTGCCATATAAGGATTATATATAGATGAACCAATATAATTATCAATTCTAGCATTATCTGTACCAGAATATACAAGTTGTAATCCATCATTTTCGTTTGTTCTAATTATTCTCCATGACATAAACCTATCAGGTGGAATAGAAAAAACTGTTTTTTGATTCGAAGTACACTTTGCATTGCTATAGGACATAGTTGTACCATCCTGGTCTAAGCATCCATACCAAGGATTTGCATATTTTCCAAAAGTAACCCAATTATTTTGAGTATTACCGGCATAATAATATAATGTTGAATCACTTTGTGAACTAGTAGTTTTAAATAAATAATCATTTGTTTCATCATAAACTTTTGTTAAATCTGTACGTTCCTTAATTAAATTTTCTTTGGTATATTTATTAACTATATAATTTTTTAATGACATAGTTATTCCTGTTTTACCAAAACTATTAGATACATTTCCAGAACTATCTTTAACCCAAAGATAATATCTTCCAGGTTCTGTTAATGTATAAGATAAGTTATATGTCTTTCCATTTATTTCATTCCAAGCTTTAGGAGTCTTATTACTACTTGTAATTTGATAGCCATATAACCCTTTATCATCAGATAATGTAGCCTTTAACACTTTATTATTTACACTAGCATTATTAATTGTGGGTTTCTCATCATAATCAAAATATAAATAACATCTATCGCTTCCTATAAAGGAAAATTTTACTTTACCCATGTTACTATCATAACTAAGTACTTTACCATTATTTTCACAATGTGTTTTTTCTTCGTTTAGTGTATAATTGCCCTTTGGAATTTCATTAGTGGTGGTTTCAGTACCATTTCCATCGCTAATTATTATTGCCAGACTATTTTGTTTTTTTCTTTTTGTTTTGGTAACCTCATTTTTGTTTTTGTAAGTTAACCCTAGTATTATACAACCAATAATTAATAATACGAACAACCCTATTTTTATTTTTTTATTCATAACAACTTCATCCCTCATAAATACTAGGATTATTTTTCTTAAATCTTATAGAT
>ERZ827168.2207-NODE-2207-length-23656-cov-4.720859_pt1 | contig 23656 bp, 21 predicted proteins | sample MGYA00519868_ERZ827168 | MGnify/ENA primary metagenome ERZ827168 (study PRJEB31778, sample SAMEA3449271) | human gut metagenome | biome: human gut; feature: human-associated habitat; material: faeces | place: United Kingdom | collected 2010/2012 ...
TGACCGGTCAGCTCGCCGCGCTCGGCCATGCCGTAGCTGCGGAACAGGCGGTAGGCCTCGCTGTCGAGTCCCTGATAGCCGGCGGTCGTGGCAAGGCGCATCACCGTGTCGAACACATAGACCGGCTTGCGTGCAGCGATCTGTGAAAGTGTATCGATGGCATCCTTTTCCCACGTCAGGTCCGTCCCGTCCTCCCAGCGGCTGTTCACAAGGCCGCCGGAGAGCAGCTGGTCCATGCTGACGATCAGCACATCGCAGGCGTCCTCATTGTCCAGCACCCACTGCAGCAGGGCGTGCGTGTCGCCGTACTGCGTGCCGTTGGCATTCGTCGTCTGCCCGTCGAGCCGCGTGGCATAGAGGTCCTCCGGCGGCAGCAGCACGTTCATGCCGGTGCTGTCCGCCAGCGCCTCGACGCGCAGGTCGTTGACGGGGCGGTTGTCGAGCGGCAGGTAGAGTACCGTCGTGCCGCGGGCCGTGAAATAGTCCGCGCGCGGCATGGCGTGCTCCTGCTTCTGCAGGCTGCGGCAGAAGCGGGCCAGGATCGCGGCGGTCTGCGCGCGGACGGCAAGCGCCTGCGGGCGGAGCAGAACGGCGCCGTCCTCGGCAGAGCCGGTCAGATAGCCCGCGCCGACGGCCCAGCCCATGGCGCTGCGCGCCCAGCTGCTGACCGTCCCGGCGTCCGGATAGCCGGAGAGGGGCGCCTCGCCGTCCCCGGCAAGGTCATACCACACGGCATAGCGATAGAGGATGGCCGCCGTCTGTTCGCGTGTGACGGGGTCGTCCGGGCCGAAGCGCCCGTTGCCGTAGCCGTTGACGATCTGCGCCCCGGCCGCCCACGCGACGGCATCGGCATACCACACGCCGTCGCCGACATCGGAAAATTCGCCTCCGGCCGCGGCGGGCTGGCCCGCCAGACGGTAAAGCACCTGCACGAGCATGGCGCGGGACGTGGCCGTATCCGGCTCGAATTCCGTCGTGCCCGTTCCGCTCATCAGCCCCTGCCGGTAGGCATAGGCGACGCTCTCAAAATACCACGCGCGGCGCGAGACATCGCGGAACGGCAGCGTTTCGGGCAAGATGCCCTCCAGGCGGCCGTCGTCGCTGCCGTAGCGCACGCAGACGAACAGCCTGCCGTCCTCCACGTAAAACCCTTCGAGCGTTGGGGAAAACTCGCGCAGGGCGCCCTTTATTTCGGAAATGAAGCGGTACTTTTTTTCGATTTCCTCCCGCGCGCGGTTGCCGCGTTTCAGCGGCATGCGCGCCGCCTCCGACACGGCGAGCTCCCTTTCGAGCAGCACGGCGGCAAACCACTCCGCAAATCCGTCGAAATTCGTGCCCGCCGAAAACGCGTTGTTGTAGACGCTCATTCTGTCCATTCCCTCCGACGGGCGCGGCGCGCAGAACCCCGACGTGTTCCTGTCCGAGCCGTAGTAGGCGAATACAGGCAGCTCGCAGTCGGGATCGCCGACTTTTGAAAAGACCCCGCGCAGCTTTGCGGCGCACGCGTCCGCCGCCGCGGAGTCCTCCATTTCGTTCCCGTCGCTGTCGAGCCCGAGACTCAAAGTTATCGAGTCCTCCGGAGAAGACAGCGTCAGCCGCAGGAGGCATGATTTTTTGCCGTAGGTGATGTCGCTCCCGCCCAGGCTCGCGCAGTCTCCGGCGTTGCCGGACATCCTCCCGGAAAGCCTCGACAGCATTATGGCTATCGCCTCCAATATCGTGGATTTCCCGCCGCCGTTGCGCCCCGCAAACACCGTAAACGACGGGTCGAAATCTATGGTTTCGTCCACGATGCCGCGGAAATTCTCGATTTTAAGCCTCCTGATTTTCATCTTCGTCAGACGGAAAATAACACCGCCCCCCAACGGCGTTCAACCAAAAAAGCGGCGATTTTGCCGCCCCGGGCGAACAGATCCCGAAGCGCGAAATCCGCGCTTGCGCAGCGCGCGACAGGCGCGCGCTGGACGGTCTCCCCGCAAAATCCGGCGCTGCCCCGACAGACAAGGCGCGCGGTACCGCTTCCGCGGGAAGCCTGCATAAAGCCGGCGGCCCCGCGCCATTTCCCCCGCGGAATTTTCGGAGGAAGAAGTGTTGCAACGGGGATTGGACGGGAGGATATTTTCCGCAATGGCAAAAAAATCCCAAAACGGCTTCATACTCGGAATACTCGTCGCGCTGTCGCTGGCGCACGGGCTCAACGACGCCATGCAGTCGATAGTCGCCGCGATCTATCCGCTACTGAAAACCAGCCTAAACCTGTCCTACGGCGAAATCGGGCTCGTGGCGTTCACGTACCAAATTTCGGCCTCGATAATGCAGCCGATCTTCGGGTACATATTCGACAAGCGGCCGGCAGGGTGGTTTTTGCCGCTCGGCATGCTGTGCACCATGACGGGGCTGATACTCATATCGGTCGCGGGAAGCGTGCATTCGCTGATGGGGGCGGTTTTCATTTCTGGAATAGGCTCGTCGATAATACATCCCGAGGCATCGCGCATAACGTCGCTCGCCGCGGGCAAGAGCCGCGGGCTGGCGCAGTCCATCTTCCAGGTCGGCGGCTCGTGCGGCTTTTCGCTGGGGCCGCTGCTGGCGGCGCTATTTGTGCGCGAGCAGGCGGGAGTGGCCAAATTCGCAATGCTGGCCGCCCTCGCGATAATCGCCCTCGTGCCCGCGTGCAGGTGGTACGCCCGCCAAATAGCCGAGCGCAGGGGCGCGCCGGAGGCCCCCGCCCCCGCCGCAGCAGGCGGCCCGCAGGGGAAGCTGTCGGCTCGCACGGTCTGGATTGTGATGTTCATTCTGATGTTTCTGGTGTTCTCCAAAAACTTCTACACGGTAAGCATTTCAAACTACTACACTTTCTACCTGATGGAGAAATTCGGGGCGAGCGTGCGGACTGCGCAGATGCTGCTTTTCGTCTACCTGTTTTCGGCGGCGCTCGGAACGCTCGTCGGCGGGCCCGTGGGCGACAGGATAGGCAGGAGGCTCGTTATATGGTGGTCGATACTCGGTTCCGCGCCGTTCGCGCTCATTATGCCCTACGCGAACTTCGAGTGGACGATAGTTTTGAGCATCGCCATCGGGTTCATAATCTCGTCGGCGTTCTCCGCGATACTCGTCTACGCGCAGGAGCTTCTGCCGATGAAAGTCGGTCTGGTGTCGGGAATATTTTTCGGGTTCGCATTCGGGATAGCGGGCATCGCCTCCGCGGTGCTCGGCGAAATCGCGGACCATTCGGGGATAGAGTTCGTCTACCGGCTGTGCTCGTTCTTCCCCCTGTTGGGGATAATAGCGTACTTCCTGCCGAGGGTGAGAACCTTGCAGGCTATGAAGGGCGAACAGCCCTCCGCCGGAGAGGCGGGCCGCTAACGCCCGCCTGAAAAAAACCTTCCCGCGGAGCGCGCGAGCGCGGCTGCGGCAAACGCCAGCGCGACGCACGCGCACGCCGCGAGCGAAAACGCCGCGATTTCCGCCGCGCAAAAATACGCGAACACAACCGCCGAAAGCGCGAACATCGCCCACGCCCTGCGGACGCGCCCCGCGCGCATAATAGACGCCCCGCACGCGAAAAACAGCGCGGGCGAGCCCGCCAAAAACGCCGCAGAAAGCGCGCGCATCGACAGCGGAAATCCGCCCTGCGCCCAACAGCCGGACGGGAAGCCCCAATGCGCAAAGCACGCCGCCCAAAATACCAAAAACCCCAGGAGGACGGGACCCGCCGCCGGCGCAAGAAAGCGCATGTACGCGAGCGCCGCGTAGACCGCGAGCGCGCACACCGCGAAAAACCCGAACGGGACAAAGGAAAAATACGAGAACTCCCCGAAGTCCCTGTATGAATAAAAATTGTCCGCCACTAACACAAATGAGAGCGCTACGAACAAAACCGCGTATCCGAACGCGAGGAGGATTGCGCAAAAATTTCTCGCCATGCCAAAACCGCCTTTCTCCGTTAAATTTATCCGCGCGGGAAAAATATTGCAAACCCTTTTTGCGTCGCGCGGCGGAAACCCAAATAAATTGACAGCCCGCCCCGAAAGATGGATACAAAATACAATATGAAAAGATACGCCGTGATAATGGCGGGCGGAGCCGGCGAGCGGTTCTGGCCGCTCAGCCGCAGGTCAAAGCCAAAACACCTCTGGAACGTGACGGGCGGGGATTCGTGCCTGCTCTCAATGACCTACGCGCGCGCGCGGCGCGCGGTCGAGCCCGAAAACATCTATGTCGTGACGAACGCCGAGCAGGTCGCGGCGATTGCCGCCGCCTGTCCGGAAATCGCGCGCGACAAGATAATCGTCGAGCCCGCCGGGCGCGACACGACGGCCGCAATAGGCCTCTCTGCGACCTATCTGAAAAGGATCGGGGGCGGCGAAGATTCGTCGTTTGCCGTCTTCCCCTCCGACCACGTCGTCTCCGACGCGGAAGCGTTCGCGCGCACGGTGGGGGCGGCGTTTGAAGTCGCCGAAAGCGGCGGCGGGCTAGTCACGATAGGGATAGTCCCGACCTTTCCCGCAACGGGATACGGGTATATCCGCCGCGGGGAAAAGTTTTCCGCCGATTTCGGAGAATACTACAAAGTCGCGAGATTTTTCGAAAAGCCGAATTTCGCGCGCGCCACCGAATACGCCGCAAGCGGGGAGTTTTACTGGAACGCCGGGATATTCGTCTGGAAGACTTCGGCGATTCTCGCCGCGATAGAAAAAAATGCGCCCGAAACCGGCAAAATCCTGCGCGAAATCTCTGCGGCGCCGGATTCCGGATTTTCCGCAGCGGCGGAGAGGCTATACCCGCAGATCGAGAAAATCAGCATAGACTTTTCGGTGATGGAGCGCGCCGATAACGCGTGGACGGTGCCGGCGCAGTTCGACTGGGACGACGTGGGCTCGTGGGCGGCGGCGGAGCGGCACATGCCCAAAGGCGCAGACGGCAACGCGGCGGTCGGAGAGCTGTTTGCGGCGGATTCCAAAAACTGCGCGGTGTTCGACGCCGCGGGGCGCGCCACCGCCCTGATGGGGGTCGACGGTCTGGTGGTAGTGCACTCCAAAGACGCGACGCTCGTGTGCAAAAAAGAGTCCGCCGAAAAGCTAAAAGACCTCGTAAAAACCCTCCCCGAGAGATTCAGATAACCGCAATCCGCCGCAAAAAAAGCTCCGGGTTGCCGGAGCCTTTTTTTGCGTCCTATTCAAAGAACCTAACGCAGCCTGCGGCGGGCGGCGAGGGCGAGGGCGGCGGCGCCTATCAACGCGGCGAACGCCGCCGGCTCCGGAACCTGCGAGAACGTCACTTGCAGGGCATTGCCGTTCCACGCGAAGTCCGCCATCGCGTTCAGCAGATTTCGGGCGGCGAAATCGTCGTTTGCGTCGCTTGAAAAGGTCCCGTCAACCACGCCGGCGGAGATGAGGTCGAACGTATAACCGATCAGGTCGGTTGCGTCGAGGCCTTCAAAGTCCACGGCTATTTGCCCCTCAGCTTCCTTTGAAAAAGTCCCGGTCACAGTTATTTTGTCGGGGGTTCCGCCGTAAAAAGTTTCGTGGTTTGCGAACGAGAACGCCCCACCCTTCCATACCGCGGAATCGAAAGCGGTGCCGCCGTTTATCGCGCCGAACTTTCCGCCCTCCATGACGAGCGCGCCGGAGGAATCGGAATTGCCGAGGTAAAACGTTCCGTTTTTCACCGTCACTCCTACGACGCCGGCGCCGGAATTGCCGGAGAGCGAAACGCTCTGCGTCCCCGCGCCGTCCATTACAAAGGCCACATTGTCCCTATAATTGCTCATGGCCCTGCGGACGGAACCCGTAAACGACGTGTTTACCCCCTCCGCGTTTTGGAAGGTGAGATAGGAAGTGGCGGCGTTGGAATCGTCGCTCAAAAGCTTTGTGGTAATCCTGCCCGAACCGTTCAATCCGCCGATGGCGACATGCGAGTCGCAATACTTCTCCGCTTCGTTCCTGCCTATCATGAGAGACGCGAACTTCTGGCCGTCCGCGGAATTGTTCATTTGCACAACCCCATGGATTACCACCCAATTATGAGTGCTGCCGTCCAGATTTACTCCGGCGAGCTCGAGATTGGCGCCAGCATAAGAGGCGTCGAGATAAACCGCCGTCTTGTAGCCCGTGGACGAATCGACCGCCGCGTTTTCGCCTATGGAAAGCGATTTGAAAAACCCGCTCCTATTGGTTCCGCCGAAAGTGAGCACGGAGGCGTTGCTCTGGGACGTCCCGCTCGTCGGGGCTATCGTAATTGAACCTTTGACGACAAAATCCACCCCGTACCCGCGAATATTCGGGCTGCGCCATTCGCCGCCGTTGCCGCCGACGTCGATATTGCCGACAAAAACATTCCCGTTTATTGTCGGAGTGCCGCTCGACACGGTATATATAAAAAACCTCACGGAATCCGGCAAGACGAGGTTTTCTATCCTGAGATCGTTTACTTCCGTAAAACCGTTAATCTTGTATTGATTGTCGCTCGAAGAGGTAGTCGCGGTGAAATTTCCGATAGTCACATTGTCGAATCCGGACGGGCTGTATCCTGAGGGCTCCCAATTTCCAAAATCCGAGAAGTTGAACCCTGAGCTGTCGCCTTCTCCTCCAACCCATGTGAGATCGGCGGCGCTCAACACGCAGGCTCCCGATAAGAACAATGAGGCAAATAAAACTTTTTTCATAGAAAATCAAACGTTTGAGGTTTATAGAATATATTTTTTCTCAAAGGTTTGAGCAGTCAAGCTTTTTTTCATATTTAAACTTTAATATACCGACAGACAACGGACTTCCGAAATTTCTGCGCCGGAAAATTCGGAATGTGCCTTGCGCCCTCTTTTATGGATTGAAAACTCCGCTTAGTTTCGCCATTTCTGAATGGCAACGCAGCCATTTACGGAAATGAATTTCGAACTCGCGTTTGTACTCGCGCTTCTCTTCGCGTGCGTCGCGGCCTTCGTCGCGGGAAGGCCCCGCATGGACGCCGTAGCCGCGTGCGCGTTCGTCGTCCTCGTAATATCGGGGATAGTGGAGCCCGAAGAGGCGTTCGCGGCGTTTTCCGACTCGAGCGTCATAATAATCGCCCTGATGTTCGTAATAAGTTCCGGACTGGCGAAAACCGGAGTTTCCGCCGCCGTCGGAGACTGGATACTCCGCCGCTCGGGGAAATCGGAAGCGGCGCTGATAGCCATGCTGATGTGCTCCGTCGCCCTGTTGGGGTCCGTAATGAGCACGACGGGAGTCGTTGCGATTTTCATACCGGTCACCCTCGGCATTTGCAGACGCCGCAGCATACCGCCCTCAAAACTGATGATGCCGCTCGCATTCGCGGGGATAATAAGCGGAATGACGACGCTCGTCGCAACCTCTCCCAACCTGATCGCAAACGGCGCGCTTATAAAAGAGGGGTACGAGGGCTTCGGATTCTTTGAAGTCACCCCGATCGGGCTAACGGTTCTCGCAGCGGGAATCGCCTACATGCTGGTTGTGCGCAGATTTCTTCCGGACGGAGAACCCGAAAACCGCAACTGCGGCGCGCGCCGGAAGCTCTCCGACTTCGTCCGCGACTACCGGCTCGAATCGCGCGAAAAGATATTCGAGGTTCTGCCGGACTCCCCGCTGGCCGGCATGAAAATATCCGAATTCGGGCCGCGCGCGGGGCCGTCTTTCGGGATAATCTGCATTGAGCGCAAAACCCGCCGCGAAAGGGCGCTGATAGAACCCGCGCCGGATGCGGAGATTGCCGCCGGAGACCTGCTTCTGTGCGACTTGCGCGCCCCGTTGGGCTCGGAAATTCCGGCGGAATTTCTGCTGCGCGAGCTTCCTCTTTCGGGCGGCTATTTCTCCGAGCGCTCCGCCGAAATCGGCATGGCGGAAATAGCGATACTTCCCGAGTCCACGCTGATAGGCCAAACGCTGACGGAAGCGAAGTTCAGGAGCGCGTTCGGGCTGAACGCCATAGGGCTAAGGCGCAACAGCGCGGCGGTCGGCGGCAGCATACTCTCGCACAGGCTGCGCGTGGGCGACATTCTTTTGGTATTCGGCAAGTGGGGGTCCATACGCCGCCTGAAATCCCGAAACCGCGACTTCATAATATTGAATCTGCCGGAGGAGTCCGAAACCGCCGCCGCTTCGCCCGGGCGCGCGGGCGGCGCGATTTTAAGCCTGCTCGTGATGGTCGCGCTGATGGCCACGGGCGCGGCGGAAAACGTCGTCGCCGCGGCGATATGCTGCCTGATGATGGTGTCCTTCAAATGCCTTAGCATGGACGAGGCCTACAAGTCTGTATACTGGCCCGCGCTCATGCTGATAATCTGCATGATGCCGTTTGCCGCCGCGCTCGAAAAGACGGGAGGGGTAAAACTCGCCGCCGACACTGTGCTCGGGGCGCTCGGCGGATACGGGGAGACCGCGGTGACGGCGGGGCTTTTCGCGCTCGCGATGCTGACCGTGATGTTCATCGCAAACACCGTCACGGCAATACTCTTCGCGCCGATTGCGATCGCCGCCGCGCAAACCATGGGCGCAGATCCCCACGGGCTCGAAATGGCGGTGGCGGTGGCGTCGTCCACGGCTTTCATGACGCCGCTATCTTCGCCCGTAAACATGCTCGTGATGAACCCCGGCGGCTACAAGTTTAAAGACTTTTTCAAATTCGGCGCGCCGTTTTCGATAATAGTGATGATAATATCGCTCTTCTGGATATAGAGGGAAATCCGCAGCGGCCGGCGCAGTGCAAAACAACTTTCGTCCGCGTCAAAAAAACGCCGCCTCCGCCCGCGAAATGCCCAATGCGCCGATTGCGTTAAGCAAACTTAAAGCAATTCAGTTTGCATTGAGAAAACCGGCGGAATGCTTACAGCAAATCCGTCCGGTTGTTGAAAAATTTACGACAATTACAGTTGCGTTAAGCAATTTGGCGCTTTGCTTAACACAATTTAAATGAGCCGATGGCAATCCGCCCGTTTTTATCAAGTACTTGGAATTAAATGAAATGTCCTACAAAGACTCGCTCAGGGCGATAACTGAAACCGGCGATTGGACGCAGTGGATAAGCTTTTTTCTGGATGCCGCGATATGGCAGGCAGATTCCAATTACAATGCGGCAAAGGCGATAATGGAGTATTACGCCCGCACGAAGTCGCGCATTCTGGAAATGACTTCGTCAAAGTACGCAATTATGCTGTTGGACGCGATTTTTTCCAAGCCGGTATTTACGCAGACTTCCATCGGGTTTGAAGAAGCGTCGAGGCCGACCGTTTTCACGCTCTTAAAGAAGTTGGAAGAGGCCGGAATAATAGCGCGTATCTCCGACGCCTCGGGGCGGACGGGCGCGGTATACGCGCTGCGCGAACTGCTGGAAATTGCCGGCGGTTCGGATTGAGAACCCTCCGGTGGAATTGCCGGAAAGCGGCGGCGCGGCCGGCGGCCGAATGGCTCCGCAAATATAAGACACTCGTTCTGGGCGGAAAGCGCCCCAATCCCATGCGCATTCGCGAAACTGGCGGCGTTGCGGAAAATTCGCCGTGCGCGTACTGGCTGCCGACGCACGCCGGCGTGAAAACGGCAGCCGGAGGCGAAATTATATGATAATTTCACTGAATTTGGGCAAAAAAACAACCCCATCGGCACGCAAGCGCGCGGTTCGCCGGAATGCAGGCGGAGAAACCGGACGCTCCACGCAATCCGCGCCCCAAGCGCCGCGGTTTCGCCAATCCGCTCGATTTTTCCGAAGGAGCAAAGAGCCTGCAACTGCCGCCGCAAACTGCGGCGCGAATCCTACGATTCTTGAAGAGCCTGCTTTACCCTCTCCATGATTTGGGTCGTGCTCATTCCGAACTGGGCGCGGAGAGTGGCGACATCGGTGCCGTGCGGGATAAACCTGTCCGGCCAGCCGATTATGCAGACCCCGCACTTCTTCCGCGCGGCGAGCAGCGTTTCCGCCACGGCGCTTCCGAATCCGCCGGCGGCGACATGGTCTTCTACGGTCACAATCAGCCTGTTTTTGTCCGCCTGTTTCAGCAGGAGCTCCCTGTCGAGCGGCTTCACGAAGCGGGCGTTGACCACCCCGATCTTCACGCCGAGCTCGGTCTCTATCGCCTCGGCGGCTTTGAGCGCCTCCTTGACCATGTTGCCGAGCGCCCATATCGTCGCGGAAGAGTCGGATTCGCGCAAGACCTCCGCCTTGCCCATCTCGATTTTTTCGGGATTCTCCTTCATCTGAACGCCCTCGCCCTTGCCGCGCGGATAACGTATGAAACACGGCTTTCCGGACTCCACGCAAGTATATAGCATGTCGGCGAGCTCGTCCTCGTCGGCGGGCTGCATTATCACGGCGTTCGGCAGCGGCCTCAAAAAGGATATGTCGAAAAGTCCGTGGTGGGTCGCCCCGTCGTTGGGGCTGAGCCCCGCGCGGTCGAGGCAGAAAGTGACGGGCAACTTTTGGAGGCAGACGTCGTGCATTGCGCAGTCATAGGCGCGCTGCATAAAAGTGGAATAAATCGCGGCGACGGGCCTGAAACCCTGGCACGCCATGCCCGCAGCGAAAACCGCGGCGTGCTCCTCGGCGATTCCAACGTCAAAAAACTGCGCTGGCAGGTCTTTTTTGAGGAAGGATAGCCCCGTGCCGGAGGCCATCGCCGCAGTAATGCCAACGATCTTCGGGTCTTTTTGGGCGAGTTTCAGAAGGGTCTTGCCCATCGCGTCCTGGTAGTTCGGGACGGACTTGTCGGAGTTGGACGTGGATTCCCCCGTGACGATGTCGTAGGGGGTTGCGCCGTGGAACTTTTCCGGATTGCGCACGGCGGCGTCGAGCCCCTTGCCCTTTTTCGTCAAAACGTGCAAAAGTATGGGCTTTGTGGAACGCTTGCAGTAATTGAGATACTTTTCGAGCAGCGGTATGTCGTGCCCGTCTATCGGGCCGAGATACATGAAGCCGAAATATTCGAAAAACGACGACGGGAGTATGAAGCCCTTGGCGTCGCGCGCGACTTTCTCGGTGAACTTGGCGGCCGGCTCCCCGAAGAGGTTTTTGACAAAGGCGTTCATGTCGGAGTACAGCCTGTTGTTGCGCGGATTTGTTATGACCTCGTTCAGGTATTTTGCGATGGCGCCCACGTTTTTTGCTATCGACATCTCGTTGTCGTTGAGCACGACTATCATACGCTTGGTCGTGGTCGCGATGTTGTTGAACGCCTCAAAAGTCACCCCGTTGGTGAGGGCGGCGTCGCCGAGCACCGCAACTATGTTCTCGTCAGTGCCGTTGCGGTCGCGCGCGGCGGCAAATCCCAACGCGGCGGAAGCCGCCGTCCCCGCGTGCCCCGCGCCGAAGGCGTCGTGCTCGCTCTCGAACCTGTTGCAGAAACCGCTTATGCCGTCGGTCTGGCGCAAGCCCTCAAACTTCTCGTTGTTGCGCCCCGTCAGAAGCTTGTGCGTGTAGCACTGGTGGGAGACGTCGAAAAATATCTTGTCCTTCGGCGTGGAAAACACCCTGTGCAGGGCGATGGAAAGCTCCACTATCCCGAGATTGGGAGAGACGTGGCCGCCCTTTTTGGAGGTGACGGCTATTATCTCGCGCCTGATTTCCTCCGCGAGTTCCGGCAGCTGCTGCGGAGAGAGGGCCTTTACGTCCTCGGGGGATTTTATATTGGAAAGTATGGACATATCGTTGCGTTATAACTTGGCCGGCGAAAACGGGGCTATTCCGACACGGCGGGAAATTCTTCGACCTCCGCGCCCGACAGCTTGCCGATTTTCAGCTCTGCGGCCTCGAGCTTCTTCCGGCAGTCGGCGAGGCGCGCCTTGGCGCGGGAATATTTTTCCACCAGTTCGTCCAGGGGTATTTTGGAGTTTTCAAGCTCCGACAGAATGGACTCGAGCTCTTCGAGAGACTCTTCGAAAGTCCGTCCGCCTGCGTTGTTTAACTTTTCTCCCATTTTCATTAACCTCTTACCCTATTGCGCGCAATTGCCAAGCTAAAAGTTTTTCCCGCCAAAAAATATGAACGCAGCGCCCGCAACTTTGTCTCAATAAAACGGTAAAAGGCGCCGATTTAGCGGCAAATCTTTCGCCGACCCCGATTTTAAGCTCGACTTTTTTCAAAAAATGTGCTGTTTAAAAGACTAAGGGAGACAGACTGCGCGAAAATCCGGATTTTGCGAGGCCGCGCAGTTTTAATACATTCACACAAAGACTTCAATTATGGCTATACGTAAAATTATCGGCAAATCTCCAATCAAGGCGTCCTACGCGTACCTCATAGAAAAAAAGCGCGACGGGCACGAGTTCACCGAAGAAGAGGTTCGCAACATAGTAGACTCCATTCTCGACGACGAAATGCCGGAATCGCAAATGGCCGCGCTCATTATGGCCATATTTTTCAAAGACATGGCAGCCCAAGAGACCGCCGTGTTCGCCGACGAAATGATCCTCACGGGCGAAACCCTCGACCTTTCCCACATAACCCGCCCGAAAGTCGCAAAATACTCCACGGGAGGCGTCGGCGACAAAACCTCCCTCATTCTCGCCGCGGTCGGCGCCGCATGCGGGGTTGTCGTCCCCGGAATGACCAGCCCCGACGAAGACTTCGTCCTGACGACGGGCGACAAGATGTCCTCGATCCCCGGCTTCAAGACTAAGCTCTCCCTCGGCGACTTCCAAAAGCAACTCGCCACCGTCGGCTGCGCCATCTGCGAGCACGACAATTCCATTTCCCCCGTAGACGAAAAAATCTACAAAATGCGCCAGATGACCGCCACCATTCCGAGCCTGCCGCTGATTACCGCAAGCGTCCTGAGCAAAAAGTTCGCAGTGGGCGCCGACGGGCTCGTCGTGGACGTCAAGTGGGGCAACGGCTCGTACCTGCGCGACATCGAACAAGCGCGGCAGCTCGCCCGCACCATCACCCGCGTGGCGCGCGTCATGAAGCACCGGTGCGTGGCCCTCATAACCGATATGAACCAGCCGCTCGGCAACTCCGTGGGCATGGGCCTCGAAGTCCTCGAAGCCCTCGACTTCCTCCGCGGCGGCGGTAGCGACGACATCAAAGAGCTCGTACTCAAGCTCGGCATGGAAATCCTGAGGCTCGCGGGCGTGGCGGGCTCGACGCTCTCGGCAAAACAGTCCGTGGAGCGCGTTATCGAAGACGGGTCGGCGCTCAAAAAATTCATCGAGATGATAAGGGCGCAGGGCGGCTCCGCTCCGTGGCTCGACGACCCGCAAAAATACCCGATGCCCAAGCACTCCCGCAAGCTTCCCGCCCCAAAGCGCGGCTATGTGCACAACATCAACTCCGGCATGATAGCCAGAGCCGTCCAGATTCTCGCGACTACAAAGAGCGGGAAAATCGACCCGTATGTCGGGGTGACGGAAGTCAAGAAAATCGGCACACAGGTGAAGCAGGGCGAACCGCTGCTGATGATCCACTACAACGACGAGACGAATTTGGATTCGGCGATAGACTATCTGCGCAATGCGTACAGGCTCGCGCCGCGCCGCCCGAATCCGACTCCCGTCGTAGTGGAACGCGTCGCCTGATTTGGCGAATGCTTTTGGCGAATAGCTCCGTTAGGGAAGCCGCCAAGACCGCTCGCGTATGTCGAATACGCCACGCGCCCTTGGCGGCTTCCCTATACTCGCTCTTCATCCAAAATCATTGCGCCAAAATGGGGAAGCTGGGTTTGTTTTTTGGGGAAACGAACTCCGGAAGTGCTAACGAACTTCTTATGGGAGGTTCGTTTTTTGTTGGGAATGGCGGAGGGGATAGAAGCATTGGCGGAGCCAATCTTCGTAATGGGGCGCCAGCCCCCTTTAACGGCCGGAAGCTCGCGCCGGCGATGCCGCCCCCATTTCTATGGAAGCGGGAGGCTTTAAGTGTGTCATTGGCGGCGGAGAGTGGTGTAATATTAAAGGTTTGACAATGTTAGGAATTCGATTAAATTGCAATTTAATGAAAATGAAAACGGCGACAGCTTTATATTCCGCATTTCTCGCGTCTTCGCTCTTTGCCCAAACCTATGACACCACTTTTACGGGCGGCAGCGACGCGAACTACAATTGGAGCGATCCCGCGAACTGGTCGAACGGGGTTCCTTCCGAAAGCTCCAAAATCCTCATAGAATCGCAGGGGCTTTCCAGCAACAACCTCGCGATTTCCGGAGTCGCCGCGGTGGACGAAGTCGTCTGGAATGTCGCGGGCGAAAACGTGCACCAAAGAGGCCTTGCGGGAGGCGGGACGCTGAAAGCAAATTCGATCACAATCGACGGCGGCAATTATTGGAGCCAGTTTTACTCGGTCGACGCCACTTTTGACGCCACAAACGATAGCGGCTACGGAACCATGACGCTGAAATCGTCAAACAGCCTCTATTTCAAGGCTTCGTACATCAAGGCCGACATCCTGAACGTCGAAGCGGGCGCATTTATAGAAGTGAACGGCGGCGGCTCAAATACGAATCCGATAATCGACGCCGGAACCCTCAATCTCTCCGGCGGCGCGCGGGTAAATGTGACGGGATCGAGCGGGGACTCTTACATCAGGCTTGGAGGAATAACCGGCGCCGGCGAAATAACAGTAAAGGACGGCAACGGAACGGCGGCGGGATACATAGAGCTTACAAACGCACAATCGCACGTCTTCGACGGGAAAATATCGCTGTCAAACCCCAGCTGGGGAGGCTCGACAAACAAATCCGTCCACCTCACGATGAACGGTTCTGCCAGCGCGGTTCAGCATCTCAGCAACAGAGAAAACGAATTGACTTCCGTAACGGTAAACAGCGGCGAGCTCAGCATGGTTGCCAAAAACGCGGGCGCCGTATCGCTCGCGGGCGGAACTTTGTCGGTTTACGACTCCAACGGAACAATCACCGACAACGTATTGAACGCCGATTCAATGTCGTGGAGCGGCGGAACTGTAAAGTTTGCGATAGGCATTGACTTCAATTCGCAAATCGCGCTTTCGGGCGCGCTTTCAAAGGGCGAAAACGCGGATGGATTGGCGATAGAGCTCGAATTCGCCGACAGTGTGGCCGAGGAATTTTCCGCCCTCCTTGAAACCCGGGAGTCAATCGTGCGCGAATTGATAACCTATGAATCCTCCGACTTCGGCGCAAACGGCGCCTCCGTTTCCGTAAGCGGCCTCGCCGGATTTTCATACGAGCTTCTATTCGGCGGAAACGCCCTTTCGGTCTCAATAACGCAAGTGCCCGAACCGGCAACGCTTGCAGCAATCTTCGGGTGTGCGGCCCTCGCGCTCGCAACCGCAAGGCGGCGCAAAATCCGGTAAAATGCGGGTCTTGAACGCGGCTGCGCAATAGCGGCGGTTCCGGCGAAAACGAATTTCCCTGCGGGAGATTCGTTTTTTTGTCGGCAAACAGAGGGGATAGGCGCGATGGCAACCGCCGCAAAAATTTTGCCCCCCTCTACGGCCGGCGCTACTCGCGCCCCGTTTTTATGGCGGCCAAGCCGCCGCCACGCGGGCTACTTAACTGTTTAGAAAACGCTTTTTTGATTTTCCTTGCCGGGCGTTTGCGGCGCAAATAATTAACCTTTCCATTCCAAGAGGGGCGTTCGCCGCCCCGCAAATTAAAATTTCAGAAAACGGAAAGGGAAAAAAATGGAATTGATGACGCCAAAAAAGCGCAGGGAGGAAGTCCGCAGGATTCTCGCCCTCGACACGGACGAACTCATAAGGCAGTCGAACGGGCAGCTCAAAGTTTTGGACACGCTCGACGAAGTATACGAATTTCTTGCGGAAGAAATGGTGAACGAATTTGAAAAGGCGGCAAGCGGCGGCAAGATAGTGTCGTTCATAATGCCCGTCGGCCCCACGCAGCCCTACCGCATAATGGCGGAGAAAATCAACTACCGCAACCTTAGCCTCAAAAACGTCCGCTTTTTCTTTATGGACGAATATGTGGACGACGAGAAGGACGAGCTCATTCCCGCCAGCCACCCGCTGAGCTTCCGCGGGCAGATCGGGCCGCTGCTCTTCAACCGCATACGGCCGGATCTCATGATGCCCGAAGATCAGATCATCTTCCCGACCCCCGAAAACATAAAAGACCTCCCGAAGATGATAGAGGACGCCGGAGGAATCGAAGTCTGCTACGGCGGCATAGGCATACACGGGCACGTCGCGTTCAACGAACCCGCAGAGGGCGTCGCCGGCTCGAATCCGCGCATTCTCGAAATCAACGAGTTTACCCGCACGATAGACTCCACCCGCCACCGCGGAATCGGCGGCAACCTTGAAAACTTCCCGAGGCGCGCCATTACCATGGGCATGAAACAGTGCCTCGAAGCCCGCAGAATGCTGCTGATGACAAGGAACGAGTCCGCGGAATTTTTCTGGGCCAACACGATAATCCGAATCGCGGCGCTCGGGCAGCCCGGCGACGACTATCCGGTCACCCACGCGCGCAACCACAAAAACCTGCTCATCGTCACCGACAGGGGCACTGCGCAAAAGCCGAAATTCAACATCTGAGGGGCACGGGAAATCAATGAAAGCCATAGACGCCCATGCCCACCTTCGCAAAAACGCGAAGGGGTTCGACAAAATCGCGGAATCCGGAGCGTTCGAGGAGATCTGGCTGATGGATCTGTCAGGCGTGCGGCTCAACGGCGTAGAGTTTGCAAGCCAAAGGGAAATCCTCCAGGTTTCAAAAGACTTCAAAGGCATGGTCAGGGCTTTCGGGTACCTCGACCTGGACGGCGCCGCCGACCAGCCCGACAGGCTCGCCGATGCCGGTTTTGCGGGGTTGAAACCCTACAAGCCGCGCTTTCCGTATTCGGACGAAAGGTACTTCCCGATATACGAGCGCGCGCAGGCGCTCAAAATGCCCGTTCTCTTCCACACGGGGCTCGTCGCGAAAGGGCCGGCGTGGGACGGGAAAGGCGGCGGGCGCTCATTCGGGCCGGTAAACATGCAGCCGCAGTATCTTGCCGCCGTCGCCGAGGCCTTCCCCGACTTGAAGATAATGCAGGGGCACCTCGGCTGGCCGCACCTCGAACAGACCGAGCAGAACCTGTACTATTATAAAAACATCACCTGCGACGTCAGCGGATTCAGAAGGCTCATCGGCGATATGCCCGCATTCTTCGACAAAAAGTGCAACGACGGCTCCGCGCGGCCGCGCTTCTTCAACCACAAGACCATGTTCGCCACCGACCAGTTTTACGGGGAGGAGGCCGACAACCGCGCCGCGCTCAAAATCCTCGAATTTTGGAAGCTCTACTTTGAGCTCGTGGGCTCCGTGTACTGGCGGTGGGGCCAGCCGGAGGAAGCCGAAAAATTCTTCCGCTCCAACGCGGCGGAAATCCGCGAATACTGCGGCTGGCAATAGGCGCGCTGCGGGAGGGAAATTTATGGAGCCGACTTTTGCCGAGAAAATGCCGCCCAAAAAGCGCCGGAAAATCCAAGCGTGGTCGATAGCGGCAAACTGTTTCGGGAGCCTGTCGGAAGTCATGCTCGACAGCTCCGCGATTCTGATTTCATACGTGGCGCTGCTGGGCGGAAACGAGTCGCTGAACATGCTCATGGCGGGCGCGACGGGCTTCATCGCCCTCCTGCTGCAAATCCCGAGCGGGCTGCTCGTCGAAAAGATAGGCTTGAAAAGGGGCATGTATCTGTCCTGCGCGATAGGCTGCGCGGCGTGCCTTTTGATGGCGGGGGCTCCCGCATTCGGGGGCGCCGCCAAATATGCGGTCGTGGCGCTGTGCTTTGCCTACTGCATAGCGCGCCCGATTTTCGGAGCGGCGTGGTTCCCGATAGTGGATTCATTCGTCGCCCCGTCGGAGCGCGGGAGCTACTTCGGAATGCTCAGGTTTTTTTACACGGTGTTCGCCGGAACCTTTTTCTATTTTGCGGCGAGGGCGATGGGCGAACATCCGCCCGTGTGGCTTCTGCAAATCCTCATCGCCGTCTGCGCCGTGCTGCAATTCGCGCGGGCGGCGTTCGTCTACTTCCTCGACCTCCCTCCGGCGGCCAGGCAGGGCGGCGGAATATTCGCCCCGATAAGGGAGGCCGCCGCCAACAGCTGCCTCTCGTCGTTTTCGATATACATGATGTTGGTGGCGATTGTGGCGTTTCTCGTGCAGCCGCTGACGCTCGTATACCTCAAACAGACGCTCTCCCACGGCGTGAGCACCGTGCAGACCGTCGCGACTTTCGGCATAGCCGGCAGCATAGCGGGATACCTGCTCTTCGGCAGGCTGCTGGGGGCGCTCGGTTCCAGGCGCACGCTCATCGCAATACATTCGGCGTTCATCGCGATTCCCGCGATGCTCTTCTTCTGCGGGGAGGGCGTGCCGCACCTGCTCGAAATTGTCTGCGCGATAATATTCCTGAATTGCATGGCCCTCGCATGCTTCTTCTGCTTCGCCTCCGCGGAAATGTACTCCGTGGCGGCGCCCGGGAACAAAGTCATGTCGCTCTCGTTCTTCAACACGTTTTTTTGCGGCGGAAGAATGTTCGGAGGGTTCCTCTCGTCCGCGCTGCTTGCGAGCGGAATGCTCGCCGCGGAATGGGAAAAGTTCGGAATGAAATTCACGGCGATACAGTCCGTATTCGCGATGGCGTGCGCGATGTCGCTGCTATGGCTCGTATTCCTCATAATAGTTCCCGCCGCCAACCCCGACAGGCGCAACGACTACTACAACCCGCCGGATTTCCGGAAAGGCTGACCCGCCCGTCGCGGAGCGGTCGGGCAAAACGCGCAAAGCGGCGCGCCGGAGGGCATTTTTCTTTACTGCGCGCGCGCAATCCGCAAAATCCAAACCATGCCAAGCCCGAAGAAAGTCACGCTCGCGGACATCGCCCGCAAAACCAACCTTTCCAAGGGGGCGGTGTCTTTCGCGCTGAAAAATTCTCCGATGGTTTCGGAGAAGACCCGCAGGAGGGTGCAGTCCGCCGCAAGGGCGATGGGATACAAAAAAAACGAGCTCGTCTCGTCTCTGATGTCGAAAATCCGCGCGGGCTCTGAAAAGTCTTTCTCGGAAACCATCGCCGTGATAAACGGCAACCTCGACGAATTCGCGCTGAAAAACCACCCGACGCTCCCGCGCTACTACGCGGGTATCCGCCAGGAGGCCGCCCGCCTCGGATATGCCGTCAACGAATTTTGGATGCACGCCCCCGGGACGAACGCCGAAAAGCTTGCGGGGATTTTCCGCTCGCGCGGCATACGCGGCGGAATAGTGCTCGGGCACTCCTTCGGGAATCTCTTCCCGCAGGGGTTTGAAAAAATCTGGCGCGACTTCTATTTTATAAGCGCGGGGATAAGGTCGTACAACGCGTCCCTCGAAGTCGTGGCCTCGGACGATTTTCTGATTTCGCACAACGCGTACGTTGAAGCCGCGAGCCTAGGGTGCAAAAATATAGGGCTTGTCATCGACGAGAGCGTGGACGACCTCGTGGGCGGGACGCTCGTCGGGGGCTTTCTGCGCGCGCAGCTAAGAGGCGGCGCAAAATTCAAATGCCCCCCGTTTCTCGAACCGCGGGAGTCTAAAACGTACAGGGGAAATCTGGCAAAGTGGATCCGGAAAAACTCTCCGGACGCGATTCTCTACCTATTCAATTTCACCCGCGGAATCCTTGAAGAAATTCCGGAAGTCGGGAGGAAAAATATCAGGCTCTTCCAGCTCGAGCGGCGCGAGCCCCCGCCGCCGGACTGGACGGGAATGGAGCAAAATAACGACGTTGTGGGAAAGGTCGCCGTGCGCAGGCTCGCCGACATGCTAAACCGCGACTCCGCGGTTGCGGGGGAAAATTCCGGCATTATAACGCTCGTCCGCCCGACGTGGGTCGACGGGGGCGAAGCCGCAAAAGATGCGCCCGTCCGCCCAACGAAGCCGGCCCGCCCGCAAAGGCAAAGCGCGTGAAATAAGCCGCTCCCCGCGCGCCGCGCGGGGAGAACCCCCGCAACGCCCCTCTCGCGAAAACCTCACTGCTTCTTTGCGCGTCCGGCGCGCTTGGAGTGCCTCAGCAATTCCAATTCCCGCGTCGGGACGACACTGAGCGGCAAAATTATGCACCCGTTTTTGTCGAAATAGTCCACAAAAGAGTTCAAGCACTGGCGCACGACTTCCGAAACCGAATATCCGGTCTGCGACTGGACATCGGCGAGCCTCCTTTTCAGCTCCTCGTCCACCCGCAAAATTAAGTTAGAAGACAGCTTTGGTTTCATGCCCTTAAAATTACAATAATTTACGTATCCACGAAGATTTCACTTGCATTATAATGTATGTTTTCGTATATACACAATCACCATGAAAACATATCTTAAAAAAACGTTCCTTCCCATTCTCTCAACTCTGCTTGTCGCGCAGTTCGCAGCCGCCGAAAGCGCAATCCGCCCCGACTGGGCCCAGACTGAAAGGTCGGGCTACGGGAAAGTAAGGCGCGGTGGCTACGCGGCCTCCGCAACCGCCTTCGGCAAAAACTACATATCTTTCGGCGCAAACGCCAACCAGGCGTCGCTGAACGATTACGATACAAATACCGGCGCAGGGGCAAATTTCGAGCTGAAATGGAACCTGTTCAAAGACAAGACGGATACTTTCGGCATAGACGCCTCCGTCCCGCTAATGTTTAACTGGCTGGAAACAAGCGATTATAATGTGGACGGCTACGAATTTGAATTTCCCCTCTACATCAGCGGATATTACAGGCTGCGCGTGGAAAAAAATTTTGAGCTTACGCCGTTTATCGAAGGCGGCTGCGGCGGTTTGTACGCTGCCTCGGACAACGACGGATATTGGTCCGACAGGGTAAACTTCATGTGGGGACTTGGCGGAGGCGTAGAAGCCCTAATTTACAAAAAATTCGCTTTCACGCTAAAATACAATTATTCCGACGCGCCAAACAGCAATTTCGGAGTCGGGAATTACCACATAGGCTATATCGACCGCCACACCGTCAGCGTCGAGGGAACCTACAAATTCGCGCACAACTGGGCGGTATCGCTATGCTACCAACACTGGATCTTCAAAAAAGACAATACGGCGGATTTGGGGCTGGTCAAGGTGAGGTTTGAACTCTAAAAACGACGGAAACGGGGCGGGAATCCTCTTGCACCGCCCCGCTTGTCATTTTCTTAATTTCAGCAAACAGAAAAAAACATGAAGACAATTTTACGACTCGCGCTGGCATGTTTAACAGCGGCGATCCTTTTCGGATGCGCCTCGACAAACACGGATAAGTCCATCGGAATGGTAAAAACCGGCAATACCAAGCTTTCGGAGTACTTCGGCGGCGCGCCCAAAGACAAATTGCACGCCACAACCCTCAACGCACTTCAAGAGAGAGGATGGAAAATCATCTCCGCCGGCAATCCAATAGCGGCAAGCTATACCAAAGGCTACCAGCGGGCATTTCTGAAAATCGAAGTCTCCGACAACAAATTGCTGATAGACACAAAGGGCTCCTTATGGAAAAACGAACCCTATGTGCCGCTCAATTACATAAAATATTTGAAAAAAAGCATTGTAAGAAATCTCTAACCGCGCGCGATGCCGTGCACAAATTCAAATAAAATGGAATTAATAGCATTTATATTCATAATGATACTCGGCGAACTTCTCGATATACCCCTGAAAGGGAAAACATGGAAAGATATCGGGAACAACGCTCACCTTGACGACTACAACGACGGAGACGGCTCAATGTGACTTCTCCGATCGCCATGTAAAATATATCCATATAACAGCGTCCCACATAGAAGTTAAGAGAAAGTCGCCGACTTAAAACTTGGCGAAAACAAGTCGTGTTTTTACCGGCGCGCAATAGGCTTACTATGCGCGCCTTTTTATTTTCAACACGCAACCGGCGCGAGATAAACAGGCATTTACCCGCGACACAGGAAAAGGGAAACCGCAAAAAATGCAGCTTCCAGAGCCTCGTCTTTTAATCTGAAAGCCGACCGGTGAGGTTTGTGCGCACCCTTGCGGCAAGGTACAAGACCTACGAAGGCTCAACAATCCGAACGGATACCCCTAAAATACGGTGGCCGACCTAATAAAAAGTGGCTTCCTTACCCCCTGCAATAGCTTGCAGGAATTTTTCAAGGTTGTTTCACGGGATCTGCAACACGCTTGCAGGCCCTTTTTTTATCCTCCAATAAATTTTAACGGCAAAATAGCGCCTCCAATTCCCGCGAGCGGAATATCTTACCGATATACCCACATACTTCGGAGCGTGATCACAGACAAGCCAACTCCCAACGCAGCCGTTTCCCATTCGCCTGCAAAGAGCCGCTTTTCCCTCAAACGTTCGATTTTTTTGCAGATTATCGGCCCGCGCGGCGTTTTTCCTCAAACCATTCCGGAATTTCCAACCTCCCACAATTTCCCTATTTTAACGGATTTCGACGGGTTTTGGCGACTTTCGGCGACCCCTCAAATATTTTGAACATATCAAATTTTCCCCTGATTGAATGACAAGCGTCAAAGAGGGAGTGTACATACGCGAGAGCATATTTGGGATATTAGATTGCAGAGAAGCTTCAACAACATCGCACAAGAAAGCGATTAAAAGAAGCGTGTATCGATAAAAGCGTGGGAGAAATGAGTTATAAAGAAAACATTTGATATAAAGTCAAAACCTCTCGATGAAACGGGCGATATTCTTGGGAAGAACATTATGTTGTAAAGTCAAAATAATTGATGCTGCAAAACAACTACTTATAGCTTTAAGCAGGGAATTGATAGGGAGAATTTATCAAATTAATCTTGTGTAGGAAGGCAGTTTTTTTCTAATGGCAAAATTGTTCGTTGGAAATGGTGGAAGTTTTGTAAGGCGCAATGGCTGGTTTGCGGCGAAACATTAGTGCGTAGCGACAAGCTTGTCCGATAGCTTCGTGCCATTTTTTTTGTATGTTCAACTTCGATTGCGCGAGTGTGTGTTGCTATGTCGCAACGGCCGCCTTTACAGACAACCTCGGTATTTACGGATTCGCCCTTTATTTTGAGGGTATGAAGGGCATTATTATATTTTTAACGCGTATGGGGCGATAGGCGCGGCGATGCGGCTGTTTTTACAATTTCCACCGTGCGGAATCATCAAAGAGATATGAACTGTGGAATAATTAAAAAAATCAAGCGCGGCCTTGTCGCGATATGCAATATGCGCCTTGCGTTGAAAGAAGCGATAAAGGAAGCGGGTGAAAAGGCGAATCCGCCGAGAACGGTCGGGCGCGAAGTTTACGAGCTTCTCGAACGCGAATATGGCGCACGCGCGGACGAAATAGAGAGCGGGAAAGGAACGAAGAAATGAATAGCGTTCTGTCGGAAATACTCGCCGAGTTAAGAGCCATACGCGAAAGCGTCGAAGAAATCCGCCGCGCGCTAAGAGGCGAGGACGATTCTCATACGGACTTTATTTCTGCGAGAAAAGCCGCGCAAATGCTTGGAATAAAAACGGCTCGGCTGCGGCAGATTGTCGGCGAGTATGAAGCCGCCGGTGAAAAAATGCGCGCGGGGCGCAACCGGTATGACGCCAATAAAATACGGAAAATTGCGAGAATAAGGTCGTAATATGAACTACGATAGGACGGAAGCTATATAAGGGAGATGGGGAGATGGAAGCGGTGGAAATATGCAAGGGGGTGGGTTGAAGCGACGGCGATAGTCTGCTTATTTAAGTGGGGTGTGTGTTAGTGTATATGAGAGATTAA
>ERZ827168.2209-NODE-2209-length-23641-cov-8.464343_pt1 | contig 23641 bp, 26 predicted proteins | sample MGYA00519868_ERZ827168 | MGnify/ENA primary metagenome ERZ827168 (study PRJEB31778, sample SAMEA3449271) | human gut metagenome | biome: human gut; feature: human-associated habitat; material: faeces | place: United Kingdom | collected 2010/2012 ...
TGACCACCAAATAAATTGATTAACGAATCATAAGAATCAAATATATCACCAATTATCTTAACTAAAGAATCTTTAAACAATCTGACGTTCGATAATATACCACCTATTAAAACTTTACATTCCACAATCTTTCCCAACCGCCAATATTAAACTGCTTAAGTTGTTTAATATTTTCTTTAGCTGTTATTCTATCAATATCATGTTCAATAATCTGAAATATCGATGAGAAGAAACCGGTATAAATCATATGCATAAGACTATCATCAACTACAGGTACCTCAACACCCTCTTCCTTCATCTTCTCTAGATACCTATGACTTGATTTAATCTCCCTATCAACCATGCCATGTATGAAGTTCTCATGCTTGCCACTATCACCACACTTCAACAACAATTTAAAATTATCGTAATGATCATAGACATAATCTAGCATTTGTTCCATGCCTTCATCTGAAATAGAAGCCATATTCTTGGTTTGATCATCAGCCGATAACTTTTCAAACTCAGCAACCACTTGATCATAGATTTCATAAATATGTTCTAAATACGGATCAGTTAACGCATCAAACAGAGCTTCCTTAGTCGGATAATACTTATAAAAAGCACCAGTTGTAAGTCCTGCATCCTTTACAATATTTCTAAGCGAAGAACCTGTTAAACCATAACTTAAAAAGTGTTTCTTAGCAGTCTCTAATATGCTTCTTTGTGTTTCTTCTGCCTTTGTAGCCATGTTCCCTCATAAAATATAACAGTGTTATATAACACTGTTATATTAATTCTATTCACCTTTTCTTGTCAAGTAAAAATCCCCACCTATATGAATATAATTAAATGATTATATACATTAAAGTTCCAATAAGTGCTGTACCAAAGATTATCTTAATTGGATTTGTCTTGAACTTTCTTATAATCACAAAAGAAGAAATAAACAATATTAATTCAATATAATGTATCTTATTTAAATGGATTGATGAAAAAGTAGAAGTTCCAAATAAAGCTAGACAAAATAACATTAAACCAGCACTGGCAATCATTGCGACAACAGCAGGCCTTAGCGTAGTTAAGATATTCTTAACAAGCTTTAAATTTCTATATTTGGTATAGAAATAAGCTAAAGCCAAAACAATGATGAAACTTGGCAATACCGCACCAACCGTACAAATAAGCGCACCACTAAGTCCTGCCACCTTTTGACCAACGAAAGTAGCACTATTTACTAAGATTGGCCCTGGTGTCATTTCCGCAATAGTAGTTAAGTCAGCAAATTCAGCCATTGTTAACCAACCTTTGCCATCAACAACCAAGCTTTGTATCAAAGGCATTGCGGCATATCCACCACCAAACGCAAATAAGCCAATTTGAAAATAAACTAAGAATAATTCAAATAATATCATGCCTTATCTCCCGCTATAGTACTTCTAGCTAAGCCTAAAACGATGAAGAAAATAATAATTGTAATAGCGCCCACTTTGAAGAAACATGTCGCAATAAACGCAACAAACATCAATATGATATTGATCATATTTTTTGTCTTAAATACATCTTTGGCAAGATCTACCACAACATCCAAAATAACTGCAGCCACACCAGCTCTCATTACTTGTAAAGCAATTTGAATATAATAGTTTGTCGAGAATGCTTCATAACATAATGAAATAACACTAATAATAATGATTGGTGGAATAACCGTTGCCAAAGCACTGATACATGCTCCCTTTAATCCCTTAATGCGATAACCAAATATAATCGCACTATTTACAGCCAATGCACCTGGCGAAGATTGGGCAATAGCAGTCATATCTAATACTTCATCATCAGTAACATAATGTAATTCATCACAGAATTTCTTTCTCATCATGCCAATAATGACAAAGCCACCCCCAAAGGTAAATGCAGATATTTGTAACATGGACCAAAATAGTGTCCAGTATATATTTTTTTCTTTATTCATTCAGGCTCCTTTCATACTTTTAAAAAGCTCAATCTATTATAGATCAAGCTCTTTATTAATTATAAATTCTTAATTAAATCAAGGAAATCTACATCTGGATCATTTGGAACCATCTTAGCCTCTATCGCAATGCCCTTAGCTGCTAATTCTCTAAAGATTTCAGCCTCTTCATGAGTTACAGAAACAGCCTTCTTAACTTGAGTAGCTCCTTCTTTACCTCCCATATTACCAACATTGATAGCCTTAATGTCATAACCCTTATCGATAAATTCTTTTAAGTTCTTTGGATCCTTAAATAACATAAATACAGATTCTGTTGGATATGGATCTTCAGCTAGTCTTTCAATAGCACGATCTACTGAGAAAATAGATAATTTTGTTCCCTTTGGACATGCCATTCTTAAAGCTTGTTTTTGAAGTTCATTAGCTGATGTTGCATTATCAATAATAATAATTCTTGTAGGTTTTAAATGAGACAACCAAACAGTAACTACTTGCCCATGGATCAATCTTTCTTCGATTCTTACATTCTTAATTTCCATACTTCACTCCTATTCATCAAATTCTTCAACTTCACTATTCATCGCATCATTAGCATAAACAACAGCTTCCTTGCCTTGTTCCATAAAACCACGACAAATCTCATCACTCAATGGTTCTTCTACAGGATATGTTCCAATTTGTAGTAACATCGCCAAATTCATTCCAGCAATAATATATGTTTTTTCTCTATTCAATAAAGGCAACACTTTTTGGTTAACACTACCACCAAAAATATCTGAACAAATCAATACCTCATCATCCTCAGTGATATCACTAGTAAATTTATTCAATTCTTCATCAACATCAGGACAACCCTCGCCATATGCACAAATTGCCGCAAATGGATGATCATCACCTAAAAATAATTTTAAAGTATCTTTAAAGCCATTCGCTAATTGACCATGGCTAATTAATAATAGTTTTCTCATTTTTAAAATCTTCCTCTTTCATCATAATCACTCGGATCTTTACTTGAAGCCTTTAAACACTCTTTCTTATTAACTTTATAATTTGGTTTTACCTCAAGTTCTCCATTTAATAATGGATCATTAGTCTTCAACATATGTTTATATAGTTTATCTTTTAACTCATCAACAATATCTTTTAAACCCTCATCATTGATTAAATTATTTCTTTCATGTTTATCATAGAAACAATCATACAACGCTTCTTTTGGTTTAGTTATATCACTTAAACCATTATCCATTAAATATTTTTTAGACAACGATTCATCAATATTAGATAAATTCAATTTCAACCAAGTCTCATCATAATAACGAATATACTTGTATCTTTCGTTTCTAATACATCTAATTGGCTCATACGATGTATGGAAATTTACCTCTGCATATACTTCATTATCGATTTTTAGACTATTGTCATCAAATATCTCACTATAACTTAAACCCTCAAGATAATCAGGTTTATCAACACCCAACAAATCACACAAAGTAGGGAAAATATCAATATGTGATATCAAGTTATCATATACAATTCCATGAGCCTTATTTGGATGTCTTATAATCAAACTAATGCCTATGCCATCATCTTGTAAATTACATTTATGGAAAGGATTAGCAACTCCATGGTCTGTAGTATACATAATAATCGTATTATCATATAAGCCATGACTCTTTAAATAATCAATCAACTTGCCAACATTCTTATCAGCATTCTTAGCACTAGAAATAAATTGAGCTTGATCATGTCGAGTTAATTCATTTGAATCAAGTGGATCCAATGGCTTTACAAAATTTTCATCGATCTCTTCATCGACATTAATAGGATAAGGACGATGAGTACTATGCATACCATAGCTCAACATAAACGGTTTACTTGTATCGATTCTATCTAACCAATCGATACAAGCTTCGACATTATGTTCATCCCAGATGTGCAAATCTTCTTTCGCATAATCCTTTGGATTTTCTGTAAGCACTGTATCATAACCTAGCTTTTTAGAATCTTCTGTATCGATATCCAAATACCAACCAACTTCATGTTGAATACCACTAAGAGCAGTTTGATATCCTTTAGATCTCAAATATGAAGCCAGATGTTTATCATAATCATTTAAACCAAAGCCTCTTTGAGCCAAACCCAACATTCCATTTTGATGAGGATAAGTCCCTGTAAGCATCGCAGCTCTACTTGGAGAACAAGTTGGTGCAACACAATAAGCTTTTGTGAACAGTGTTGCATCACTCGCGAATTCTTCAAGAGATGGAGTAATTACTCTTTCACCATATGGACTTATCATCCTTCCTGTATCATGAGTATTTATATAAACTAAATTGTACATATTATTCTTCTACAAAGATTGGGCTTGACCAAGCTAGTGCACCATTCTTTTGCCATACTCTGACACGAACATTTTGACAATCAGTTGTATCAATTTCTCTTTCAATCTTACGAGTATAAGCAATTTCAGGAACAGCTTGTCCTACCTTAATCTTATAACAATTGTGCCACCAAGAATCTGAACGATAGAATTCTTCAAAATTATAACGTTCCTTTAATAATTCACTTACTTCATCAAGTAACGGATAAATCTTACTTGTATATAATAAGTCTCTAATCTTTAATTCATAATTAACACCATCGATAGTAAGCATTACTGATGAATCAATATCATCTTCAATTTCAAAGATGAAACCTTCTGTTGTAATAGCGCTAGGACCCATCCACTTACCAGTAGCAGTTGTCTTATATGATGTAACATCAAATTCACAACTATTATCAGTAACATTTCTTAAATCTTGACCAAAGTTAGACCAACATTTTTCAATTGAAATTAACTTACCCTTAGTTTCAAGCTTACCATGCCAATTACGTGATTCAATATCAGGGAAGATTCTTCTATCTGGTCCCCAGCCCAATTCTAATTGGAACTTAAATCTAACTGTGCCACTTAATTCTTCGTTCTCCCAAGTTGAAGTATGAGGAATCATTTCAAGTACTTTGCTGTCTTTAATAATTTCAATTCTATCAATTGCGTTAGCTGCCTTAACATCTAAATGAAGCTTTGACTTAGCATTCTTCTTAATTGTATCGCCCATTACCTTATCATCGATTGTATAGTCAAGTTCAATACGTTCCTTACTTACACCATATACACGACGATTAACAAATGCGTCCCAAATATCATCCTTAGAGTTTGACTTAGCTAAAACCGCACAATAACCAAAGCCATATACACCAGGACAACTATGGTTATCACCAGAAGCAATCAAACCAACCTTATAACCCTTTTCAAGACCTCTTTCAGTACATGTCTCTCCAGTTCTTGGACCCATGTGAACATGTCTTACCATTTCAATTGGTGTTTGATCGTTTTCACTTGAACCATGTGATGAATAAGTCTCCGCAAACGGACTAAATGTTTCATTATGAGTTGCCCAGTTTTTACCACGATGACCTAATTGATAAGCTAGGTGATGAGGAATGCCAATCGCATCCTTGCCCTTATAAGCTTCTACAAGTTCTTCATATCTTAAAGGATATTCCATCATTTGATCGTTGTCTTTAAAGAAGACATTATGGTCACCATCAAGACCTGCACCTTGCCACTCATATCCCATAAACATTGGATATCCTTCTTCATTTACTTTCTTAGTAACTTCACGAATATATTCCCAGTCTTTTTCAATATCTTCTAATGGATAACGATCTTCAACTGGCATACCAGTTTTTGGATCCTTCATCATTGCATATGGGTAATACGCAAAAGGCCAAAAATCCATTGTTTGTTTCATTTGCTCAACCCATTTTGGCAAATCCTTGATAGCTTCATGATGCAGATTACTATGCATATCAGTCCAAAGTATTTTATAGTTCACGTCTTATCCTCCTCTATTCAATCGGTTTATTTCTTGCACGTTCACTTGCTTTATAACTAGCCCATTCATCAGGCTTAGCACATGCACCCCATTTTTTCAAAAATGCATGATTTTCTTTTAATATTTTTTGCCTATCCTTAAGCCTAATTATTTCTTCTTTACTCAAGAACAGTTTATTTAATTCCTCAAAATGATTATCAACTAACTTGTCATCCTTATAAGCTTGAATATTGCCATTAATTTGATACAACTCGATATTTTGATACATCACTGCTTCTAAGAATTGTTCACTTTCTACAAGATACTGTTCAATCTTAACAGGCTCTTCGTTATATAAACTATGTCCTTTATGAAACGGCATATCTGCATCCATTAAATCTAATAAGCTACGACTTAAATCGAGTAAGCTTACATAGTGTTTATATCTTTTAGGTTTAATATTCTTATTCCAAATAAATAATGGAACCTTGACAGCTTCTGGATATAGGGTTTGTTTTCCATAAATATCTCTCTTACCACATTGTTCACCATGGTCTGAGGTATAAATCAAAGTAGGACTACCATCCATCTTTTTAAGCTCATCCCATATCTCCCCCACATATCCATCAAGCTGTTCAACTAGTCCAAGATATGCAGCCTTGGCCTTAAGCTTTTTATCATCACTATAGTGCATAACTAATTCTTGATAAACAGGATCGGGAGTTTCATTTTCATCAAGAGTAACTAGTTTCTTGTATTTTTCATACAGTTCACTTTTACACACAAACGGAAAGTGTGGCCCATAGAACCCAATTACGATAAAACGTGGTTTATCGCTTGGTTGTCTAAGATATTCGATTGCCAAATCTTTGATTACTTCATCATATTCTTGAATTGGTGAATAACCGCCTCCTAATACATTCATACAATTTTTACGATTTGTAGTAGAAGCATATGGTCCAAAATCCGTACGATTCTTACCACCAGTACCCCAATATTGTGAAGTAATATCTTGTCCTATACGAGTAGAGAAACCATGTAATTGATCATCTCCCTTAAAATGCATGCGTCCAATTAGAACTGGCTCATAACCACTTATCTTTGCTGCATGAGCGATAGTGGGCTGATCAATTTTTAGTGTTGTATCATTTTCTAATATATCCAAATCCGAAGGCAATAAGCCACCTAGAAATGACATACGGCTTGGCACACATAAGGGACTGTTGCATACACAGTTCTCAAAGTATTCGCCATTATTTATCATTTCACTAAAAATAGGCGCATCCAAAAAGTCTATTTTATCTGGAAGCGCCCAATTAGCGTGCTGATCAGATAATATTAGTACAATATCATCTTTTCTCATATTTATATTACATTATTCCTAAGAATACAAGTGCAGCTGCTACAAGGACTATTGTTAGAATCATCTTATTTGCAGACCACTTCTTCTTATCCATGAAATACCATGTTGCTAATGTTAAGATTAAAGGTAACAAATTAGGCATAATCTTATCGAAGATTGCAGTTTGTAAATTGATAATCATATCACCACTAGCGAATTCATAGATAAACTTCATCTTAACTGTAGTTGCTGCAACACCACCAATTACAATTAGACCCATCATAGTTAGACACATTGTTAGCTTGTCAGCAAGTTCTCTATTCTTGAAGAATGTGTTTGCTGCTTCAATACCCTTAGAATAACCCTTATGGAATAAGAACCATTGAAGACCAACTATTGTTAATAACCAAGTAACCATGAAGAAGATAGGACCAACTGGATTACCATCATTGATACACATACTCATGGCAATACTTAATAAGATAGGGCTATAAGTACCAATTAGGATACTATCACCGATACCTGCGAATGGACCCATAAGAGCATTCTTAGTACTTACGATTAATTCTTCACTTACATCTTCGCCATTAGCTCTAGATTCTTCCATAGCCAATACGATACCAGGAATCAAAGAACCAAGTTGAGGCTCAGTATTATAGAATTGCATATGTCTTTGAAGAGCTCTCTTGTATTCTTCTTCATCATTTTTATATAGTTTCTTTAGAGCAGGAACAAGAGTGTAGCAGAATGCTAGACCCATCATACGTTCAAAGTTTTGTGTTGCTTGTGCGAAGAAAATATAACGCCAAGTGGCTTTGTTAACATCCTTCTTTGTCAAACTGTTTTTATTCGTCATAGTCGTTGTCCTCCTCTTGTGCAACTGTTGTTGCGTTAACACTTAATTTACCTTGAGACATTACAAACAAGATAGCGATTGCAGAAGCAATGATTGCTAATGAAGTAATAGACATACCTGTAGCACCAACAACTACCCAACCTAATAAGAATAAAGCAATCATCCAGTTTTCAGAAATAGATTGTTTCATTAACATTGCGAAACCGATTGCAGGTAACATCTTACCAGCTACTTCAAAGAAGTGTAACAAAACTGCTGGCATGTTGTTTAGTAACATTTCAGTCAAAGGTGCACCAAAGTAACAGAATAACATTGCTGAACCACCACGTAAGATAAAGCTTGGTACAGCTGCTAATAATGTTGCTCTTTCAATTCCCTTACCATCACCATTAGCTGCTGCCTTATCACCCATGTGAGGGAATACAGCATTAATAGTCATGATGAAGTTGAATAGACCTAAACCTAACATACTTAGTGGAACAGCTAATGCTACAGCTTGTTCACCACTACCACCTGCTGCAAGAGCCAATGGAATACCAATGTAAGCTGCCCAGTTAACATCTGCTGGCATTGCTCCACCTGGAGTAATTTGGCCAATAAATAGAGCCTGAACCATCGCACCTGCGATAACACCATTAGTTACATCGCCTAAAATTAAACCGACTATTAAACCAGCAACTAGTGGTCTACCAATCATATTCCAACCACCAGCTACACCAAAGAACCATGGAGTACGTTTACTACCTAAGTAAGCAAACAACCCAATAAGTAAAGCTTGAAACAAAGTCATTTTATAATTTCCTCCCCTTCGTCAAAGTTATGTTATTAGTCGAGCATACAACTTGTCAATACAATTTATAAGTTGTATTATATTTCATATACAACATGTATTAATTTATAATACAAGTTATGAGGAGAAACCAATATGAAAACAAAATATTCTGGAAATGCCCCAAAGTATCAACTGATTGAAAACGACATTATAGACAAGATAAACATGGGCATTTATCAAGCTGGAAGCATCCTTCCATCTGAATCAGAACTAGCCATTGACTATGAATGCTCTAGGGTAACTGTTAGACAAGCCTTAAGCAACTTATCATATAAAGGCTTTATAACAAAGACACAAGGTAGTAAATCTTATATCAAAAAGACCAACACTATCCAAAGAACTCCTGATCTAAAAAGCTTTTCTGAAGATATGAAAGACAAAGGCAAAATACCTTCAAGTAAAGTTGTATCTTTTAATATGACCGATGCCGGTAATACCATTGGCCACTTATTAAATATTAAGCCAAACGATAAAATATACTACATAGAAAGAATTCGTTGTGCTGATGGAATACCTGTTTTATTTGAAAAAACATTTATGTCCGTTGATTTGCATCCCGAACTTACAGTTAAAGTATTAGAAAGTTCAAAGTACGCTTATGCCAAGGAACATGGCTTAAACATAGCTTATGCATATCAAAATATTGCCCCAATATTTGCCCCTGATTACATAGCTGATGCCCTTAATATTTCTAATAAACAGCCAATATTAAGAATCGCTAACCCAACATATTTAGATGATGATAGGGTCTTTGACTATACCGAACTATATCTACATCCTGATTTATATCAATTAAATATTGTTAAATACGCTTCTGGTCATACACAATTATAAAAAAGTACTTCATATGAAGTGCTTTTTTATCATAACATTTTGTAAATTATGGAAGGCATATTTCAAGAAATCCTTATATCCACAATACTCATCATCAAAATAAGTAATATTTAATCTCTTACAATTCTTATTACATATTTTTAAAAATTTACAATTCTTGCATTCTTTACATTCTCTTCTATGCTCATTCAAAAACTTTTGCGTATTTTTAGACTTTAACAATTCTACCAAAGAATCCTTTTTGATATTGCCACTTAAATATTCATCCAATACATAAAAGTCACAAGGATAAACATCACCATTTGCTTCAACAACAAACTGCATTAAACAATAGCCTAAAATACCACACTGGCTTGGTAGTATACCATTGAACAATTGAATTAAATTATCAAATAAATTAATGCTGATATAATTTCCATTTTTTAATTCTTTTAACCACTCATCAAAAAATATCTTATAAAAATCACTAAACTCATGAGGTTTTAAAGAATATAGATTCTCATTTTCTTTTAATCCTGGTAAACATGGAATAAGCTGGATATATTTAAATTTATTTTTTATATAAAAGCTAAATAACTCTTTCGGATACTTTGCAAGCTTAGAAGTTAATACTGTTAGGATATTAAAATCAATTTTATATTCTTCTAGAAGCTTTATGTTTCCCATAACTTTATCGAATGTTCCATCAAGATTTACATCCTTTCTAAAAAAGTCATGTAAATCTTCAAGGCCATCTAGCGATACTCCTACTAAAAAATTATACTTTTTAAAAAGTTCACACCAACTATCATCAATCAATGTCGCGTTTGTTTGAATGGCATAGTAGATAGTTTGACTTGTCTTACGTAAATCAACATAGGATGTAAAATATTTGAAATATTCAATACCCGCAACTGTAGGCTCTCCTCCTTGAAACGCAAAGGTGATTTGAGCATCATCGCCTAAACCCAAAGCCTTATCTATCAAAGCTTGTACCGTATCTTCTTGCATAATATTATGTGACTTAATCTCACGATTATTTGCCACATCATAATAAAAACAGTATCTACATCTTAGATTACATAGTGATGATGCTGGCTTTATTAAAAAACTAATATATTTCATAAGCTTTCCTTTTCTTTCGTGATTTGTTTTAACCTATAGTTATTATCAAAGTATTCTTCTGGCAAATTATTAAGTTCTAATAAATTGCTGATACACCACTCAAGGCCTTGGGTATGAAAAGAATAATACACATCATTCATTTGTTGGTGTTTAAAAAGTTTCATCACAAAACTCATTGACTGTTCTCTAGTATAGGCAATATATCCATACATATAGCCCATCCAAAACAATGAACTTTTAGAATACTTATTTTTTCCATAGCTTGTATCACCAAATTGTCCCATGATGCTTTTGATTCCTTCGTTTACATCCAAAGGCAATATAGTACTATCATTTTCATCTAGAATATTTACTAAATCAGAATGTAGAAATCTTCTTAAAAAGACAGGACTAGAACAGTTTAAATCTACTGACTTTTCAAACAATTTAGCCTGGTATTCCGTTAGTAAAAATCCATTATAATCAAACTCTCTCATTTTAATATTTCCTCGACATACATCCCAGTTCTATATTCTCTTTGCATAAGCTTTAATTGAGTATCCATTTGAAAACTTAGTTCAGAATTCTTTAATTTACTGTCTTCTTTCTCTAATATACAAAGATAATATCTCTCAATTGATTCTAACTTAGCAATTGCCCTATCACTCTTAAATACATATTCTCGCCCTAGATTAAAAGCCGATAAACAATTCAAGACAGTATCAATATTAATTTCACCATCCGCAAAGCGATTCATTATATGTAAGATCCTATTATTGCTAGCAGGTGCAATAATCACATCAGCTTCCTCAACATCTTTAACTAATCTTTTAATTAATTCATGATTTTTATATTCATCTATATAGCCTCTATAGAAACAAATACTTAGAACCCACTCTAAGTTACACTTAAATTCTTTTATTCTTAAACCATTCAAAGAATACTTAAAAGAACATACTGAGGAATTATCTATTGTATTTACAGAAGATAAAGCTTGATTATAATTATCTACTAAATAGGAACCATCACCAAAATCATGCTTATCTTTTAAACCACTAAATAAAACATTTTCATATCTTTCTTTAAGTAATTCTTCTTTAATTAAATTAATTCGATATTTCTTTTTATAAAAGAATGAATACAGCTTATCACACACCTCATCCTTAATAACATCACTATTCAATAATTCATCTATTGCCCTACGAGATACCTTTATTTTTTTAGCCAAATCTGAACTATTAATATTCTCGGCCTCCATAAAGAAACTAATATCTTTTGAAATAGTATAATCACAACCAATTCTTTTCATATATCCATTATATTAAAACTTGTTTGTCCAAGTTGAACAAACAAGTTTTAAACCTTATATTTACTCTCAATTTTTGTATAAGCCAGCATAATACCAATAACCAGAAACACTACTCCTAATACAATTAATATGACAAGCGGCGAATTCTGTTTAATGAATAGTAATGATATGCCAATCATCTCAAACAATATCGTAAACACTAACCACAAATTAGAAACTGCCTTATTGTATCTTTTAATATCATTTACCTTAGGTGCATCACCAAAGGTAAACAAGTTAACTGGTATATTGCTTTTACGAATAGTAATACCGATATATACAAATATTAATGTTATTAATGTCCAGATAAAAAATCCCATACTAATTCTCCTTATTTTGAGCAGAACCCAACAATAAGTAACATATACCAAGACAGAAGAACACAACAGGAAATGAATGTTCATCCTTATCTATATATTGCATTATCGCCACCAAAAAGAATAATAGCAAACTTAAATAATACAAATTTAACTTTTTCATATTAGTAATTATGCACATCAAGCTTGTTATAAGGAATAGACATATTATTATCTCTTAATTCGATTTGAATAATTCTCAATGCCAATCTTCTTAAATCATACATCTCACTTCTTGGACAATAAAACCTTAACTTATAGACAATAGCCGAATCAAGGAAGGCATCGGTACCTAGATACTGTGCATCTTGTACATTATTCATAGCCGCAATTCTTACTATAATCTTATTTAAGACCTCATCAACCCTTTCAAAATCTTCTTCATATGCTAAAGGTAAATCAATATCCACCTTAGTTACATCAGACAATTTTATAATCTCTGAAATATTTCTATTACAAATACTCAAGACACTATTATCAACCAAGATTCTAATCTTAGTAGTCTTCATATTAAAGTTTTCAACCACACCAACTAGATCATTATACTTAACCATATCACCAACACTAAAGAAATGATCAGACACAATATGAACACCCATAATACTGTCTTTTAAAAAGTCTTGTAAAGCTAAACCTACTGCAGCACTGGCAAGACCTAGACCAGCTACTAAAGAAGTTACATTAATACCATTTATTTCTAGAACCATTAGGATAGCACAAGCTATAATAATTGTCTTAACCACCTGAAACGAAACCTTAACAAGACCATTCATTTGACTATTGTCTTCATGCTTAGTCAAATACTTCTTATTAATCTTGGTTAAAAACCTTAGAAAAAGAATAGTAAATAAAGCTACAATAATACTCTCAATAAGACTAGACAATGTAATTTTCTCTAAAATATTATTCACTCTTCAATTCCCTCTTAAACAATTGATCAACACCAACATAAGGATCTAAACCATCATAAACAATTTTAGATAACATACTTGTAATTGGCATCTCAACATTATACTTATCAGCTAATTCAATGGCAGCAGGCAAAGCATTCAAGCCCTCTACTACCATCCCAATCTCTTTCTTAGCTTCTTCAATTGATTTACCTTCACCCAATAAATGACCAAAACAATTATTACGGCTATGAACACTGGTACAAGTAACAATCAAATCACCAATACCCGCTAAACCAAAGAAAGTATCATTCTGACAACCCATCTTAGTACCAAGCCTTTTAATCTCTTGCAAACCTCTTGTGATTAGGGCAGCCTTGGCATTATCGCCAAAACCTAAACCATCAGACAAACCTGCAGCAATTGCCATAATATTCTTTAAGGCACCACAAATTTCAATACCCCTAATATCTTCATTAGTATAAACTCTAAAGAAATCAACAGAAAAGGTCTCTTGTACAACCTTGGCAGCTTCTAAATCCTTACTAGCAGCCACAATCGCAGTAGGCATATCCTTAATAACTTCTTCAGCATGAGTAGGACCACTTAAGACAACATACTTTAAAGTATCATTCTTATAAACATCATCAATAACTTCTGCTAAAGTTAAAAGACTATCCTTCTCCATACCCTTGGCAACATCCACAATATATTGACCATCCTCAACATATTCCTTACTTAAAGTTGCTACTTCACGAATACTAGTAGAAGGTATCGCATAGACAATCATCTCTTTATCTTTAAAAGCTTCCTTTAAATCAGAAGTATAGACAATACTATCCGGAAGTAAAACATCCTTAAAACGCTCGTGCCTATTTGTTTTCCTTAAGACCTTAGCCTTATTTTCATTGTGAACATAAACAGTCACCTCAAAACCCTTATTAGCCAATAATCTCGCTAACGAAATACCGAAAGTGCCTGCTCCAAGAACGCTTATCTTATTCATTTAAATCTTATGTTCCTTTATATATACTGCCAACACATTTAAATCTGCGGGATTAATACCCGAGATTCTACTTGCCTGGCCTAGAGTAAATGGTTTAACTTGATTAAGCTTTTGTCTAGCCTCAAGTCTTAAGTTATCCACCTTACTATAATCAATATCCTGTGGTAACTTCATACCATCCATCTTCAACATCTTATCAGCCTCTTTACGAGCCTTTTGAATATAACCCTTATATCTTATTTCAATTTGAGTATTAAAGATAACTTCATCATCATAAGAATCATTATTTAAAAATTTCAATACTTCTTTGCACTCAACACCAGGTCTTTTTACTAGCTCGTAGGCATTAAAAGACTTCATACTATCTTCTTCAAAACCCAAACTATTTAAATACTCACCAATACCAGTTGAATAATCTACTTTACTGTTCTTTAAATAAGTAATCAAAGAATTCTTTTGATCAACCTTATCAAGATATCTTTGATATCTTTCTTCACTAATCAAACCATTCTCATGACCATATTTAATTAATCTATTCTCAGCATTATCATGTCTCATCAACAAACGATACTCAGCTCTACTTGTCAATAAACGATATGGTTCATTAGTACCCTTAGTTACTAAATCATCAATCATAACACCAATATAAGCCTCATCTCTTTTCAAGACTAGAGGCTCCTTATTATTAAGTTTTCTAAGGGCATTAATACCAGCCATCATACCTAGACCTGCCGCCTCTTCATAGCCTGAAGTGCCAAGTATTTGACCGCCAATAAACAAGCCATCAATGTCTTTCATTTCTAAAGATGCTTTAACTTGTAAAGGATCTATCGCATCATATTCAATGGCATATGCATACTTGATAATCTTACAATTCTCTAGACCAATAACTGAATGTACCATTTCTTCTTGTACATCATATGGCATAGAAGTAGAAAAACCTTGTACATAAGTTAATTCATTTGTGGCATCTAGTGGTTCTAAGAATAATTGATGTCTTTCTTTATCAGAAAATCTTACAATCTTATCTTCAAAAGATGGACAGTATCTAGGTCCCACACCCTTAACAACACCTGAATACATAGAAGACTTATTTAAGTTAGCTAATACAATCTCTTTAGTCTTCTCTGTTGTATAAGTTAAGTAACAAGGCATTTGTTCCTCAATCGATCTTACTTCATCTTCCTTGGTATCTTCACTAAATCTAATAAAACGCTTACTGCCTTCTTCTAGACTAGTCTTAGAAAAATCAATAGAACTAGTTAATACTCTAGCTGGTGTACCTGTCTTTAATCTAAATAATTTAATGCCTAATTTTCTTAAAGATTCACTTAAATTCTTAGTAGTAGGCTCGTTATCAGGACCACCAGGCGTAACCGTTGCGCTTACCATACGACAAGAATCCATATAAGTACCAGTAGTTAATACTACGATATTAGATTCTAGTATTCCATTTTTTTGAAGTCTAACACCTGTAATCTTCTTATCTTCAGCCAATACTTCTTCAACAATATCCTCATATAATGTTAAGTTTTCAGTATGCATACAAAGGTCTTGCATCATCAAAGAATAAGCATTCTTATCAGATTGCACACGCATACTCCATACACCTGGCCCCTTAGTAGTATTTAACATCTTAAATTGTAAAGCTGTTAAATCAGCAACTCGGGGCATAACACCACCAAGGGCATCAACTTCTCTTACTACAATACCCTTGGCAGGACCACCAATAGAAGGGTTACATGGCATGTTGGCGATATGACTAAAAGAAATAGTCACTAATGCTGTTTTCTTACCACCATGAGCTAGAGCCATTGCGGCTTCAACACCCGCATGACCTGCACCAACAACAATCGCATCAAACATTTATAGCACCCACAAACCTGTCATATACAAGTTTCATTTCATCATAATGTTTAATAACATCCTTATACTCTTCTTCACACAAGTCCTCATATACTTCCATTAAGGTAATATATAAAGGATATAGACAAAGATCTTGAGCTAAGATAAACAAGCCCTTACAGGCATCCTTCGCTAAAGCATAGTCTTCGTTTTCTAGAAAAGTTCCAATTTCTTCAAAAAACTCATCCTTAAGATAAAACTTAACGATATTCATATATTCATCAAAATCAGGATATTTACTCTTAATAAGTTCAACATCCAAACCCAATTTCTTCAAAGTATTTTCCATATATTTAATCCCTTTTTAGAAGTGTTACTTCATTTACTCCATCAGTTTCCATAAACTTACACTTAACATTTTCACTACGGCTTGTAGGCACATTCTTACCAACATAATCGGCTTTAATAGGAATTTCTCTATGTCCTCTATCAACAAGAACAGCTAAAGATATTTTTTTTGGTCTTCCCATTTTAAAGATAGCCTCAATCGCAGCTCTTGTAGTTCTTCCTGTATAAATAACATCATCCACAATGACTACTTCCTTATCAGTAACATCAATATTAGGAAGGACGTTATTTACCTTTGGCATATCAGATAACTTAGATAAGTCATCACGATAGAAAGTAATATCTAGATTTGCCACAGGAACATTGATGTTGTTGTGTTCATTAATCTTTTCTACTATTCTATTCGCCATTGGAACACCTCTTGTCTTAATACCAAGTAGCACAAGATCGTTGATGTCGTCTGCCTTTTCAGTAATTTCAAAAGAAATTCTTGTTAATGCTCTATTCATAGCTATTTCATCTAATAACTGTACACTATTTGCCATAATAAACCTCTGTATCAATCATATCATTTTGTCTAATTTTAGACATTATTATCATAATATTCTTTTGCGTATTGAGCTAGTTTTTTCATACTTTTACTGCACATATTTTGATGGTTTTATATACAGATAATATATCTTATAAGCTGATTTAGCATCAATGCATGTCATACCTTTGTTAAATTAATAGAAAGCTTAATGGTACAAGTGGTGGTGTTAGCATAATAATTGATACTGATGAGAAAATGATGTTATCCTTTACTTAATCTATGAAAAAAAGTGAGATTAAGTAAAATATAATGATGTTTTTAACCTATTTTAATAAGAATATGCGTTATAATTTACTTAATCTAATAAAAAAATAGACATTAAGTAAATTATAAGGAGGATATCATGTTAGTAGGAAGACAAAAAGAACTAGAAATCTTAAATAAAGCAGCTTTAGATGATAAGTCTCATTTTATTGCGATATATGGTAGAAGAAGAATTGGCAAAACATATCTAGTTAGAGAAGCATATAACTATTCTTTTACCTTTTCTCATGCTGGTTTATCAAACGGTAACACAAAAGAACAACTATATGCATTTTTCTCTTCCCTAAAAGATGCTGGGTTAAAAATTAAAAGACAGCCTAAAAATTGGCTTGAGGCATTTGATTATCTAAAAGATTTAATTAAACAATCAACAGAAAAAAAGAAAATAATTTTTTTAGATGAACTATCATGGATGGATACAGCTAGAAGCGATTTGATGATGTCGCTAGAGAGCTTTTGGAATGGTTTTGCGTCTGCAAGAAAAGATGTTGTTTTGATTGTTTGTGCCTCAGCTACATCTTGGATTTTGTCAAAAGTAATTCATAATAAAAGTGGCTTGTATAATAGACTAACAGAGCAAATCCATCTAGAACCATTTGAATTAAATGAATGTTTAAATTATGTTTCTAAAAATAATTTATGTCTAAACAAAGAACAGATATTACAGTTTTATATGATATTCGGTGGTGTTCCTTATTATTGGGATTTTATTAAAAAAGAATATAGTTTAGTACAGAATATAGATAATATGTTATTCAAAAAAGATGCACCCTTAAAAGATGAGTATCAATATTTATATGCATCTATATTTAAAAAACCAGAAACCTATTTAAAAATCATAGAGACTTTGGCTAACAAGAAAATAGGGCTTACAAGAGATGAGATAATCAAGGAAACAGGTATTGGGAATACAGGTGCTTTATCTAATAAATTAGAGGAACTTGAAGTTTGTGGTTTTATTAGAAAATATAATACCCTAGGAAATAAAAGGAAGAATGCTCTTTATCAATTAATAGATCCATATACTCTTTTCTATCATCATTTTTTAAAGAACTATCCAAGTGATGAACACTTTTGGGCTAATCAAATTAATACACCAAAGATTAATACTTGGATGGGTTTAGCTTTTGAAAGATTATGTTTTTCTCACATCAAGCAAATTAAGAAGAAACTAGGTATCGCTTCAGTGCTTACTGAAGTATATTCATGGAAAATAAATGCCGATCTAGATAAGGGTCTTATCGGATCTCAAATCGATATGTTGATTGTAAGAAAAGACCAAGTAATCAATTTATGTGAGATTAAGTATTCTAATTCTCAATATGTAATCGATAAGGAAACGGATTTGAAAATTAAAAACAAGATAAATGATTTTATTAAAGCTTCAAAGACAAAATGTGCAATTATGCCAACTTTGATCACAACCTATGGTCTTGTTGAGAATTCTTATTCATCAATCATTAATTATGTTGTAAGTATGGAAGATTTATTTGATTAAAACACTTTTACTGCATATACTATTCTTCTTTCTGCATATACTTTGATGGTTTTATATGCAGAAAACACCTACTTATATGCACATAATCATATGATAATTTAAAATAGTATAATTATTCTATTAATAGGAGGCCATTTTATGAACGAAAATATCATCAAAAGAAATGAATTATTAGCAGCTAGTGTCATCAAAGAATTAGAAACTAGAAACATTAAAGGATATTATGCTAAGGATAAAGAAGAAGCTTTGAGACTTGCTTTAGAATTAATGCCAAAGGGTTCTAGTGTTGCCATGGGCGGTTGTCAAAGTGCTATTGATATTGGCCTTGTTGATGTGATTAATAATGGTGATGATTATAACTATATTGATAGAAGCAAGTTAGATAGAAGAGAAGCTCTATTAAAAGGATATGATGCTGATATTTTCTTATCTAGTGTTAACGCAATTAGTCAAGATGGAATCTTGGTAAATATTGATGGTAATTCTAATAGAGTATCTTATATTTGCCAAGGACCTAAGAAAGTAATCTTTATCGTTGGTATTAATAAAGTATGTCCTGACCTAGACACCGCAATGAAAAGAGCTAGAAATGTAGCAGCTACTACCAACGCTCAAAGATTTGATATTAATACACCATGTAAGAAAACAGGTAAATGTTTTGATTGTAGATCAATGGACACTATCTGTTGTCAATTCTTAATAACTAGATTCTCACGCCACACAGACAGAATGCATCTTATTCTAGTTAATGATGAATTAGGATTCTAAAATTTAAAAGCGTTCTTAATTGTTTGTTTATGTACTCACAAAAGAACGCTTTTTATCTTCATCATAAATATGATTATCTCCATCATTTCAACACAAATGATGGAGATTTTTTAATCTTCAATTAATTCATGATCAGAAAAATGAGCCCTACCTTCTCTTATATCCCTGATAATATCTTCCAAATAATCATCATCGCTTAATTCAAAAGGAATGCGTCCTTCTCTTGCCACCCTCTTGGCAAAAACATTAAAGGTCTCAGACATAGAAAGTCCCATCTCTAAACAAACAGCTTCCATTTCATTCTTGATTTTTTCATCTAGTTTAATATTGATATTCACTTCGTTTTTCATATCTACGTTATAAATTAAAAGAGAAGCGACATTACATCACTTCTCATTGAATATATCAAGCAGATAGCCATAACCCTCTTGTTCCATCTTGGCATAAGGAATAAAACGCAAGGCTGCACTATTAATACAGTACCTAGTACCATTTGGAGATTCAGGATCACCCTCAAACACATGACCTAAATGACTATCACCTGATCTACTTCTAACTTCCACTCTTCTCATACCATAGCTATTATCTTCCTTCTTAATAATAGATGGTTCCTCAATAGGTTTAGAGAAGGCTGGCCAACCACAGCCACTCTTGAACTTATCACTAGATGAGAATAGTGGTTCACCTGTTACAACATCAACATAGATTCCCTTCTCGAAATGATCATAGAATTCATTAAGGAAAGGCTTCTCAGTACCATTTTCTTGCGTAATACGATACTGTTCATCATTAAGCTTCTCCCTAATAAGATCTGTTGCAGGCTTCTTATAATCACCTGGATCAATTCTTAATTTAGAGAACAACTCAATTTCTTTTCTCGGAATATGACAATAGCCACCTGGATTTTTCTTTAAGTAGTTTTGATGATACTCCTCTGCCTCTATAAAATTAACCAAAGGCTCAACCTCTACCACAAAATCCTTATACCTACTTCTTTCGATATCCACAATACGTTTAACAGCTTCCTTAGCCACATTGTTAGTATAATAGATACCTGTTTGATACTGACTACCAATATCATTACCCTGTCTATTTCTAATAGTTGGATCTATCACATAGAAATAAGCTAACAATATTGCATCTAAGCTAATCTTATCAGGATCATACTCAACTCTAACTGTTTCCTTAAAACCAGTATCACCTTTTAAGATTCTTTTATAATTAGCTAAACTCTCATCAATTCCATTGGCATAGCCGCTAGTTGCACTGATGACTCCATCCATTGACTCCATCAACAACTCAAGACCCCAGAAACAACCACCAGCCAAATAAATTACATTCTCAGTAGTATCTTGATACTTACTATCTTCATACAAATATTCTTTTTTCATCTTCTTTTCCTTACACGCACTTATTGTTACTAACAATATAACAATTAATAGTATTTTACTTTTCATAATATAAACTTTCTAGGTAAAAGAAGAATTTAGATATTACTTACTTACTTAAAGCTTCTTGAATATACTTATCTAACATTTCCTTTTGAGCATCTTCCATAAGAGCACCTAAGATTGGCTCACCAACAATATTACCTTGGGAATCAATAACGTAAGTAATAGGATATGCGAGGATGTTTTCAGTGAACTCGCCTGCTGCGCTATCCTTTGCGAAATAAAAGTTTCTATAAGTTACACCCTTTGTAGCTAATAAGTCCTTCGCTTCCTTAATATCTTCTTCCTTACCATCTAACAACGTAGTATTAACACCAACTAACTCCCCGCCCATTTCTTTATAATCTTTATTTAATTTTTCTAAATCGGCAAGTTCCGCAACACATCCTGTACAACCAGTAAACCAATAATTAACTACTGTAAACTTATTATTCTTAAATACTTCCTTACTATCAACATCATTACCATCTAAGTCTTTACCAGTAAATGAAGGATAAGCTTCCATCTCTTCCATATTCATACTAGAATCATTTGCCTTAGCTGAAAGATCTGGATACTTATTTTCAAGCTCTGTTAGCTCAGTCTCAATATCCTTAATCTTTTGAGCTTGACCCTTAATATAGCCATAATCATCTTCTGATAATTCATCCTTAATGATTTCAACCATCTCTAATAAGAAATCACCATAATTCTTACCATCTTCAATCATAGACATCTTATCACTTGCCATATAAACCTTTTCCCATAGCTCAGTATCCTTACCTAGGATCTCATTCTCTTCAGCCATCAATTCTTTATATCTAGCTAAAGCCTGAGCCTCTAGATTATCATCCTTCTTACAAGCTACAAGACCTACCAACATTAATACTGTTAATAAGCTTACTAATAATTTTTTAATCATTTAATTTACCTTCTTTCTTTAAATCTAAGCCAAAATTATAGCTTAGTGCTTTTACAGGACATGCCTTAATACAATCACCACATCTAATACACTCATTGTGTTGAGGATTTTTAGTCACATCAACATCCATCTTACATGTTTTTACACACTTTCCACAACGCACACACTTGTCTTCTTCAAACTTAATCTTAAATAAAGATATCTTATTGAACAAGGCATAGAATGCGCCAAGAGGACACAACCACTTACAGAATGGTCGATAGAAGATAGTACTTAGGATAACTATAATCACAAGAATTGAAAACTTCCAAGTAAATAGTTTACCTAAGGCTGCTTTAACACTTGGATTAACAAGTGATAAAGGTAGTGCACCCTCTAGTACCCCTTGAGGACATATGTACTTACAAAAGAAAGGATTAGCCATATTTACATCGTTTCTAACTAAAATGGGTAGTAAAATTACAAACACTACAAGGATTACATATTTTAAGTAAGTTAAGAAATGTAACTTCTTAGTAGAAAACTTCTTAGTTGGAATCTTATGTAATAATTCTTGAAACCAACCAAAGGGACATAAGAAGCCACAGATTAATCTTCCAAACATTACGCCAAAGAATATTAGGATACCACTGACATAGTATGAGAATCTAAACTTACTAGATCCTACAACAGCCTGGAAAGAGCCAATTGGACAAGCCCCTGTGGCTGCAGGACATGAATAACAGTTAAGACCTGGTACACATACTGACTTGGCCTTTCCTGTATAAATAGAAACTTTACTAAAGTTTGAAACATGGGGGTTAGTAAATAGTGTAGCTAAAGCTTGAATGAAGCCTCTTTTCTTAGCTACTTCGCAAGATATTTTCTTTTTATCCAATGCCAACACACTCCAAGCAGATTTTTATCGCTTTTCCTAATACTGTATCTACCTCTTTTCGATAGATTCCATATCCTATCATTACTATAGCTAACAATAATGTTAGGACTTGAATACTTCCTTTTTTCATAAGCTAACCAATCCTTTCGCACTTATCTTAGTATATGAGAAATAAAATTGGCGTTAAGAAAAAACTTTATATTAACTTTATATCGAATTGATATAATTTGAAACGAGGTGAAATAAATGCGCTTATTAATAATAGAAGATGAACAAGAATTATGTTTAATGAATTGTAAAGTACTAAAGTCAAAAGGCTACAGTGTTGATTATTGTTTCAACGGTGAAGAGGGAATGGAACTATTAGAAGTAGAAAATTATGACCTTGTCATATTAGACTTAAACCTACCAGGAATGGATGGCATGACTATTCTTTCTAACTTTAGACAATTCAATAGAGAAACGCCTGTCTTAATATTATCTGCCCTAGTATCTGTTAATGATAAGGTAAAAGGTTTAGATGCAGGTGCTAGTGATTATTTAACTAAACCATTTCATTTTGAAGAATTAGAAGCACGTATTCGTTCTTTAACTTATCGTAACTTTAAACAAAACGATACATCTTTAAAATGTGGTGATATTACTTTTGACAGTATTAAAAGACAATGTCAAATAAATGGAGACAATGAATCTCCCCGGGTCAAGACCCGGGGTATCTTACCCTAAGCGATGCAAATGT
>ERZ827168.2211-NODE-2211-length-23623-cov-4.691573_pt1 | contig 23623 bp, 18 predicted proteins | sample MGYA00519868_ERZ827168 | MGnify/ENA primary metagenome ERZ827168 (study PRJEB31778, sample SAMEA3449271) | human gut metagenome | biome: human gut; feature: human-associated habitat; material: faeces | place: United Kingdom | collected 2010/2012 ...
GCCGCTATCTGGACGCGCTCAAGCTCATCAAGCAGGATAACCCGTTCCCGGCCGTTTGCGGCAGCATCTGCAACCGCCGCTGCGAGGACGCCTGCACCCGCGGCAACGTTGACCGCGCCGTCGCCATCGACGAGATCAAGAAATTTGTCGCCGAGCAGGAGCTGCAGGCCGACAAGCGCTACATCCCGAAGGTCATCACCCACCGCGGCATCGCCGATCCGTACCCGGAGAAGATCGCCATCATCGGCGCCGGCCCGGCCGGCCTGTCCTGCGCCTACTATCTGGCGAACATGGGCTATGAGAACGTCACCGTGTTCGATAAAAACGAGGTGCCCGGCGGCATGCTGACCCTCGGCATCCCGAGCTTCCGTCTCGAGAAGGACGTGGTGAACGCCGAGATCGAGGTGCTCAAGGAGATGGGCGTCCACTTCCAGTGCGGCGTCGAGATCGGCAAGGACATCACCATCGACCAGCTGCGTGAGCAGGGCTACAAGGGCTTCTATCTGGCCATCGGTGCGCAGAAGAGCGCGCCCATCGGCATCCCGGGCGAAGAGCTCTCCGGCGTGTACGGCGGCGTGGACTTCCTGCGCAAGGTCAACCTCGGCAAGAAGCCGCGCATCGGCAAAAAGTGCGCCGTCATCGGCGGCGGCAATGTCGCCATGGACGTCTGCCGCACGGCTATCCGCCTCGGCGCGAAGGATACTTACGTCATTTACCGCCGCAGCCAGGCTGAGATGCCGGCGGACGCGGAGGAAGTCGCGGAAGCCATGGAAGAGGGCGTGCAGTTCCGCTTCCTGAGCGCTCCGGCCGAGATCCTCGGCGAAAACGGCAAGGTCAAGGCCCTCAAGGTTGAGATCATGGAGCTGGGCGAGCCCGATGCGAAGGGCCGCCGCAAGCCCGTCGGCACCGGCAAGTTCGAGACCATCGAGGTCACGTCCGTCATCGGCGCCATCGGCCAGCGCGTCGACCTCGGCCGCATCGCGCCCGAGGCCATGGCCTTCAACCGCAACGGCACCGTCCAGGTCGACCGTGTGACGTATCAGACCGCGCAGCCCGACGTCTTTGCCGGCGGCGACGTGGTCACCGGTCCGAAGTTCGCCATCGACGCGATCGCGGCCGGCCGCGAGGGCGCCGTGTCCCTGCACCGTTTCGTGCATGAGGGCCAGAGCCTGACGCTGGCGCGTGACCCGCGCGAGTTCTACGAGCTGGACAAGAGCAACGCCGTCCTGCCCATCGACTGCTTCGACGCTCCGGCGCGCCAGACTGTCGCGCACGACGCGAGCAAGGCCAAGACTTTTTCCAACGACCGCATCACCTTCACCGAGGCACAGGTCAAGGCGGAGGCGTCCCGCTGCCTCGGCTGCGGCGTGTCCGTCGTCGACCAGAACAAGTGCATCGGCTGCGGCCTGTGCACCACGCGCTGTGAGTTTGATGCCATCCATCTGACCCGCGATATGCCGGAGGCCAGCCGTATGTACCGCACCGAGGACAAGATGAAGGCCATCCTGCCGCACATGGTCAAGCGCGCTGCGAAGCTCACCATCAAGGACATCAAGGAAAAGTGCGCGAAGTAAACCCGTCGGAGGAACATACCCATGCATGAACTCGGAACCGTGTTCTATGTCATTCGCGAGGTCGAGCAGGTCGTCGAGGAAAACCACCTGACCAAGGTTGCCAGCGTCACGCTGGAGATCGGCGAGGTCAGCGGCATCATTCCGTACTATCTGACGGACTGCTGGCAGTGGGCGATCCAGAAATCGCAGTATCTGAAAGAGGCGGAGCTGAAGATCGAGACCATTCCCGCCGTGACCTTCTGCGAGGACTGCAAGCAGACATATCCCACGGTAAAATACGCAAAAATATGCCCGCACTGTAAAAGCGAGCATACCTATCTGGTGTCAGGCAACGAATATAACATCAAAGAGATCGAGGCCTGTTAGCATCCCAAAAACGAACACGGAGAACGAAAAATCGTTCTCCGTGTTTTTTGGTATATATCATATCCCGACCGGCGCGCGGTCGATCGGCAGCTGGATGATCTCGAGCTTTCGCAGTGCGGCGTATTCGAGCGTGCGCGCCGTGCCGCCCGGACGTCCGTCAAAGGCGGCGATGAGGATGCGCGAGGCGTCGACCATGTAGCGGTTGCGGCGCATCATGCAGCCCGGCGTGTACGCCTCCTGCACGAGCGTCTGATAGTCGCACTGGCGCAGGTCGTAATCATAGCGCGCGCGCAGCTCCGGCCGCCAGCGGTCGGCCTGTCCGGAGAAGGGGATGGCCGCCTCGATTGTGACCTCCGGGTGACTGAGGCGCAGATAGCGCGTGGCGTCGAAAAAATACAGGTCGCAGCCGTTGGCCATGCCGCAGATAAAGTGGCGGATGCCGTCGGCATAGACGGCGTCCACGGCGTCAAAGATCTGCTGCTGGAGCTTCCGGCAGCGGGGGTCATTCTCATCACTGCCCCAGGGCAGCTTGTATTCGCGGTATCCGGTGAAGCAGCAGGTGTGTTCGCGCTCAGGCATGGCGGCAGTCTCCTTTTCGGTGCTGGCATCCATTGTACGCGACAAAAAAGCGTCTGTCAAACCTTCCCTGAAAAAAGTGCTTGCAATCTCTGGACATTGTGTTATAATGCAGACAGTCAAACAACTGAATCGAGATGTCTTCGGGGCAGGGTGTAATTCCCGACCGGCGGTGATAGTCCGCGAGCCGAATGTGGTTGAATCGGTGCAATTCCGATACCGACAGTATAGTCTGGATGATAGAAGATGTTACGAACCTCCATAAGTTCGCAGCGCCTGAAGGACATGTTCTTTCAGGTGTTTTTCATTCCATGGAGGTGCTTTGTCATGTTGAAAGAAAACCTGTCCTTTATCGGTGTCTGCGCGCTTGTGTTCGCGGCATTGCTCGGCCTTGCGTATCTGTTTGAGCGCACGGTCTGCCACGATCTGCAGCGCCGCAGCCGCAGCCGCAACATCAGCTATGTGGCCATGTTCTCCGCTCTCGGCGGCGTGCTGATGCTGCTTGAGATCCCGCTGTTCTTCGCACCCGGCTTCTATAAGATGGACCTGAGCGAGCTGCCGGTGCTCATGAGCGCGTTCTATCTCGGCCCTGTGGCCGGTGTCGTCACCGAGCTGCTCAAGGTGCTGCTCAAGCTTCTGCTCAAGGGCACGAGCACGGCTTTCGTCGGCGACTTTGCCAACTTCGTCGTCGGCTGCACGTTCGTCCTGCCCGCCGCCGTCATCTACCACCACCACAAGACCCGCCGCACCGCCATCGTCGGCATGGCCGTCGGCACGCTGTGCATGACGGTGTTCGGCAGCCTCTTCAACGCCCTGTATCTGATCCCGAAGTTCGCCGAGCTGTTCCACCTGCCGATCGATCAGATCGTCGCCATGGGCACGGCCGTGAACAAGGGCATCACCAGCGTGCCGACGCTCGTGCTGTTCGCCGTCGTCCCGTTCAACCTCATCAAGGGCATCGTTGACTCGGCGCTGACGTATCTGCTGTATAAGCGCGTGGAGTTTTTGCTCTTCCCGGAGCTGCGCAAGAAGAACCAGACCCCGTCGGTGCAGCCCAAAACGCCCACCCCGCAGCACTGAGGCGCAGACCGTAACCGTATCCCAAAACCGCCGGCAGGCATCAGCCTGCCGGCGGTTTTTCGTCCGTGCAGCAGCGGCGCACCGTGCGCAGCAGCAAGGTGAAGCTGAGCGTAAAGTTCACGCACTCATTGAAATACAGGACAAAGAGATATCCGGCCAGCCCGAACCGCGGCAGCAGCGCCCACACGAGCACCACGCCGAGCGTGGCGTCGAGCACGTTGATGGCCATGCAGCGCGTCTGCTGGCCGAGCCCGCGCAGACAGCCGTCGGTCACAGTGTCGAGATACATCACCGGCACGAGCGGCGCCAGCAGCCGGATGTAGCGCCCCGCGTCGTCCGAGTGGTAGATCAGCCGTCCGAGCGGCCCGGAAAACGCCAGCAGCAGCACGGCCGTGCCGCACGCAAACAGCAGGCACCGGTACAGCAGCGTGCGCACCAGCCGCCGGATGTCCCCGCACCGGCCGGATACCTGCGCCGTCGTCAGCTCCGGCACGAGCAGATCCGCCAGCGCATACAGCAGGCATGAAGGGAAGAGCACCACCGGCAGTGCCATGCCGTGCACGATGCCGTAGCCCGCGAGCGCGCGGTCGGCCGTCAGGCCGGCGCTTTTGAGCCCGCGCGGGATGAGCAGGTGCTCGAGCGTCGTGAGCGACGTGCGCGCATAGGCAGACACCGCCAGCGGCAGCGCCACGGCAAGCATCCGCCGCGTCAGGTGCGGTACGGTGTCGCCGCCGCGGCGGTATTTGCGCCGGTCGAGCGTGTACATCGCTGTCATCATCAGCAGCGACACCGCGTCTGCGCACGCGCCGCCCGCCGTGACGGCGGCGCAGCTCTGCTCGAGATCGCCGGCGGCCGCAAGGGACAAAAACCACATCACGCACGTGATGCTCACCAGTTGCTCGATCAGATGCACGAGCGTTGGCTTCCACACGCGGCCGGAGGCGGTGAAGTACCCGTCCATGACCGCCGAGAGCGCGATGCACGGCAGGCTGATGCTCGTGATGCGCAGCGAGCGCACCGTGCGCGCGTCGCCGATCCAGAGAAAGCCCACGGGCTCAGCCAGAAAATATACCAGCGTGCCCGCGCACAGGCCGAAAAACAGCGCATAGCACGCGCAGCGGCGCATCGCACCTGTGACGCCCGCGCCGCGCTCGAGTCCCATCTCCTCGGAGATCAGGCGCGTGGCGGCAAAGCGGATGCCGGAGATGGCGAAGGTTGCAAACAGCACGCTCACCGACAGGACGAGCTGGTAGAGCCCGATGCCGGCCGCGCCGATGTGTCCGACGAGCCACGCCTGAAAGACGAGCGCGATGCAGCGCATCACGATCGACGAGCCGGTCATGAGCGCGGTGTTGACGATGAGCCTGCGATGTGTGTGCACGCGCGCGGCCTCCCGACGCAGTTTGTACCACTCTATGGCGCGGGAAGGTAAAACATGCCGCCTGCAAATCTATGCACAAGCGCAAAATAATTGAGCAGCAGGGGAGCTCGAGGGGGCAAGGCCCGCCTCGAATAAAATCCATGCATTTATCCCGAAGTCCGGTTCGGACTTCGGGATAAATGCATGCCGCCCGGCGTTTGCCGGACGGCATCTTGTGCATCTTCAGGTGTGCAGGTCGGTCTTGATCTTCGTCGTGGAGATCTCGGGCGTGCGGGGGAGGTAGACGACCTCGCATTTGTCCTTCAGGAAGTCGAACTTTCCCTTCCAGTCGTCGCCCATGACGAACACGTCCACGTGGTATTTGTCCACGTCGGTGATCTTCTGGTCCCAGCTCTCCTCCGGGATGACGAGGTCGACATAGCGGATCGCCTCGAGCATCCGCTTGCGGTCCTCGTAGGAGAAGTAGCTCTTTTTCTGCTTCTGCTCCCAGTTGAATTCGTCGGTGCTGAGCGCGACGATCAGATAATCGCCCTGCTCCTTGGCGCGGCGGAGGAGGTTGATGTGTCCGTAGTGCAGCAGGTCAAAGGTGCCGTAAGTGATGACGCGTCTCATGTGTGCTCCCTTTCCCGGAGGCGCTCGGCCAGAAACGCGGCGACGCGCTCGGCGGAGTGTCCGTCTGTGTATTGATTGGTCAGCTTTGTGAGCTGCAGGCGCTTGGCCCGCAGCGGATCGTCGCCCGATGCAAGCTGGGTAAAAAACGTCCGGAAATCGTCCGGTGTGTCGAGCATAGCCGCGCTCTCACGCAGCGGCTGCGGGTCGATGGCAAAGCCCGGCTGTCTGGCATAGGCGTCGATGTCCTCGAACGTCAGCCCCACGGGCTTGCCCGTGAGCAGATAGTCAAACAGCACGGAGGAATAGTCCGTGATGAGCGCGTCCGTGCAGGCGAGAAATTCATAGGATGTGATGCCGTGCGCGGCGAAGAGCCCGTCGTCGATGAAGCGCAGGTTGCTCAGCTCCAGTGCGCGGATGTGCGCGAGATCCTGCGCCGGGTGGGGCTTGACGATCACGAGCGTGCCTGTCTCCCGTGCTGCCGCGTTTACGGCCTCGGCCGCTGCCGGGTCGTGGATGACGGGGATGGAGATGTCCGTCGTTGTGACGAGGTCGTTTTTGTGCTGGCGGTAGGTGGGATACCAGACGACGAAGCGGTCAAACTCCGCGCCGAAGATGTCCTTCAGGTCACATTTTTGCGTGAACAGCTCATCGTTGCGCGGGAAGCCGAGCGTGACGAGCTTGTCCTGCGGGATGTGAAATTCATAGCTGTTGACAGCGTCAAAAAACGGCGCCTGGCTCAGCGCCCAGTCGGTCGTCGGGTCGCAGAAATAGTAGTCGTGCACGCTTTTGAGCGGGCTGCCGTGCGTCAGATACAGGTGCACGGTCTCCGGCCGGAGCGTCTGGATCTGGCCGTTGCAGTCCACGATGGCGGCGGCGCGGGCGCGCAGACAAAACAGCCGCAGCAGCGCCCATTTGCCATGCGTGCCGACAAAGCCGACGTTCTTTTCATGCACGTGCCGGAAAGCTGCCGGATCCGGTACGACCCACACGAGCCGGTACCGGTCGTTCCAGCCCTGGGCCAGCAGCTCACGATACAGGGCGCCGGTGTTGTCGCCGAGGGGCGGCGCACTCTCGAGCAGGATGACCGGTTTGCCGGGCAGCAGACTCAGCAGATGCACAAGCAGGCGTTTTAAGCGTTGTTTCATTTTCTCAGCACCTTTCGCACCATACCGCCGACGAGCGCTTTTTCATATCCGTTCATGGACAGCAGCCACACGGAGGCACAGTAGATCGCTGTGTAGACGACGATGCCGCCGAGCAGCATCGGAATGCTGTAGAGGTTCACAAACAGCATCATCAGCATGCCGCACGCGGCGGGCGGCAGCAGGCCGAGCGCCATGCGCCCGATGTTCTTCCAGAACACGGTCACGTCGATGTTCAGCCGCCGCTGATAGAAGATGTTCATTACGAGCCCGTTTGCCAGCGCGACGGCGACGGCCGTGCCGATCGCGCAGCCGATCGCGCCGAGGTACTGGCACAGCCAGATGCTGATGGCGAGGTTGCCGATGGCCATGGCTCCGTAGATGATCGAGCGGTATTTGTGCAGGTTCTGCGCACGCTGCATCTCGATGCCGAGGTTTTGCGTCAGCGGCACCATGCCGGGGATGATGAGCAGCAGCACAATGATATACGCATCGTCATAGCCCGGCCCGGCCCAGAAATAGATAAACGGCTTGCCGAAGAAGATGATGCCCGTGCACACGAGCGACAGAATCAGAAACTGGATGCGCCCCACGCGCACGAACAGCTCCGTGAGCACGGAGCGCAGGCGCGCCTTGTCATCCTTGTTATCCTGCACGAGCTGGTGGATGCGCGGTGTGAACACGGACGACACCGCCGTTGAAAACGAGATGAAGTACGTGTGCAGCTGCTGGCCGACGGCGTAGACCGCCGTGGCGGCGGTGCCGCAAAAGCGCGTGATGATGAGCTTGTCGAGGTTGTTGTTGACCTGGTCGACGACCATGTTGATGGCGATAAAGCCGGAGAACACGGCAATGTCCTTGAGCACGGCACCGTCAAAGCCCCGGAACAGAACCCGGATGTGCAGCTTGCCGAAGCAGTAGATCAGCCGCAGCACGTCCACGAGCACCGAGATCGTCACCGTGATAACGACCATGCCGATCGAGCCATAGCCCGCCAGCAGCACCGGCAGCGTCACGAGCGGGGACACGACCGTGCGCAGGATCTCCGTCGCCTTCAGGAACACGAACTGCTCCTGCGCACTGATGATGTTGCTGAATACGCTCATCGGGAAGCTCACGGCGAGGTTCGCCGTCAGCAGCAGCATGAGGATGCGCGCCGTGTGATACTCAGCGTCCGTCAGGCCGGTCTTGAACACCATCTCCAGATGAAATGTCAGGTACAGCCCGCACGCGAGCGCGATCAGACCGATGACGGAAAACACGATCAGGAACAGGCCGTTGAGCCGCGCGATCTTGTCGTCCGCCTTTTCCTTGCGGTAGAGGATGTAGTAGCGCACATAGCTGCCGCCGAAGCCGAGACTGAGCACCGACAAGATGGCGATCGTCGAGGCGACGGTGGAGTACAGGCCGTATTCGCTCTTGCCGAGGATGCGCAGCATGAACGGCGTGTAGGCAATGGAGACGATGATGTTGAGCGTCATCTGCACATACGTGAGCAGAGAGCCGGAACGCAGTTGATTGTGATGCTTCATAGTGTCAGTGTCCGGCGGCGGCGAACAGCAGGTGCACCGCCCGGTACTGCTTCTTCCCGAGCAGGGACAGCACCAGCCTTTTGCGCGCCGGATAGCCTTTCAGATAGGGGTTGTGCCGGTAGTCGGGGAAGCGCGCGGCGGTGAAGTCCAGCAGCTGCGGCAGCAGCGGGTGCGTGCTCTGTGCCTTGAGGATGCGCACGGACGCATCATAGAGCACATTGTCTACGCAGAGCTTGCCCAGCTCGTTTTCATACTGCTCGAACAGGCCGCGCGCCTGATACCACGTCAGCACATCGTCGATCGCGTCCATGATCTCGGCGTTGGCGTCGAGCGCGCGCTTGGTCACGGAGCCGGCGTGCTGCCGGTAGAGATAGAGCACGTCCGGCAGGATCACAACGGACCTTGCCGCCGTGAGCATCTTGCGCGTCATGCACAGATCCTCGCCCCAGCCGCGGGCGCGGAAGCGGATGTCCGTGTCCGTGAACAGGGTGCGCCGCCACGCGGCGATGCAGGCCGACGGGCGGTTGAGCAGCAGGGCAGGGGTCTCCGGAAGCGTCAGCGGCGTGCGCAGCGGCAGGTCGTCGGTGAACACCGCGCCGTCATTGTCGCCGGTCATGCGCAGGCCAAAATAGCAGACGTCGGGCGCGAGCGCCTCCAGCGCGGCGGACAGCACGGCGAACGCCTCCGGCGTGTAGCTGTCGTCGCTGTCGAGAAAGAGCACATAGTCTCCCTGCGCGAGCGGGAGCGCCGCGTTGCGCGCGTCGCCCGCGCCGCCGTTGGGCTTGTGCAGCACGCGGATGCAGTCCGGATGCTCGCACGCGAGCGTGTCGCACAGCGCACCGCTTTCGCCGTCGGTCGAGCCGTCGTCCACGAGCAGAACCTCAAAGTCCGCGCCCGTCTGTCCCAGCACGGAGTCTACGCACGCGCGCAGGTATTCCCAGCCGTTGTAGACCGGGATGATGACACTGAATTTCATAGCTTCCTCCAGTCCGGGCGCTCAGCCGAGCTTGTCCTTCACGGCAAAGAGCATCCGCACGGTGCGGTATTTGCGCTGCCGCAGCAGGCGCAGGATCAGTTTGTGGCTGCGCGAGAGCGTCTGCAGGTACGGGTTTTCCATGTAGTCCGGGAATTGCGCCTGCACATAGTCCTGAAACCGGTCGAGCAGCTCGCTCTGCGGATCCACGCGCAGCACGCGCACCGAGGCTGCCAGCAGCACATGATCCACCGCCAGGCGCGACAGCTCGTTGTAGTAGCGCTCGAACAGGCCGTTTTCACGGTACCAGTCGAGGAGATTATCAAAGGCTGTGAACAGCTCGGCGTTGCGCGCCGTGTTCGTGTTGCGCGTGATGGAGTTGGTGCGGTCGACATAGTAATACAGGATGTCCGGCACGAAGGCGGCGCTTTTGGCCAGCGCCAGCAGCTTCACCGAGGTACACAGATCCTCATACCAGATGCGCGCCGGGTAGCGCACACCGGAATCCATGAACAGGCTGCGCCGCCAGATACGGCTCCAGGGGGATGGCATAGTCTGCATCAGCTCGGGCGTGTCGGCGAGCGTGAAGGTGCGGTCGGTCGGCAGGCGATCCACCAGCTCCTTGACCACAACGCCGTTTGCTTCCAGCGCTGCGCCGAAGCCGATGATGTCGCTCCCGAAGCGGGCGACGGCGTCGGCCAGAACGCGGAACATGTCGGGGGCGATGTAGTCGTCACTGTCGATGAAGATCAGGTACTCGCCCTGCGCCGCCTCGATGCCGACGTTGCGCGCCTCGCCCACGCCGCCGTTCGGCTTGTGGATGGCGCGGATGCGTTCCGGGTGCGCCGCGGCATAGCGGTCACAGATCGCACCGCTCTCGCCGTCGGTCGAGCCGTCGTCGATGAGGATGACCTCATAGTCGGTGAAATCCTGCGCCAGCACGGAGTCGATGCACTTGGGCAGGTAGTCCTTGACGTTGTAGACCGGGATGACAACACTGAAGATCATGCGCGTTTCTCCTCTCCGTCCGGCAGTGCGTCCGGCTGCTCGCTGCGCATCTGCGTCAGGTAATAGACCACGGCCAGCAGCACCGACATGTAGATCGAGGCGTTCGGCCGCCGCAGTACGCCGGCAGTGAAATAGGCGTATACCAGACACAGGCACAGTCCGATGCCGAAGGCGCCGGCCTCTATCGTGAAGTATTTGCGGAAATCCTTGATCAGGCATTTGATGATCAGGTACAGGAAATAACCGATGAAGGCGACCATCATGGCCAGCCCTACCCAGCCGTACAGGAAACAGATGCCGTGGAAGTCGTTTTCCACGTCGTAGATCTCGCCGTCAAAGGCCATGCGGCCGAGTTCCATACCGAACAGGCGGGAGGTGAACGGCTGCTCGTCGAGCAGCATCTCGCAGAAGACGATCTTGCGGTGACGGGTCGCCGTAATGTCCGTGACCTGCGCGGAGTAGTCGTAGGCGGACATGACGCGCGCCGTGCCGAAGCGCTGGCACATATTCGGCGAGTAGAAATTATAGATCGTGCACAGGGCGTGGTAACGCTCCTCGGGCGTGACGGTGGATGTGCCGTCCTTATTGCCCTCGGCGCGCTTGATCATGACGTTGGCGTCATTCTGCTTGTAGCTCATGGCCTCATTGTAACGGTTCTGGTTGATGTACATGGGCGACTGCTTGTAGGTCGCGCAGCACACGGCGAGGATGAGCACCAGCACGGCGATGTAGCGCTTGGAGGTGCGCGCCTTGCCGGTCAGCACCAGCACGATCGGCACGCCGAGCGCGACGACGGCGATCGAGAAAAACGCCAGACGCGTTCCCATGAGATAGAGCTGACCGAGCGCCGCAACGCTCGTGAGCGTGAAGAGCAGAAACTGCCTGCGGCGGTAGCAGAGCAGGATGACGATGGGCGCAAGTATGCTCATGATCGCGCTCTGCGCGTTGCCGAACGAGTACCAGCCGAGGATGCCCACGTTGGTGGACTGATAGGTCGCCGAGGAGGTGTGCGTGAGCACGCTCACGATGACGGAGGCCGTGATGATCCAGAAATCGAGCAGCAGGCCGGTCTCAAACGCGCGGCCGCACTTGTCGTTCGCCCGCAGGAAGGAGATGAAGCACAGCACGAACAGCGGCATCTGCACGACGCGCACGAAGTTGGTCAGGTCGTAGACGATGCGCTGGTAGCCGACGATGAAGCAGGAGATGCAGTGCCCGATGAGCAGCACGGCACAGGCGGCGACGGCGATGCCGTAGACCTTCTTGCGCGCGGAGGTGAAAAATCCGAGCAGGCACACGACGGCGAACACGGCAAAGCGCAGCAGCAGCGTGATGGTGTTGCTCATGCCGAGCCGGTCCGTCCAGAAGGACAGAATGTCCATCAGCGGCTGGATCGCCATGAGGATGATGACAAACGTGGGCAAAAGGCGCGCGAGTGCGCCGGAGGCGTGGGTTTCTTGACTCATGAATGTGTTACTCCTTTGTTTGGGTGGCATCGGAAGGGACCGGCCAGCAGGCGCGCAGGATCAGCAGCACGATCGCGCCAAGCACGAGGCCGAGCACGAGGCCGATGCCGGTGCGCAGCAGCGAAACGAGAAAGTGCGCGCGAATGTGGCAGAAGGTGTTGGCGACGGAGGCAAATCCGATCGCACCGAAAACGCCGAACAGCCACGCAGTCAGGCGGCTGCGGTGCGCGGCGCAGCAATAGGCCGCGGCGATGGCGGGGTAGGCGATGAGAAATTCCTTTGTGCGCGGCCGGAACAGCAGTACACGCTCCAGCCAGTTGCGCGCGCGCTGCTCGCCGACGGAGACGGACAGCATCCCGTCGCCGGTGCGCAGGATGTAGACCGTGCCGACGGCGGCGAGGATCACCAGCAGGCACAGCAGCTTGCGCCGCCAGTGGCGGCTGTTTTCCTGCCGCAGCGTCTCCAGATTGGTTCGCAGCGAGTGACCGCGCGTGTGCAGCAGCGCCATAGCCAGAAGCACCATGCCGACGGCATACACGGCCAGTTGGCTGAGCTTCACACCGCGAAACAGCCGCAGCACGAGCAGATATTCCGACCCGCTGAGGATCGCGCCGATGTAGCAGCAGCCCCAGAGCGTGATCGCAACGCAGAGCGCCGTCATGCCGATGTAGCGGCCGATGCGCGGGCGCGTCTGCGCACTTTCGCGCAGCATGGCTGCAAGCACTGCGACGGCCAGACACGGGAACACAATGGCAGCCAGCAGCGCAAGCGCCGTGCTCTGCAGGGCAGGCGCGAGCAGCGCGCCGCCCACGCTCTCCGCGCAGCCGAGCGCGAACAGCAGCACGCGCAGCCAGCGCGCACGCAGGGACACGAAAACGCCCAGCAGCACGATCGCTGCGGCGAACACGCCGATGCCGCACAGCATCAGCAGCACGGGGCTGACCGTTTTGGCCGGGATGCCGGTGATGGCGCCGTACTGATAGCCGGCCGGCGCGATCCGCTGCGCCAGATCCTGCAGCAGCTGTGTGTACACCTCCGGCTGCGCGACGGTCTCGCCCTCGGCGTCCGTCAGCGGCGTGAGCCACAGCACGGTCATGCCGCGGTCCACGACGGCACGGTAGAGCATATTGACGATCTCCTCCGCGCCGCTGTAGCCGAGCGTCTGATAGCGTGCGCGGAACGTCTGGTTGAGCCAGAAGCCCTTGACCATGTCGCCGGTATATCCGTCGAGCGTGTACCCATCCGGAAGGACACAGCCGGTCTGGTTCCTGTCTTCAATGAGCACGAGTGTGCTGCCGCTTTCGCGCAGCGCGTCGAGCACCTGCGCCTGCGCCAGCGGCTCGGTGTCGGTGTCGACGCCGGTCTGTCCGGCGGCGGCAAGTGTGTCATACCGCGCGGCAAAGAAATATGTGCCGCCCTGTGCAAGGCCGCCGGCCTGCGCCGTGCCCAGCCCCGCATCCTGCGCGGCGCGCACGATGTCCGGGTCGGCAAGCTCTGCCGGTGTGACCAGCAGCTCACGCGCGCCGGCGTCCGCCAGCTGTGTCAGCCAGTCCTGCACCGGGATGCCGGATGCGTCCGAGAGCGCACAGACGTCCTCGTAGCTGACGACCACGTCGACCTGCCGCTGCGTCTGCTCAACACCGATCCGGACGCCGAGCAGCCAGAAGGCCGCCAGCGTGCAGATGGCTGCCACGATCAAAAATAGACGGTAAGAGTGGAGAAATTGTTTCATAATCACGCACGCTTTCTAAATTTTTGCACGATCGTCTGCAGTGCCTCCCGCTCGCGCAGCAGCCAGCAGATGCCGGCGTACAGCCCGATGCCGACAAGGCCGAGCGCGCAGAATTCCAGCAGGGTCAGGAGCTTGCTCAGCTCCGGGCGGTACAGCAGCGTCTCACAGCCCCACATCGCCGCGCCGGTCAGCACGGCGGCAGCGAGGTTTTTGAGCAGCTTGCCGGTGCGCAGACTGCCGCGCGTGTCGCGGAAGAAGCAGACGAGCGCAATGACACCGCCGACGGTCAGCGACACGGCGGTCGTCCGCGCGATCAGGCCGCAGCTCTGACCGCTCCGGAACACGAGGTTGAGCGCAATGTTCAGCGCCAGCACCACGGCATTGATGAGCAGCGGCGTCAGCGTTTTGTGCATGGTGTAGTATGCTTTGTTGATCAGGTCCAGCACGCAGAAGCCCGCCATGCCCAGTGCGTACATGGCGAACACGCTGCTGGTCATCTGCGTGGAGACGGTGTTGAAGTTGCCGCTCTCGAACAGGACGTGGATGATCGGCACGGCAAAGGCGGAAAACAGCGCCGAGAACGGCAGAATGACAAACAGGGTGTTTTCCACCGTGCTGCCGACGTAGCGCTTATATTCCTGCGCATTTACCTGCGAATAGGTCAGGTTGTATTTCGGGAACAGCACGACGCTGATGCTGTAGATGAGCGTCGTAGCGACCGGGGTGAAGAGCTTGTCTGCGTAATACACGGCACTCACAGCACCGCTGCCAAATGCGGAGACGGTGTTGGAGTCGGCCAGATAGCACAGCAGGAAGATAGATGTGGTAAACACCGTGACGACCGTGGTGCGGGCAAACAGCTTGAGATCGGGATCACGGAAGTGCAGCCCCGGGACCAGGCGGAATTTCTCGCGCACGATGCAGGGGATCGTCATGGCGAACTGCAGCAGCCATGCAAAGCAGATGACCAGCACGTATTCGAGCACACGCTCGCTGCTGGCAAACAGCACGAGAAATACGATCAGCAGCAGATTGTACGGCAGGCTCAGGCTGCCCTGCAGCGTGTAGTGCTCCATGGACTGGAACACGGCGACCAGCAGGTAGATGACCACGATCAGCGGCAGCGTCAGCAGGCAGATCTGCAGATATGTCCGCAGAGTCGGCAGGTCTGCGTCGCTCACACCGAGCCAGTGGCCGACGGGGGCGAAGCGGATCAGTACCGAGAGCAGCACGACGACCAGCGCACTCACGAGCACACTCACGCAGATCAGGTTCCCGGCTACGGCGAAGGCCTTGTTCCGGTCCTCGGCAAGGTGGCGCGAGATCACGGGCACGGCCGCAATGCACAGCGCGTAGGCGACGGTCGTGAAGATGTAGATCGTATAGTTATAGGAGATCGTATAGAGATCAAAGGCCGTCTGCGTGCCGAATACGCCGGCCTGCAGCGCCTCGCGGACGATGCCGAGGATCTTGGTCAACAGTGTGACTGCAACGACCAGCCCGATGGTGCGCAGGGTGCGCTTGTTCTGATTCTGACTCATGATGCGGATGCTCCTTCTTCACACGGCGCAGCACCGGCGCGCACCGTCAGGCAGTAGAGCGCGGCCAGCGCGGCGGAGAGATAAAACGAGGCGTTCGGCCGCCGGAGAACGCTGGCCGAAAAATAGGCGTTGACGATCAGGATCACCGCTGCCATGCCAAAGGCGCACACCGGAAGCGTACAGGCTTTTCCGGGCTCGCGCAGCATGCGCCAGAGCGCGCGCCCGATGAAATACAGCAGGAAGCCGGCCATCAGCACGAGACCCGTCAGACCGTAGAGATAGTACACACCGTGGAAATCGTTTTCCGCGTCAAAAATGGCGCCCTGGCAGCGTGTTGCCTCCAGCTCGAAGCCGAACAGCCGGCTTGTGACCGGCAGCTCCGCCATGAGCAGGCGGCAGTAGACGAGCTTTGTCAGGCGGATGTCGCCGATAACAGACACGTCCATGGAGTCGTGAAATGCGTGCTCCACCTTTTCCAGACCGAAGCGCTCGACTGCCACCTGCTGGTATTTGCGGTAGAGCGCATCGCGCGTCTCCTGCTCGGAGGCGCCCAACTCACCGGCCGACTGCTGCTGCTCGCTCACGCTCTCGGCATAAGCCTGCCGGTTGCGGTACATGGGGCTCTGGTGATAGAGCCCGCCGCACAAAGCGGCACACAGAAGCACGACGGCCAGCGCGCGCGCGTTCCACTGACGGGTCAGCGCCATGCTCACGCACACGCCGGCGGCAATGCCGAAGATCTCGGCATAGGCCAGCCGCGTGCCCAGTACGAACAGCAGCGCAAAGCCGGCCACACAGCGCAGCACGGCGGCGGTGAGCTTCTTGCGGCGAACGGCCGCAAGCAGAGAGATCACGGTCAGCACGCCGAGCACGGCGCTCTGCGAATTGGGCAGCCAGAACCAGCCGCTCCAGCCGATGTGAAATTTCGCATAGGTGGGCATGCTTGTGCCGGTCACAACGGACACGAGCGTGATGAGCGCGATCAGGTACAGGTTGATCGTGCAGGCATCCTCCAGCACGTCCAGAAAGTGCGGCGTGCACCGAAAGAGCGTAATGAGGGCGAAGGTATAGACCGGAAGCTGTGCAACACGGATGAAGTTGATCAGATCGGACATGGGTGCGGCGTAGCCCACGCGGCGGCAGGCCAGCACATGCGCACCCCAAAAGAGCGCCAGCACACCGCACAGGATCAGGTAGGCGCGTTTGCGCTCCGAGAGCACGAACGCGAGCACAGCGGCGGCGGCCAGCAAAAGCATCCGCAGTGCAAGTGAAACGCTCGTTGCGCGGCCCAGAGTCTGTGTCCAGAACGACAGCACATCCAGCAGCGGCTGCGCTGTGCACAGGCCGATGAGCGCACCGGCCAGCCAGCGCGGGGCAGGGCGCTCCTGCGGCGATATTGATTGCATAGTTTTTCCTCTTTTTCTCACAGGATAGTTACACTACATCATACGCTTTTTTCGCGTTCAGGTCAACCTGTGCAGGCGTACTGTTTCCGTTATTCTTATAATATTGTGTGGACGAAACACCCCCGGCCGGAAAATGCCCGGTCGGGGGTGTCGGAAACCGTATTTACAGGAGCTTATCCGTCTCGTGCGTGTAGCTGCAGATGAGCTTGTCGAGCAGCCGCAGCAGCTCGGCGGCCCTGGGCTCCGTGACGGCCTGCGCACGCAGCCGGTGCAGCCCGTCGATGGCCTCCTGACTGAGGCCGAGGGCGTTATACACGTCGCTCTCGCCGGCACGCTGTGCGTCCTCACTGCCGATCTCGGCGTCAAAGCCGAGCAGGAAGTTCGGCGTCGTGTGGAAAAACCGCGCGATGCGGCTCACGACCAGCGCCGACGGCACCGTGACCTCGCGGCGGTCGTTGGGCTTGATATATTTGCGCACGGCGGGGCGGCTGATGTCGATCTCATCTGCCAGCTCCTGCGTGTTGACGGGCTTGCCGTACACGTTGTTGCCGTTCATCAGATAGGTCAGCCGGTCGCGGAACACGTTGCCGAAGCCGCTCGCGGCCTCGTCGATGTCTTTGCCCATGATGCGCCCTCCGTTCTTGCAGAAACAAAAAATCATTTTTCCGGAAAAGGACTTGACAAACCTGTAGAAATAGTTTATACCAAAGTTACGTTAATCAAAAAACGAAACTTTGGTTTCTATCAACAGGCCGGATGTAACTTTTCTGACCACAGTAAAACACAACCGCCTGCAAAAGTCAAGACATATCCCCCATAACCGCAAGGAGGTAATCTTATGAGCAAGAACCGTGATCTGATCTATGATATGACCGATTCTCCGGAGACGGAGGACTTCGTACAGTTTGACAGCGAGCCGCTGCAGCTCGGCGGCGTCGGCGAGGATGCGCCCGCCGCAGACGACCGTCAGGTGACGACGCCTGGCGATGTGCACGTTGCGCCGCAGATGCCCACGCCGATCGACGGCACGCTGCGCCAGTTTGCGCTGCGCGTGCCGGACGTGATCGATGCGTGCAGCGGCATCATGGTGTTCGGCTAGCGCATCAAGTCGCTGGTCTTTTCGACCGACCTGAGCATCATCCGCAACGTCAATGCCGACGCGGTGTTTGCGGTCTATCCCTTTACGCCGCAGCCGATCATCACGCAGGCGCTGCTCATGGCGAGCGACCTGCCGGTGTTCGTTGGCGTCGGCGGCGGGCTGACGACGGGAAAGCGCGTCGTGAACCTCGCCATGTACGCCGAGATGCAGGGCGCGACCGGCGTGGTCGTCAATGCGCCGACACCGGGACGCATCCTCAACCGCATCCGCAGCAGCGTCGATGTTCCGGTCGTGGTCACGGTGGCCAATTCCGACACAAACTACCGCCACCGCATCGAGGACGGCGCTGCGATCCTGAACGTGGCCGCCGGTGCGCAGACGCCGGAGATCGTGGCCGAGATCCGCGAGCGCTTTCCGGATTACCCCATCATTGCGACCGGCGGGGCGGACGAGGATAGCATCCGCGCCACTATTCGCGCCGGGGCCAACGCCATCATCTGGACGCCGCCGACGAACGGCGAGCTGTTTCGCGACGTGATGAAAAACTACCGTGAGGGCAAGCCGCACCCCTGATGCCGCATTTCGTTTGCTTTCTCTTTCTGTTCTCCTGTTTGTTCTCCGCGCGCGAGAGGCGCAGTCACACATCCGGCCGGATGTGCGGGCTGCGCCTCTTTTGCGGTTTCTTATCTTGGTTTTACAGTGCCGAGAGCACGACACATGCCTGTTCGCGCGTCATGCGCTCGCGCGGACGGAAGCTGCCGTCGGGCATGCCGCTGATCACGCCGGCGCGCTGCAGTGCCTGCACGGCGGGCAGGGCATAGGCTGCGATGTCACCGGCGTCTGCGAACGTGACGGGTGGGACATCCGTGCCCAGCCGGATGCCGAAGCGCTCGGCGTAACGATAGACCATGACGGCCATATCCTGCCGCGAGATGTCGGCATCGGGCGCAAACGCGGTGTCAGAGACGCCATAGACGACGCCGTTTTCGGCTGCCCAGCTGACATAGGGCGCGTACCACGCATCTGCGGGCACGTCGGTGAATTTTCCCGTCTTGTACGCGGACACGTCCGCACCCTGCAGCCCGGCGAGCATGGTCACAAACTGCGCGCGCGTCATGTTTTCGGCGGGGGCGAAGGTCGTCGCCGTCATGCCGGAGACGACGCCCGCGTCATAGAGCTGCCGGATGTACGGATAGCTCCAGCGGCTCTCGGGCACGTCCGTGAACGGGAAGGGCGTTTCACCCGGCTGCACGGCGCGGTAGGTGCTGTAGATATCGTCCATCAGGTTCAGATAGAACAGGTGCGTCTGCACAATGCTCTTGTTGGCGATGCCGCCGACAAACTGCATATGGTCGGCGCGTGTGACGGGCATGACGTACCAGATGCCGGGACGGAAGGCGATATCGGAATAGCCGTCATAGTTGACCCAGCCCTGCGAGCCGTCCTGCCTGCGGCACTCGGTGGTGTTTTTGTCCGTCGTGGTCGGATAGAGGGCGGAGACGGTGTTGACCAGCCCGTCGTTCGGCAGCCAGCTTTTGTCGATGTAGATGCCGCCGGCGGTGTACTTGTCATAGTATTTGCCCATGTTGTATGAGAACGACAGCATCAGCGCACACATACCGTTCGACGGGATGGCGGATACCGTGGGATAGTGGTTTCCGGTGCGCGGATCGGTCGAGGTCTGGTCGCCCGCATAGGAGAAATAGTAGACGTTCGGCTGGATAGCGATGCCCTTGTTGATCTCCAGCGACTTGTCGATCGTGAGGTCGAGGAAGGCGTTATCGTTGTGCGACAGAAAGTCCGAGTGCAGCACACGCTCGAGCGCCTGCGCGAAGGTCTCGTTTTCGTCCTTGCGGATGCCGAACTGGTCGAGCTGGAAATCATACACGCCCTTGAATTTGGACAGCCCCAGCGCCTTGGATGCGGAGGTGGCAAGCTCGGCCGCGGCCTTTGTAAAGTCTGCGTTGCACTCAATGAACGACGTGCCGTTGTGCGGCGCGGCGATAGCGGTCAGCGAGTGCACCCAGCTGCCCTTGCCGCCGAGGAAAAACGGGCTCGGCTCGACACCGGCGACCCTGGCTGCGGCGACCTCCTCCGGGCAGCCGTTGGTGAGGATCTCAAGGAAGAGGCGCGTGGTCGCGCCGCCGAAGCTGTGGCCGACGAGGTTCACGGCGCGCTTTGTGCCCCAGCCGTCAAAGAGCGGCTGCTTGTAGTCGATACCGTAGCGCTCGTGCCCGAAGTCCTGCGCATGCTTGACGCCGTAGTCCGTGCGTGTGCCGGCGAGCTGCGCATAGAGCTCACACGCACGGTCCCACGCGCTCGAGAGCGGACCGACGGAGGCGGCATACGTCTCGTAGCCCTTCGCGGACAGATAGTCCGTCAGGCTGCCGGTGGTCATGCCCCAGTAGGGCATGATGCGGTAGATCTTGTCGCGCTGTCCCCAGCCGAGCAGACCGTGCACGAACACGACCGGGTCGTCTGAGCGGGTCTGGTCATCGGCCGCGGCGGCCGGGATGGCGCACAGGCTCAGCGCGAGCACCACCGTGAGCAGCAGGGACAAAAGTCGACGTGTTTTTTTCATGGTTTACCCCCTTGTCTTGTTGGTTTCACAGGTTCATCCTTCTCACATAACCGGCAATGTGTCTATATTATACTTGCGGAATTTGTTGATTGCAAGACATTTTGACGAAAACCTGCCGATCATTTCCCGGCGCCGTGTGCAGTGCGCAACAGCGTTTGGCGCGCACGAAAAAAGGGACGCATCCAAGCGGATGCGTCCCTTCTGCTGTTGGGTCATGCCGGGCAGTGCGCGCCCGTCATGGATAGGTGCTGTAGATGTCCTGCACGATGTCGCGGTAGAGCGCGCGCGTGTTGAGGATGCTGCCGTTGAGCATACCGCCGATGAACTGGATGTGATCGAGCGTCTGCACGGGCATCACATACCAGAGACCGGGGCGGAATGTGGTGTCGGTGTAGCCGTTGTAGTTTTTCCAGCCGCGCGCGCCGTCGTCGGTCAGGCAGGTGCTGTCGCTGTGGGTGGGATAGAGGGCGGAGACGGTGTTGACCATGCCGTCGTTCGGCAGCCAGCGCTTGTTGATGTAAAAGCCGCCGGCGGTGTAGCGGTCATAGTATCTGCCCATCTTCGCCGAGCCCGGGTGAAACAGTCCCCACATAGCCGGCGAGGGGGAGAAGCTGTCGCCGGCCGCGTTCGACACGGTCTGGTTTCCGGCGTAGGAGAAATAGTAGACGTTCGGCTCGATGCCGATGTCGTCGTTGATCTCGAGCGCGCGGTCGATCGTGAGGTCGAGGAAGGCGTTGTCATTGTGCGAGAGGAAGTCCGAGTGCAGCACGCGCTCGAGCGCCTGCGAGAAGGTCTCGCCGTCGTCCTTGCGGATGCCGAACTGGTCGAGCTGGAAGTCGTACACACCCTTGAATACGGACAGACCCAGCGCCTTGGAGATCGAGGTGGCGAGCTCGGCTGCGACCATCGTAAAGTCACCGCAGGTCTCAATGAACGTCGTACCGTTGTGTGGTGCGGCGATGGCGGTCAATGAGTGTACCCAGCTGCCCTTGCCGCCGAGGAAAAACGGGCTCGGCTCGACACCGGCGGCTTTGGCTGCGGCGACCTCTTCCGGACGTCCGTTGGCGAGGATGTCAAGGAAGAGACGCGTGGTCGCGCCGCCGAAGCTGTGACCGACGAGGTTCACGGCACGCTCTGTGCCCCAGCCGTCAAAGAGCGGCTGCTCGTAGTCAATGCCGTAGCGGTCGTGGCCGAAGTCCTGAGAATGCTTGACGCCGTAATCCGTGCGCGCGCCGACGAGCTGCGCATAGAGCTCGCACGCGCGATCCCATGCGCTCGAGATCGGGCCGACGGAAGCGGCATACGTTTCATAGCCCTGTGAGGAGAGGTAGTCTGTCAGACTGCCTGTGGTCATGCCCCAATAGGGCATGATGCGGTTGATCTTGTCGCGCTGCCCCCAGCCCATCAGGCCGTGCACGAACACGACCGGGTCGTCTGAGCGGGCCTGGGTATTCGCGGCGGCAGCCGGGATCACGCATAGGCTCAGCGTGAGCACGAGCGTGAGCAGCAGGGACAAAAATCTGCGCGTTTTGTTCATAATAACCTCCAGTCAAGTGATTGTTTCCGCATTAAAAATTCTCACAGTAACCGGCAATTTGTGTACATTATATCGGGACATAGTGTCGTTCGCAAGACATTTTATAGGACAACGGCGCTGATTTGCGTAAAAATTTTCCCCGCGCGGCAGCGCGGGGAATTTCAGTCGTCCAATTCGGTAAATCGGTCCCACGGATAGCAGTCCGGCGGCTGCTGCTCAAAGTAGAGCACCTCGCCGGTTTCGGGGTGGGCAAAGTGCAGGCAGTGCGACCAGAGCGCGATCGGCCCGTCATCGGGCAGGGTGCTGTACTTCCTGTCGCCCCAGAGCGGCAGACCGCGCGACGAGAACTGGCAGCGGATCTGATGCGTGCGCCCGGTCTGCAGATAGATGCGCACGAGCGAGAGCTCCGCGCGCGTGCTGAGCACTTCGTAATCGAGCACGGCCTCCTGCACGCCCTTGGTCATCCTGTCGGTGACGTAGGTCTTGCGCTCGTTCGGGTCGCGGCGCAGCAGGTCACGGTAAGTGCCCTGCAGCGGCGCGGGCGCTCCGTGCACGACGGCCAGATATGTCTTTCCGAAGTCATGCTCGCGGATCTGCGCCGAGAGCTTCGACGCAGCGCCCGGCGTGCGCGCGAGCACCATCAGCCCGCTGACCACGCGGTCGAGCCGGTGCACGGTGCGCACGCAGGCCTTCGGGTCTCCGAGCGCCTGACGCACCAGCTCGGGCATGCCGCCCGGCTCGTCCGTGGACAGGACGCCCGCAGGCTTGATGCACACGAGGATGCTGTTGTCCTGATAGAGAATGTCCATGTCGTCGCCTCATTTTTCAGTCTGCCGCGAGTATATCACAAATGCACCGCGCGGGCAACAGCAAGCGGTGCGAAGGCGGCGTGGGCAGTGCCGGCCTGCCTCGGCGCCGAGACGCAGCCGGAAATGACCGGCGAAGACCGTGCGAGCGCATAAAATTGCCCTCCCGGACGGCTCCGGGAGGGCAATGCGGTGGATTTAAGAGCTTGCCTTACAGGGCGCACAGCACGACGCATGCCTGTTCACGGGTCGCAGTGCCGAACGGCTGGAAGCTGCCGTCGGGCATGCCGCTGATGACACCTGCACGGTGCAGCGCCTGCACAGCGGGCAGAGCATAGGCGGAGATGCTGCTCTCGTCCGTGAAGGGCGTGACCGTCTGCTGCTGCAGTGCGACATTGTAGCGCTGCGTATACTGATAGAGCATCACGGCCATGTCCTGCCGCGTGATCTTGGCGTCGGGCGAGAAGGTCGTGGCGCTCGTGCCGCTGACGATGCCGTTGGCGAGGGCCCAGTTGACGTAGGGCGCATACCACGCGCCCTCCGGCACGTCGCGGAACGAGGTGGCCGGGTATTTCGACACATCCGCCTTTGCAAGACCGGCGAGCATGGTTACAAACTGCGCGCGTGTGACATCGCCCGCCGGCTCAAAGGTCGTGGGCGTCATGCCGGAGACGACACCGGCATCGTACATCTGCTTGATGTAGGTGTAGCTCCAGCGGTCGGCTGCCACATCCGTGAACGGCAGACCGGACGCCGCGCTCACGTGGGAGAGATTGTCCATCAGGCTCAGGTAGAACTGGCGCAGCGCGGTCACGCTCTGCGACGCCAGATCGGGCACGGGCATGCCGGCGATGAAGTTGCCGTGATCATAGTGGCGCACAGGCATCACGTTCCACACGCCGGGCTGATAGCTGACGTTGGAGTAACCATCCTGCTGGATATAGCCGGTCTGACCGCTCTTGGTCAGGCAGCGGCCGGCGCTGTCGGTCGGATACAGGGCGGAGACGGTGTTGACGAGTCCGTCGTTCGGTGCCCAGGTCTTGTCGATACGGAAGCCGCCCGCAGTCGTCTGGTCATAATAGCTGCACATTCTGTTTGCAAACGGCACGAACAGCGGCGTCATGTCGACGGCCGAGGTGCGCTCACCGGTGGCGCTGCTCTGGCGCGTCTTGTCGCCGGCGTAGGAGAAGTAGTACACATTCGGCTGGATC
>ERZ827168.2214-NODE-2214-length-23612-cov-4.661757_pt1 | contig 23612 bp, 20 predicted proteins | sample MGYA00519868_ERZ827168 | MGnify/ENA primary metagenome ERZ827168 (study PRJEB31778, sample SAMEA3449271) | human gut metagenome | biome: human gut; feature: human-associated habitat; material: faeces | place: United Kingdom | collected 2010/2012 ...
AGCGAGCCAGTAATAACGCTGGCCTCGTCGGTGAGTATGTCGCCGAACATGTTCTCGGTGACTATCACGTCGAAGTGGCGGGGCTGCTGGATGATCTTCATGGCGGCGTTGTCCACGAACATGTACTCCACCTCGACCGCGGGATACTCCGCGGCCAGAGCCTGCGCCGTCTCGCGCCACAGACGCGACGTGGCCAGCACGTTGGCCTTGTCCACCACCGTCAGCTTGCCGCGGCGCTTTAGGGCATATTCGAATCCGAGACGGCATATGCGCTCGATCTCCGTGCGGGTGTAGACGCAGGTGTCGTATGCCGTGTCGCCATCCTCCGAGCGGCCCTGCGGGCGGCCGAAATAGAGTCCTCCCGTCAGTTCGCGCACACAGAGGAAATCGGCACCCTCCACCAGATCGGCGCGCAGCGGCGAGCGGTGCAGCAGCGACGGAAAGGCGGCTACGGGACGCAGGTTGGCGAACAGCCCCAGCTGCTTGCGCATGGCCAGCAATCCCTGCTCGGGACGCACCCTGGCGTTGGGCGAGTTGTCGAACCTCGGATCGCCGATCGCGCCGAACAGCACGGCATCGGATGCCATGCACACCTCGTGCGTCGACTGCGGATAGGGATCGCCCACGGCGTCTATGGCGGCTGCCCCGACGGGTGCGGGGGTGTAGCTCACGTCGTAACCGTATTTCGCCGCGACGGCGTCGACCGCCTTCACGGCCTGAGCCACGATCTCGGGACCTATGCCGTCGCCCGCGAGCAGAGCTATGTTTATGTGTTTCATCTTCTTTATTTCTGTTTTTGTTCGAAAGCCTCTATCTCGGGACGGATGCTGACCAGATAGTCCACGTCGTCGTAACCGTTCATGAGGCACTGTTTCTTGTAGGGAGCTATGTCGAACGACTCCTTGTGCGTCGTGCCGACTATCTCGATGGTCTGCGCTCCGAGGTTTATCTTCAGCTCAGCGGCGGGATCGGCCTCGATCGCGCCGAATATCGCATCCGACATCGCCTCGCTCACCGTCACGGGCAGAAGTCCGTTGTTGAGGGCGTTGTTGCGGAATATGTCGGCGAAGAAACTCGACACCACGGCGCGGAAGCCCGCGCCCGCTATGGCCCATGCGGCATGCTCGCGGCTCGATCCGCAGCCGAAGTTCTTGCCTGCGACGAGGATTTCGCCCTTGTAGAGGGGCGAGTTCATCGCGAAGTCGGGTTTGGGATGCCCCTCGGCGTCGTAGCGCCAGTCGCGGAACAGATTTTCGCCGAATCCCTCGCGCGTGGTAGCCTTGAGGAAACGGGCGGGGATTATCTGGTCGGTGTCTATGTTCTCGATGGGCAGCGGCACTGCCGTCGAGACGAGAGTGGTGAATTTGTTTCTCATTTCTGTGGGGTTTCATCGGGTTTCATCAATTCGCGCGGGTCGGTTACCACGCCCGTCACGGCGGCCGCTGCCGCTACCAGAGGGCCTGCCAGCATGGTGCGGGCCTCGGGACCCTGACGTCCCTCGAAATTGCGGTTCGAGGTGGCCACGCAATACTTTCCCGCGGGGATCTTGTCCTCGTTCATGGCCAGACATGCCGAGCACCCGGGCTGTCGCAACGTGAATCCCGCCGCTTCGAGTTTGTCGCGCAGGCCCTCCTCTATGGCCTGACGCTCCACCTGCTTGCTGCCCGGGACGATCCATGCCGTCACGCCAGGAGCCTTGCGGCGTCCCTCCACCAGCGAGGCGAATGCGCGCAGATCCTCTATACGGCCGTTGGTGCAGCTGCCCACGAACACGTAATCGACCCTCTTGCCAGCCATCTTCTCGCCCTCGCGGAATCCCATGTAGTCGAGCGCCTTGTCGAACGACGCGCCGTCGGACGCGGGTATCGAGCCGCTCACGGCCACACCCATGCCCGGGTTGGTGCCGAAGGTTATCATCGGCTCTATGTCGGCGGCGTCGAAGGTCACCTCCTTGTCGAACACGGCGTCGGGATCCGACTTGAGCGCGCTCCAGCGCTCCACGGCGGCATCCCAGTCGGCGCCCTGCGGAGCGAACTCGCGGCCGCGCAGATACTCGAAAGTGGTCTTGTCGGGAGCGATCATGCCACCGCGGGCACCCATCTCGATGCTCATGTTGCAGACGGTCATGCGCGCCTCCATCGAGAGCGAACGTATGGCCGAGCCCGCGAACTCCACGAAGTGTCCCGTGCCGCCGCCCGTGCCGAGCTTGGATATTATGTAGAGGATTATATCCTTCGAGCACACCCCGCGGCGCAACTCGCCCTCGACGTTGATGCGCATGCTCTTGGGCTTCGATTGCAGTATGCACTGCGAGGCGAGAGCCATCTCCACCTCGCTGGTGCCTATGCCGAACGCCACGCAGCCCAGCGCTCCGTGGGTCGAGGTGTGGCTGTCGCCGCACACGATGGTCATCCCCGGCTGCGTGAGTCCCGTCTCGGGGCCCATGACGTGTATTATGCCGTTGCGCGGCGATCCGATGGGGAATATGGTTATCCCGTTCTCGTCGCAGTTGCGGCAGAGCGTAGCCACCTGCGCGGCCGACTGCGGCTCGGCGATGGGCAGATGCTGGTCGACGGTGGGGATGTTGTGGTCGGGGCTGGCCGTCACCTGCGAGGGGCGGAACACCCCGATGCCGCGCTCGCGAAGGCCCGCGAAGGCCTGCGGGCTCGTCACCTCGTGGATGTACTGGCGGTCGATGTAGAGCACGCACGAACCGCCGTCGAGAACCTTGACGGTGTGCGCGTCCCATATCTTGTCGAAAAGTGTATTCATCTTGCAGTGTTATGCTATTTTCGAAATCGCGTCGATGAACGACTCCACCGAAGCGGTCACAATGTCGGTATTGGCGCCGAATCCGTGATACATCTTGCCCTTGTGCGAGATCTGGATATGAACCTTGCCCAGATCGTCGCTGCCGCGCGTGATGGCCTGCACCAGATATTCCTCGATGTGCACGCGGCGCTTGGTGATGTTCTTCACGGCGGTGATGGCCGCGTCGACGGGGCCGTTGCCGCAGGCCGTCTCGGTGAAGGTGTCGCCGTCGAAGCTGATCTGCACCGTGGCCGTGGGTATGCTCGATTTTCCGCACACCACCTGCAATCCCGTGAGCTGTATGCTCATGCGGCGGCGCGTGGCGGCGGTTCCGACCAGCACCTCCAGATCGCGCGTGGTGACCATCTTCTTCTTGTCGGCCAGATCGAGGAAGCGCTGGTAGATCTCGTCCAGTTCGTCGTTCTCGGGCGTGTAGCCGATCTCGGCGAGGTGATGCTTCAGCGCCGCGCGGCCGCTGCGTGCCGTGAGCACTATGCTCGACTGGTCGACGCCCACGTCCTCGGGATCGATGATCTCGTAGGTCTCGCGGCTCTTCAGCACGCCGTCCTGGTGAATGCCCGACGAGTGCGCGAAGGCGTTGCGGCCCACGATGGCCTTGTTGGGCTGCACGGGCATGCGCATGAGGTTGGAAACCAGCTTGCTGGTCGTGATTATCTGACGCGAGTCGATGCCCGTCTCGAAATCGAGGTTGTTGTGGCACTTTATGGCCATCACCACCTCTTCGAGTGCGGTGTTGCCCGCACGCTCGCCCAGACCGTTGATCGTCACCTCCACCTGACGCGCGCCGTTCTCCACGGCGGCCAGCGTGTTGGCGGTGGCCATGCCCAGATCGTTGTGGCAATGGGTCGAGATGACCGCCTTGTCGATGTTGGGCACGTTGTTTTTCAGGTAGGCTATCTTCGCGCCGTATTCGCTCGGCAGACAGTAGCCCGTGGTGTCGGGGATGTTGACCACCGTGGCTCCCGCCGCTATGACGGCCTCCACCACGCGTGCGAGGAATTCCTCGTCGGTGCGGCCCGCGTCCTCGGCGTAGAACTCCACGTCGTCGACGAAGCGGCGCGCGTACTTGACCGCCTCGACGGCGTGTTCGAGAACCGATTCGGGCGTCATGCGCAGCTTCTCGTAAATATGGTAGGTCGAGGTTCCTATTCCCGTGTGGATACGTCCGCGCTTGGCGAACTCCAGCGATTGGGCCGCCACGTCGATGTCCTTCTTCACGGCGCGCGTCAGGGCGCAGATCACGGGGCGCGTCACGGCCTTCGAGATCTCCACCACCGAATTGAAATCGCCCGGGCTCGATATGGGGAATCCCGCCTCAATCACGTCGACCCCGAGTTTTTCTAACTGCCGCGCCACTTCGATCTTCTCGATGGTATTGAGCTGACAGCCCGGAACCTGCTCGGCGTCGCGGAGAGTGGTATCGAAAATATATACTTTTTCGCTCATGTGTTGCGAGTTATGAATCCGTCTGTCGGGCGCATGCCTCGGCACCGCCCGACAGACGGAACGTATTGGTGAATGTTAGTTGTTCTCGGGGCGCAGTTTGCGTACCACGGCGCCTGCCTGCCACATCTCGGTCTCGCGCATCTCGTGAAGTTCCTCTTCGAGCTTGGCGCGATAGTCGGGCTGGCTGTTCGAGTCGATGCTGCGCTGCGCCTCGTTGCCGCATGCCACTTCGCTGTAAAGTTCCTCGAATACGGGACGGGTGGCGTCGCGGAACTTCTTCCACCAGTCCAGCGCACCGCGCTGCGCGGTGGTCGAGCAGTTGGCGTACATCCAGTCCATGCCGTTCTCGGCGATCAGCGGCATAAGGCTCTGCGTCAGTTCCTCCACGGTCTCGTTGAACGCCTCCGAGGGGGTGTGGCCGTTGGCGCGCAGAGTATCGTACTGGGCGGCGAATATGCCCTGAATGGCACCCATCAGCGTGCCGCGCTCGCCCGTGAGGTCAGAGTAGACCTCGCGCTTGAAAGTGGTCTCGAACAGATAGCCCGAACCCACGCCGATGCCGAGCGAGATCACACGGTCCCACGCCTTGCCCGTGGCGTCCTGGAATATGGCGTAGCTCGAATTGAGTCCGCGGCCCTGAAGGAACATGCGGCGCAACGAGGTGCCCGATCCCTTGGGAGCCACCAGAATCACGTCCACGTCGGCGGGGGGAACGATGCCCGTGCGCTCCTTGTAGGTGATGCCGAAGCCGTGCGAGAAGTAGAGGGCCTTGCCCGCGGTGAGGTGCTTCTTGATCTTGGGCCATACGCTGATCTGACCCGCGTCCGAAAGCAGGTATTCGATGATGGTGGCCTTCTCGGCAGCCTCCTCGATGTCGAACAGGGTCTCGCCCGGCACCCAGCCGTCGGCCACGGCCTTGTCCCAGCTCTTCGAGTTCTTGCGCTGGCCCACAATAACGTTGAATCCGTTATCCTTGAGGTTGAGCGACTGGCCCGGGCCCTGCACTCCGTAGCCGATTACGGCTATCGTCTCGTTCTTGAGGGTTTCGAGCGCTTTGCTCAGGGGGTACTCTTCGCGTGTTACGACGTTCTCTTCGACGCCGCCGAAATTGATCTTTGCCATAGTTTTGTTTTTTTATGATGTTTGTAATTCGTTGATTCTTCCTATTCGCGATCCGCCGCTTTGCGGGCCTTGTGCTCGCTGTAACGTTCCTCCACGTAGGCCAGATACTCGTTGAGCAGCTCGCGGCGCGACTTTATGATCGCCACCTGCCCCGAGCACACGAACTGGTACACGCCGTGGGGTTCGAGCATGCGGTATAGTTCGCGGATCTCGTCCTGATGGCCCGTCTTCTCCAGCACGATGTAGTCGTCGTGGATTTCGAGTATGCGCACGTTGTGGCGGCGAACCAGATCCTCGACGTTACGGCTGCGCTGCACCTTGTACAATGCCAGCTCCTGAAGCACCACCTCGTCGGGGGTGTAGCAGAACACCTTCAGCACGTCGACCTTCTTTTCGATCTGCTTCACCAGATTGGCCACCTTCTCGGGGTCGTTGCGCACGATGACCGTATATTTGTGAATTCCCTCGATGGCCGATTCCGATGTGGTGAGCGACTCGATGTTCACGTTGCGGTGAGTGAAGACCGTGGTGATCTGGCTGAGCAGACCCACCTTGTTCTCCGAGAATATGATTATTATGAACTCCTTTTCCATTTCGATTCGGATTTTCGCTTATTCCAGTCGTATGTCGTGTACGGGCATTCCCGCGGGTACCATCGGGAAGACGTTCTCTTCGCGCTCCACTCTCGCCTCCAACAGGAACGCCCCCTCGCTGCGCTTCATCTCGGCCACAGCCTCCGCGAGATCCTCGTGGCGCTCCACCAGACGGTAGGGGATGCGGTTGGCGCGCGCTATGAGTTCGAAATCGGGGTTGGTGAGCTCGGTGAACGAATAGCGCTTGTCGTAGAACAGCTCCTGCCACTGGCGCACCATGCCCAGATAGCCATTGTTCATGAGCACGATCTTGACCCCCACCTGCGACTGGAATATGGTTCCCAGCTCTTGCAGGGTCATCTGCAATCCTCCGTCGCCCACGAAGAGGCATACCTCCCTGTCGGGCGCGCCGATCTTGGCGCCGATGGCTGCGGGCAGGCCGAATCCCATCGTTCCCAGACCTCCCGAGGTGATGATGCTGCGCGTGCGCTTGAAGCGGAAATAGCGCGAGGCGAACATCTGCTGCTGGCCCACGTCGGTGACCAGTATGGCGTCGTCGAACCGCCGCGCCACTGCATCCACCACCTCGCCCATGCGCAGATGCGGTCCGCGCGGCGATACGGCGGGTTCGATGATCTCCTCGTGCTCGATGTTGCGGCATACGCGGAACTCCTCGATCCATACCTTGCGGTCGCAGGCCGTGATCTTCTCGGTGAGCATGGGCAGCGTGCGCTTCACGTCGCCCGTGACCGCCACGTCGGCGTACACGATCTTGTTGATCTCGGCGGGATCGATCTCCATGTGGATGATCTTGGCGTTGATGCCGAAATTGGAGGGGTCGCCCGTCACGCGGTCGTCGAAGCGCATGCCGATGGCAATGAGCAGGTCGCAGTCGCGGTTCTTGATGTTGGGGGCGTAGTTGCCGTGCATGCCGAGCATGCCGACATATTGGGGATGGTCCGACGGCAGGGCCGAGAGGCCGAGCAGCGTGGCCGCGGCGGGTATGCCGCTCTTTTCGAGGAAGTCGCGAAGCTCCTTTTCGGCGCCGCCGAGGATAACGCCCTGACCGATGAGGGCCATAGGCTTGCGCGACAGATTGATGAGGCGGGCGGCTTCGAGTATGCGGCTCTCGTCGATCTCGGTGTCGGGGAGGTAGCTGCGGATGAAGTTCACCGGACGGTATTCGAAGTCGGTCATGCCCACCTGCGCGTCCTTGGTTATGTCCACCACCACGGGTCCCGGGCGGCCGCTCGACGCTATGTAGAACGCCTTGGCCAGCGCCTCGGGGATATCCTCGGCGCGCTTCACCTGACAGTTCCATTTGGTGACCGACTGCGTTATCTCTATGAAGTTGACCTCCTGAAAGGCGTCGGTTCCGAGCGATTTCGAACCCACCTGACCGCTGACGAGCACCACGGGCGTGGAGTCGAGCATGGCGTCGGCGAGTCCCGTCACGGTATTGGTCGCTCCCGGGCCCGAGGTGACTATGCAGACTCCCGTGCGGCCGCTCGCGCGGGCATATCCCTGCGCGGCATGCAGAGCACACTGTTCGTGGCGCACCAGAATGTGGTTCAGACGGTCGCGGTAGTCGTAGAGCGCGTCGTAAACGGGTATTATCGATCCGCCCGGGTATCCGAATACCGTGTCGACGCCTTCGGCCAGAAACGATCGGATTACGGCCTCCGAGCCCGAAATGCGCGGCAATGCGTGCTCCGAAGCGGGTGTGTTATCTTTGAAATCGTTTGTCATAATACGTTTTTTCGTTATATCTCTTCGGGTACGATTCTCACTGCTCCGCGGTCGGCCGAACTTACCAGCAGCGAATACGCGCGGAGCGACTGCGGCACCTTGCGGTCGCGGCCGACGGGCTTGCGGACGCTCCATGCGGCCATGCGCTCGGCCAGCTCCCGATCCGATATGCGGAGATCGATTCGGCGCGAGGGAATGTCGATGTCGATCATGTCACCGTCGCGTATGATGCCTATCTCGCCGCCCGAAGCCGCCTCGGGCGACACGTGGCCGATCGAGAGCCCCGAGGTTCCGCCCGAGAAGCGTCCGTCGGTGATGAGCGCGCACGCCTTGTCGAGATGTTTCGATTTGAGATAGGATGTCGGATAGAGCATCTCCTGCATGCCCGGGCCGCCTTTGGGGCCTTCGTAGCGGATGACCACCACGTCGCCCGCCTGCACTTCATCGTTCAGTATGCCGTTCATGGCCTGCTCCTGCGACTCGAACACCTTGGCCTTGCCGCTGAAGCGGAACAGGCTCTCGTCCACTCCCGCGGTCTTCACTATGCAGCCGTTGCGCGCTATGTTGCCCGTGAGCACCGCCAGACCTCCGTCGCGGAAATAGGCGTGCTCCGCGTCGCGGATGCAGCCCTCGGCGCGGTCGGTGTCCATATCCTTATAATACTCCGCCTGCGATCCCATTTCGCGGCTGTAACGTCCTGCGGGAGCGCTGAGGTATATTCTGCGGGCCTCGTTGGAGAACGCGGGCGACGCTGCGCTGTAACTTTCGAGCGTGGCGGCCAGCGACGGCGAATCCACTCGGCGTACCGAAGTGTCGATGAGTCCGCAGCGGTCGAGCTCGCCCAGAATGCCCATGATGCCGCCCGCACGGTTGACGTCCTGCACATGGTAGTGTCCGTTGGGGGCCACCTTGCACAGCACGGGTATCTTGCGCGAGAGACGGTCGATGTCGGCCATGGTGAAGTTCACGCCCGCCTCGTGAGCCACGGCCAGCAGATGCAGCACCGTGTTGGTCGAGCCGCCCATCGCTATGTCGAGCGACATGGCGTTCTCGAAAGCGGCCTTGGTGGCTATCGATCGGGGCAGCACCGAGTCGTCGCCTTCGAAATAGTAGCGCTTGGCGTTACATACTATAAGTTCCGCCGCGCGGGCGAAGAGCGCCTTGCGGTTTTCGTGCGTGGCCACCACGGTGCCGTTGCCTACGGGTGCGAGTCCTATGGCTTCGTTGAGACAGTTCATCGAGTTGGCGGTGAACATTCCCGAGCACGATCCGCAGCCCGGGCATGCCGTAGCCTCTATCTCGTCGGCATCGGCGTCGGTGCACGAGGCGTCGGCGCTCATCACCATGGCGTCTATGAGGTCTACCCCGCGGCCGCGGAACACGCCCGCCTCCATGGGACCTCCCGATACGAACACAGTGGGGATGTTGAGCCTCATGGCCGCCATAAGCATTCCCGGGGTGATCTTGTCGCAGTTCGATATGCAGACCAGAGCGTCCACCTTGTGCGCGTTGGCCATGTACTCCACGCTGTCGGCTATGATGTCGCGCGAGGGCAGCGAGTAGAGCATTCCGTCGTGGCCCATGGCTATTCCGTCGTCGATGGCTATGGTGTTGAACTCGGCGGCGAAACATCCCTGCTTCTCGATCAGGCCCTTGACGTACTGGCCTATCTCGTGCAGATGCACGTGCCCGGGGACCATCTGCGTGAACGAGTTGGCGATGCCTATGACGGGCATTCCCATCTGCTCCTTTTTCATTCCGTTGGCCCTCCACAGGCTTCTGGCTCCCGCCATTCGGCGACCCGTGGTCGTGACGGCGCTTCGTAATTGGTGTTTCATCTTCTCTGACTCGTTTACAAATCGAAAAAGCCTCTCTCCCGCACGGGAGAAAGGCTTCATATAATCATATCTTCGTATATATACACAACCTTTCTCCCGTTATCTGCGCAAGACCACGAGAATTAGGCTGATGATAATATACAAACCGATATACATATCTATATTCTTTGTTCGCTTTTCCGAAACTCGGCCCGACCGTCTGCGTCGGCCCCTGCTTTCGTTTTGTTTATGCAAATGTATAAGTAAAATTTATTAATAACAAATTTATTCGGGATTTTTTCGCATATGTATTTCCGCATATTCGCCGCGCGTTGATATATATCACTGTTTTACAGCATTGTACATGCCAATTGTTTGCGTATATATATGCAGCCCAAATCGCGGGCGGGGCGATAAGAATCCGAAACAATGCGCCCGCAGCTTACATTATGTAAACCGTTTGCGTGCCGCGACGGTCGAAGCATGCGGCCGTTGTTCACTTTTTATATTAAAAAGTATAGTGTACACAAGGTTTACAAACGTACAAAAATTAATGCTTATGGTTAGGAAAATTGTACTTTCAATCGTCGCCTTGCTGGCAGTGGGCTTCGCGGCCTACGCCCAGACGAGGCAGATTAGCGGTACCGTTAAGGACGAGGGCGGCAATGCCATCGTCGGAGCGTCGGTTATCGTCGACGGCTCGACCAACGGTGTCACGACGGGAGCCGACGGCGGCTTCAGGATCTCGGCACCCGCGAACGGACACCTCGTCGTGTCGTTCATCGGTTTCGAGGATCAAAAGGTGAACATCGCAGGCAAAACCCGCATCGATGTCGTGATGAAGGAGGATACCCGATCGATCGACGACGTGATCGTGGTGGCGTTCGGTACTGCGAAGAAAGAGGCTTTCACGGGATCTGCCGTCGTGGTCAAGTCGGACGACATATCGAAGATACAGTCATCGAACGTCGCTCAGTCGCTCGTGGGCCGTGTGGCAGGCGTGCAGACGTCGAGTTCGTCGGGTGATCTGACGGGCAAGCCGTCGATCCGTATCCGCGGATTCGGTTCTATCAATGCAGGCAAGGAGCCCTTGTGGGTGGTGGACGGCATGCCGTACGAAGGTGATCTGAACAACATCAACCCAGCCGATATAGAGACCATGACCGTATTGAAGGATGCGGCATCGAACTCGCTCTACGGTGCGCGAGGCGCCAACGGCGTCATCATGGTGACCACCAAGAAGGCGCGTCAGGGCGAGGCCAAGGTATCGCTCGACGCCAAGTGGGGCGTTAACTCTAAAGCGCTGGAGACCTATGACGTCATCGAGTCGCCCGCGCAGTATTACGAGACCCATTTCCGGTCGATGTACAACTATTACAACGACAACTACGGTCCCGCACGCGCCTATCAGATGGCTGCGACGGGTCTGACCCAGAATGCCACGGGCGGTTTGGGCTACAACGTCTACACGGTTCCCGAGGGCGAGTATCTGATCGGAACCAACGGCAAGCTGAACCCCAATGCACAGCTGGGACGCAAGGCCGCCTACAACGGCCGCGAATATCTGCTTCTCCCCGACGACTGGGTGGACGAGGCATACAGCAATTCGTTCCGTCAGGAGTATAACGTGAGCGTTTCGGCGGCCAACGACCGCTCGAATTTCTATGCGTCGCTCGGCTACCTCGACAATACGGGTATCATCCGCAGCTCGGCCATGGAGCGTTACACGGCCCGTCTGAAGGCCGACTACCAGGCCAAGAAGTGGCTGCGCGTGGGCGGCAACATGTCGTACGCGCACTTCTCGAGCAGCAACGGCAACTCATCGGAAGGATCGTCGAGTTCGACGGCCAACATCTTCGCATTCTCGTCGCAGATGGCTCCCATCTATCCTCTCTATATCCGCAACGCCGACGGTTCGATCATGATCGACGAGCACGGAATGGAGATGTACGACTACGGTAACAAAGGCAACGCAGGTCTCACGCGTCCGCTTCTGCCCGATGCCAACGCATTGCAGACCAGCTGGCTCAACAAGAGCAAGGCCGAGGGCAACGCTCTTTCGGGCAGCGGTTTCGCCGATTTCACGCTTTACGACGGCCTGAAGGTGACCGTCAACGCGAGCCTCACGCTCGACGAGACCCGCTCGACTTCGATGTCGAATCCCTATTACGGCCAGTTCGTCGAGGCAGGCGGTACCGCGTCGAAGTACCACACCCGCGACATGGCCTACAACCTCCAGCAGCTTATAACCTACAACAAGGCTTTCGGCAGCCACAATGTCGATCTTATGGCAGGTCACGAGTATTACCGCAAGCAGTACTACTACCTGAGCGGCTACAAGACCAAACTTTCGGATTACAACAACGAAGAACTGGCAGGTGCCGTGATCGACGGCCAGGGCGCCAATTCTTATACGACCGACTATAACACCGAGGGTTACTTCATGCGTGCGCAGTACGATTACGACGGCCGCTACTTCTTCAGCGCTTCGTATCGTCGCGACGCTTCGTCGCACTTCCATCCCGACAACCGCTGGGGTAACTTCTGGTCGGTGGGCGGCGCATGGCTCATCAACAAGGAGAACTGGTTCGGCGCCGAATGGGTGGACATGCTCAAGATCAAGGCCTCGTACGGTTCGCAGGGTAACGACGCCATCGGCAACTATCTCTACACCGACACCTACGGCGTGACGAACAACAACGGCAACGTGGCCATCATGTTCGACCAGAAGGGTAACAAGGGCATCACCTGGGAGACCAACACCAACATGAACCTCGGCGTGGAGTTCGGATTCTGGGGCAACCGCCTGAGCGGAGGTATCGAGTTCTTCAACCGCAAGACTTCCGACATGCTGTTCCGTTTCACCGTTCCGCAGTCGTTGGGATACAGCGGTTACTACGCCAACGTCGGCGACATGGTCAACCGCGGTATCGAGATCGAGCTGAACGCCGACCTGATCCGTACGCAGAACGTGCGCTGGGATTTCAATCTCAACCTGACCCACGTGAAGAACAAGGTCACCAAGCTCGCCGATGCCCACAAGACCAACACCATCGAGGGTTATAGCGGCTACATCGACGGCACGCAGTACGTGGCCGAGGATCTGCCTCTCTATACTTTCTACATGCGTTCGTTCGCAGGCGTGGACAAGAATACGGGTGAGTCGCTGTGGTGGAAAGACGTGGTAGAGGAAGTGGACGGCAAGGAGCAGGTGGTACGCAAGGCTACTACCGACTACACCAACGCTACGCGATACCTCCACGATTCGGCCATCCCCTCGGTTTACGGCGGTTTCTCGACTTCGCTGTCGGCCTACGGTTTCGACGCGTCGATCGCCTTCACCTACCAGCTGGGCGGCAAGGTCTACGACTACGGCTACGCCAAGTTCATGGCATCGCCCTACGGTTCGTTCTCGGGTACCAACTACCACCGCGACATTCTTGACGCGTGGACTCCCGAAAACAGCGATTCGAACATTCCGCGTCTGCAATACGGCGACGAGTACACGGGCAGCACCAGCGACCGTTTCCTGACGAGCGCTTCGTATCTGAACATACAGAACATCAACGTGGGCTACACCCTGCCCGTATCGTTCTCGCATAAGTTCGGCGTGGAGAAGCTGCGCATCTATCTGGCGTGCGACAACGTGGTTTACTGGTCCAAGCGCAAGGGTCTCGCTCCCCGCTACTCGTTCTCGGGTTCGTCTAACTACGCGAATTACTCGCCTATCCGCACCATCTCGGGTGGTATAAACGTAGTGTTCTAAACCAATAAAAAGCATTTGACATGAAGAATATATTGAAAATATCGATTTTGACATTCGCCGCCTTCGCAACCACGGGGTGCATCAAGGAGACCGTACCCAACTCGGTGGTTACATCGGATCAGGTGAGCCAGTCTCCGACCGCCCTCGAAGCCATGGTCAACGCCATTCCCGTAAACGAGGCGTATCCCTATTCGGTTTTCGGTTCGAGCAGCAACTACGGATTCGACTTCGGATTGCCGGGCATCATCTGCGCGCTCGACGCCTGCGTGGGCGAGGAGATCTGCACGGGCGGTGACGAGCAGTCGGGATACGACTGGTTCACTTACTGGAAGAACGGTACGCTACTCGGTCCCACGCAGACCGTGACGCGCTACGCGTGGTACTGCTACTACAACTTCATCAAGTCGTGCAACGACGTGATCGGCATGCTGCCCGATCCCGAGACGCTGGGCGATTCGGAGAAGGCGTTCCTCGCCTATTCCAAGGCCAACCGCGCGTCGCTCTATCTCGATATGGCGCGTCAGTTCGAGGCTCTGGAGAACAAGTACACCGACGTGTCGGCGGTAGCGGGTCTCACCGTCCCCATCATCACCGAGAATACCACCGAGCAGGAGGCGCGAAACAATCCGCGCGCTACCCGCGACGAGATGTTCAAGTTCATCTTCGACGATCTCGATTCGGCCGAGGCTCTTCTGACCGACAACAGCGTGCAGGGCAACAAGACCGTTCCGTCGCTGGCCGTCGTCTACGGTCTGAAGGCCCGCGCATATCTCTGGCTGGGCGGTTTCGACTCGTCTAACTACGCCAAGGCTGCCGAGTTCGCCCGCAAGGCCATCGACGAGTCGGGTGCGAAACCCATGACCGAGACGCAGTGGCTCGATCCCAAGACGGGCTTCAACACCGTCAACAACTCGTGGTTGTGGTACCTGCCGCAGTCGTCGGAGAATGTCACCAACCTCGTGAACTTCGTGGCATGGCGTTCGCCCGAGGCCACATGGGGTTACGGCAGCCTGGTACAGCAGGGCGTGTCGTCGAAATTCTGGGCCCGCATGTCGGATACCGACTGGCGCAAGCGCGCGTTCATCGGTCCCGATCCCGATGCGTGGTACGAGGAGAACAGCGACATAAGCCTGTGGCCCGCCTGCCTGGCAGTGGACAAGACTTACACCTTCAACCCCTACGCCAGCGTGAAGTTCCGTCCCGCGGCGGGCGAGGTGTCGACCTTCAAAACGGGTAACGCCACCAGCATCCCCATGATGCGCGTGGAGGAGATGTATCTCATCGAGGCCGAGGCCACCGCATACACCAACCCCTCTGCCGCAGCCAAGCTGCTGAAGGATTTCATGGCCACGCGCGACCCCGAGTTCGCACTCGCGGGCGAAACGACCAAATCGGTTGTGGACGCCGTAATATGGAACAAGCGCATCGAGTTCTGGGGCGAGGGTATCGTGTTCTACGACTTCAAGCGTCTGAACTACGGCATCGAGACGGGTTATTCGGGAACCAACGCGCCCACCGATACGCGCATAGTCACCGACGGCCGCGCTCCGTGGTGGAACTTCTGTATCCCCGAAGTCGAGACGCAGCAGAATGAGGCTCTCAAAGGCAAGAACAACCCCAATCCCGTGGGTATTGTGAAGCCCTGGACCGAGTAATAACCGTTAACGCATTAAAATGAATCGATATATGAAAAAGTTTTTTAGCATATTCGCTGTCGCGGCTGCGGCATGCGCCGCCTTCGTAGCGTGCTCGGACGACGAGACCTATGTCCCGGGAATGCCCGATGCGGCCGATTGCTACGGCGTCTACTTCCCCGCGCAGCAGACCTCGTTCGAGCTGGATCCTGCCGATAAAACCGAGCTGACGTTCACCGCGGCCCGCACCAGGACCGATGCCGCCATCACCGTACCCGTGGCCATAAAGCGTGGTGGCGAGACATTCTCGGTGTCGGAGATATCGTTCGCCGCAGGCGCCAAGGAGACCGAATTTACCGTGTCGTTCCCCGATGCGCAGGTGGGTACCACCTATAATTTCGACTTGCAGATCGAGGATCCTCTGTACGCTTCGGTATACAGCCAAAATTCGTCGTTCCTCTATTTCAACGTGACTCGCGTGAAGTGGAACGTACTCGGTACGGGAGACTACGAATACACCTTCTGGTGGTCAGGCACTGACAAAGGGCTGACCTTGGAGCAGCGCGACGGAACCGACACGTACCGTATCCAAAACTGGGGCGGCGGCGTGACTCTGTTCTTCACCATGGAAAACGGTGTCCCCACCATCGCCAAACAGGCTATCGGCGCGGAGCATCCCTCGTACGGCACCGTTTACGTGCAGTCTACGGACGGCGAGTACGATCCCGAGACCGGAACGTACTATTTCCTGAACAAATATACCGTAGCCGCAGGTTCGTTCGGATCGAACGTGGAATACTTCGTCCTCACCGATCCCGCCTAACAGGCTCCCGACGGAGCGAAATTTCAAAGGCTGCCCGCATGCGGGCAGCCTTTTTCTTTGCAGGCGTATGCCGTTCCCGCCTCGGGGCGCGGGCCTTTATCTTATCATCTCCTTTATCCTTTGGGGCAGCAGCGGCATGGCGCCGTTCTGCGTGCAGACGTAAGCCGAGGTCTCCACCGCCACGGCGTGCGCACGTGCTACGGTGCATCCCGCGAGCAGTGCGGCGCAGAATCCCGCCGTGAACGAGTCTCCAGCCCCTACGGTGTCGGCCACCTCCACCTTGGGCGTGGCGAGAACCGATACTTCGTCGCCGAAATATACGCGGCTGCCCGTGGCGCCGCAAGTGAGGATCACGGCGCGCAGCGAGTAATCCTCCTTCAGGCGGCGGCACACGCTCTCCATGTCGGGGTCGAGTCTGAACAGGCGCGCCACCGTCTGCGTTTCCTCGTCGTTGATCTTCAGTATGTCGCATGCTGCCAGCGACGAGGCGATCACCTCCTTGTCGTAGTAGTGCTGCCGCAGGTTGATGTCGAATATCTTCAGCGAGTCGGCGGGCATCAGTCCGATGAACCGTCTTATGCTTTCGCGCGATGCGGGGCTGCGCTGCGCGAGCGATCCGAAGCAGATGCACGCTGCGTCGCGGGCCACGGCCTCCATTCGGTCGGTGAAGGGGATGAAGTCCCACGCCACGTTCTCGGTTATGACGTACTGCGGAATGCCTTCGGCATCCAGCGTGACGTCGACGGTACCCGTGGGGCGGTCGATTTCGGGGAGCAGGAAATTCATTCCGCGGCTTTCGAGCGTGTCGCGGAGTTCGCGGCCGTTGTCGTCGCGGCCAGCGGCGCTCACTGCTATGGCGTCGTATCCGAACTGCGACATGTGGTATGCGAAGTTGGCGGGGGCGCCGCCGAGTTTCTTTCCGTCGGGCAGCACGTCCCACAGCGCTTCGCCCATTCCGACGATGTATGATCTTTTCATTGCAGGTTGGGTTTTAGGCGGGTCGGGTCGTTCCGACCGCTTTTGCAAAGATAATGTTTTTTGCGGTCGGGCAAGCGAAAACCCTCCCGCAATCCGATTGCGGGAGGATGGATGGGGAGGATGCGACTCTTGAAAAGAGTCGTGCGGGCCGCAGCCTCGCCCCGCGGAGGCCCGCTGCTTGCTGTCGTTCGCAGGCGGTCTCCGCAGGCTGCCGCCCGAATTATGTTAGGCTTCGGTCGCCACGGGCGACGGCTTCTTCGTCGTCGCCTTGTTTTTGTCGCCGTCGCTCTTCGATTCGGCCTTCGCCGTGCGTTTTTTCGCCGTCGGAGTGTTCTGCGGCCGCTCTTTGCGAGCCGTTTTTGCAGCCGTAAGGCGCCGCCCGTCGCCGATCGGCTCGGCCGTGATGCGGTTGTCGGCTAACAGTTGGTCGATGATGAGGTCGGTTCGGTCGCGGTCGAGTCCGAACACCGTTTCTATCTCCACGGGATATACCGTCGTGTAGCGTTTGATGAAATCGGCCACGTTGGCCTGCGACGGCCCTACCTTGCGCGGCTTGATCTTTCCGTCTGACAGACGGCGCACGATGGTGTGAAACGTGCCCAGATTCTGGTAGCCGCCGAGTATGATGCTCGTCTGCTCGCTCTTTATCATGTACGACGGGAATCCCGTGATGCCGTTGCGGCGGCATTTGGTGCGGTCCTGCATGAAGTCGGCCTGTGCGTTGCCGTGGGTGTATTCGTCCACGAACTCGGCCACGTCGAGTCCCGCCTCGGCGGCCAGTTCGATCAGAACGTCGATACGTGCCGTGGGACGCGCCTCGGCGAACGTGGCCTCGCGTATGCGGCGCAGGAAGCGTTTCGCGGCGGCGGGATCCTGCCGTTTGGCGGCTTCGTAGGCTATGTTCTGCGGGAAGCTCGACGGCTGTTCGCGGCTGAACGTATTTACGCACTCGGCATTCACGGGCATGCCGTGGCGGGCCGAAGCGGCGATCCAATCGCGGTGCAGGCGTTCGTTGGCGCGCGCTATCGCGTCGTCGCCCGCAGCGAGATCGTCGAACAGTGTGGCTATGTCCTCCACCAGTCCGCCCATAACGAACTCTATGTCGATCTTGTCGCCGTACAGATAATCTATGGCCCGCATGACGGGTTCGTTGCCCCAGCACCATATACATACGGGGTCGGTGAATTGGTAAACGGTGATTTTGTTCATGTTGTCAGAGTTTTGTTTGTCGGATCGATGAGCAAAAAGCAAGCCAACGGGCGGGGCGCGCGGAGGATGCCTGCCGTGACCGTCGCGGCAAAATCGCCCGTCGCTTTTCGCCGTTTAAGTAAAAAGTTGTAATTTTAACCCCGAGAAAAACAATAGTGACTATGATTTATAACGAACGCGACATACGCAGCCGTACGGTGCTGGCTCTGGCCGAGGCCGTGATGACGGCCGCGCGCACGGCTCCCAAGGCCAAGGGCCGCGATCTGGTCGAGGCGGCTTTGATTACCGAGGATGATTTGCAGCGTCTGGCCGATACGATGCGCGAGATGAGCGCCGAATCGGGTATGAAGTTCCTGCTGCGCGATGCCAATAACGTGCTTGAGGCCGAAGCCGTACTGGCGATAGGCATCCGCGAGGCGGGGTCGGTATGCGGCCTGAACTGTTCCTACTGCGGCTATCCGTCGTGCGAGGCGAAGCCCGCGAATGTTCCGTGCGTCATGAACGGCGTGGATGTGGGCATAGCCATAGGGTCGGCTTGCGCGCAGGCGGCCGATCTGCGGCTCGATTCGAGAGTGATGTTCTCGGCAGGCTGGGCGGCGAAGCGGATGAACGTTTTGGACGGTGCCGATCTGGTGTTCGGCATTCCGCTCGGCGCGGCGTCGAAAAATCCCTTCTTCGACCGCAAGTCGCCCGAGAAGAAGGCGGAAAAACCCGCCGCGGAGGCTTTGAAATAGAAAACATAAAGAAGTAATATTATGGATAGCAAGAAATCGGTGGTCTCGTCTTTCGACGTGGATCATCTTACTTTGAAAGCGGGACTCTACCTGCGTTCGGTCTACACGATCGACGACAAACTGGCCGTACATTCGTGGGACATGCGTTTCCGCGCGCCGATGGACCATGCGCCGCTCGGCTCGGGCGAGGTGCACACCATCGAACACCTTATGGCCTATCATCTCCGTCTCGATCCCGTCATCGGCGGCAGCATCGTGTCGTTCTGCCCCATGGGGTGCAAGACGGGATTCTATCTCTCGACCATGAACGACGTCACGGCCGAGATGATCCGCGAGGCGCTGGCCCGTGTGTACAAGAATGTGTTCCCGCTGCGTTCGAAGGACGACATAGTGGGACTCAACGAGGTGCAGTGCGGCAACCCGGGGCTTTACGCCGTAGCGTCCACCAACGAGGCCATGGCCCAATATATGCGTAGTCTCTACACGCGTGCCGAGGCCGAGGCGGCGGGTATAGGTTCAATCTATAATTGCGCTTGGTAATGAATTATCTGGTTCTGGCTCCCACGAGCCGCGAATATCGCAACATGAACGACTCTTTGCAGGGGCGCGACCTGCATCACTCCTACACCGTGGTGCGCTGCGGCGTCGGCAAGGCGCTGGCGGCAGCCAATACGGCGCTGGCCATAGCCCGTGCGGGCGGCGAGTTCGACCGCGTGGCGGTGGTGGGGTATGCCGCCTCGACCATAGGCCGCAGCCGCGGCGATATCGTGGCGCCGCGCGCAGCACGCTATCACGACTGCCGCATCCCGCAGGATTTCGTGCCCGAGCTTACCGAGCCTTATCCGCTCATGGGCCACGACGATGCCGTGGTGTGGACGGGCGATTCGTTCGTCGACGCCGCGATGATAGCGGACACCAAGGAGCGTTTCGGTGTGACGTCGGGACTGTTCGACATGGAGTCGACGGCGGTGTGCCAGGCGGCGGAGCTGTTCGGCGATCTGCCCGTTGTGGTGGTTAAGATGGTGTCGGACGTGCCCGAGGAGGGCGATACCGAACACTCTTACGACGAATTCGTCGATTCGCACTCCGATTTCGGCGCGATAATCGATTATCTGGAGAATCTGAAATAAAAGAACGGGAGCGGTTTGTATCGCGAGGCGGCATACGGTCTTCTGATACCTTTTCTGGGTACTTCGCTCGGCGCGGCAATGGTCTTTCTGCTGCGCCGCGAGATTGCGCCGTGGTTGCAGAAGCTGTTGCTCGGATTCGCCTCGGGAGTCATGATCGCGGCCTCGGTGTGGTCGCTGCTGCTGCCGTCGATCGACATGACCGTCGAGAGCGGCGGCATAGGCTGGCTGCCCGCCACGGTCGGTTTTCTGGCGGGAATCTTCTCGCTGCTGCTGTTCGACAGCTTGGTGCCGCATCTGCATATCGACTCGTCGGTGCCCGAGGGTGTCAGGACGGGTTTCGGACGCTCCACCATGCTGGTGCTGGCCGTCACGCTTCACAACATCCCCGAGGGCATGGCCGTGGGCGTGGTGCTGGCGGGTGCGATGGCCGAGAATGCGGGGATTTCGATGGCGGGTGCCATGACCTTGTCGCTCGGCATAGCCATACAGAACTTTCCCGAGGGGGCTATCGTGTCGATGCCGCTGAAAGAGAGCGTGCACAGCCGTCGCAAGGCGTTCGCTTTCGGCGTCGCGTCGGGTGCCGTCGAGCCGCTGGCGGGAATACTCACCATCGTGCTTATCGATCTGCTGGCACCCGTATTGCCCTATCTGCTGGCTTTCGCCGCGGGAGCCATGATATATGTCGTGGTGGAGGAACTCATCCCCGAATCGCAGAACGGCCGCCACTCCAATATCGGGACGATAGGCGTCGCGCTCGGCTTCGCGTTGATGATGGTGCTCGACGTGGCGTTGGGGTAGCGTTTGCTGTTCGCCGACGGCGGAGGATGCGTGCGAGCCTTGGGCGAGCAGCAGTCCGCCGCGTGGGGGCGGCGGCGAACTGCCGCCATCGCAGCGCGATGGCGAAATTCCTATTTTATCTGCGCGCCCTCTTCCGCAAGGAGCGCTTTTTTTATCTCCGCGCCTCCGTGGTAGTTGCCCGTGCCTCCCGCGGCGGGCACTATTCTGTGGCACGGCACAATGCAGCATATCGGATTGCTGCCCACGGCGGTACCTGTGGCGCGTACGGCACGCGGATGCCCCGCGAGCTCGGCCAGTCGGGCGTAGGTGACGGTCTCTCCGCATGGTATTTCGAGCAGTGCGCGCCACACGTCGTGACGGAACCGCGTGCCTGCCAGAAGTATCGCCGCGGGCTTTTCGTCGAATATGCGGCGGCGGTCGGTGACCTCGTGCAGAGTCGCTGCGGGAAAGAGCGCAGTCAGCTCACGCATCACCTGCCCGCGTCCCCGATACGTCGTGAACGCCGCGAAACACAATTCTCCCGCGTCGGTCCATGCGGTGAGCATCTCGCCGAAGCGGGTGGGCAGCAGTTGGTAATCTATGCGGAGGATGCTGTTTCTATCGGTCGTGAATCGAACTTTCATGGTGTTTGGGGTTGGTTCCTGTGCGAAGATAACGTATTTCGGTCTGAATGCCGACTTTTCGCGCGGGATTTTTCTAATTTTGCATCGTTTTGCGTTCGGGACAATCGGAATGCGGCTCGACGAGCCGCGCGGGCCGCAGCCTCCGCCCGCGGAGGCCCGCTGTCGCGTCCTCCGCAGTCTGCTGCCCGAACACATGTTTATATTGCAATCTATGGAAATCTTGGATATAGTCGACGAGACGGGCGAGCCGACGGGCTTCACCGTGGAGCGTGCCGAGGCCCATGCCTCGGGGGCGCTACACCGTACGTCGCACGTGTGGGTGGCGCGCCGCCGTGCGGGCCGCGTCGAGTTGTTGCTGCAACTCCGCAGCCGCCGCAAGGAGTCGTTCCCGTCGTGTTATGACGTGTCGAGCGCGGGTCATATCCCCGCGGGCGACGGATTCGTCGGATCGGCTCTGCGCGAGTTGCGCGAGGAACTGGGCATGACCGCCTCGCCCGAGGAACTGGTGCCGTGCGGTCTGCGGCGCATCCGCCGACGGGCGATGTTCGCGGGCGGTGAGTTCATCGACAATCAGGTGAGCTTGGTGTATCTGCTGTGGCGCGATGTCGACGCGGCGGAGGTGAGGTTCCAACTCTCGGAGCTGGACGGCGTATGCTGGACGGGAATGGGGGAGTGCCGCGAGATGGTCGCCTGCGGCACGCCGCCGAACTGCATCGATGCCGAGGAACTGGACATGATAGATGCGGCTATTGCATCAGCCAGCGAGTGATGCTTTCGCTGTAAGTTTTCGATATGGGGATGTCGGGAACACCGTCTATGTCCATCTCGATCACTATTCCCGACGGCTCGCGGCGCATGACCTTCACGTGGTCGAGATTGACCGAGTAGGAGCGGTGGCATCTGCGGATGTTCGAATCGGCGAGGTCGCGGACTATGTTTTTCATGGTGTTGCGTATCATCGCCTTCTTAATCTTGTCGTGGTTGAGATACCACACGCACACGTAGTTGTCGGCCGATTCGATCATGACGAGGTTGTTTCTCGTGACCGACAGTTGCAGTTCGCCCTTGTCGCTGAAGATCTGCACATGGCCGCTGCCCGACGGGGCCGCGTCGTTTTCGAGCTGCTCGGTGATCTGCCGCAGCTGGCGGTCTTTTTCGCGCCACGATATATATATTATGTATATGGCGTAGGGGATCGACAGCACCAGCACCGTATTTATCACCGTGTTTTTCCACAGCAGCATGTAGTCCTCGGGCTCGCCGTTCGAGAGCACGGCGTAGAGGGTGTAGATCGATGTCATGACCAGCGTCTCGACCGCGATCCACAATATGTAGACCCAATACAGTACGGGTCGTCGTCGGCTGTATGCCGTCATTATCATTCGGCTTAATACGAGCACCAGAATCCCGACCGCCACCATCGCCACCGATATGAGGAAGTAGGCGGCGTTGCTGCCGCGGAAACGGATGTAGGGTATCCATTCGAACGAGTTGAACGGCTTGTAGACGTTGATGAATATCAACGAGAATACGGCCACGAAGATTATGAACGTCGTCTGGCTCGATTTCTTATAAAGGAATGCGGGAAGCGGTTGTGTCAGTAATCTGAACATGGCGTTGCGATTTACGTTTGAGCCGTCGGATCACTCTCCGTCGGGTGCGTCGCCGTCGGCGGCGGGGTTCTCCTGCGCGAGTGCGGCCCGCGCCTGCTCGACCAGGGCGGTCAGGCGTTCCGCCTCGCGGCACGACACGTAGGTCCGCGAGTCGTATATGTCTGTTATCTCCACGAAATTGCGCCACTCCGAGGCATATATGGTCACCGTCTCGAACTCCTTGAAGTCGAAGTATTTCCCGTAGTATCCGAAGAATCCCGCAGCGCCGAATACGGGGAACATGCGGCTCATTTCGCGTTTGCCCGCGGGGCGCACCGAGGCTATTTCGCGGATGTCGATTTCGGTGATGTCCGACAGACACTGTATCTCCAGCTTGTCGTCCAGCAGCACTATGCGTCTCGGCACCGATAGGGCCATGAGCGCTATGACGGCCAGCATCAGCGACGTGAACCATGCCGAAAAGTAACCGCCGCTGTAAAGTACGAACAGCAGCACCGCCCCGACTGCCAATATCGCGAGCGTCAGAATGCTGTACACCATCGTACGGCGGTCGATGCGGTATTTGAAGCTATGAATCATTCTCTGCGGCCGATATTATCGCTTCGGCGAACGCGAGGTCCGTCGGCGTGGTTATCTTTATGTTTTGGCGCTCGCCCTCGCACAGCGTTATTTCGTATCCCGCCGCCTCGGCCACCGAGGCGTCGTCGGTGAATTCCGCGCGGTACTCCGTCTCGTAGGCGCGGCG
>ERZ827168.2217-NODE-2217-length-23579-cov-8.654566_pt1 | contig 23579 bp, 15 predicted proteins | sample MGYA00519868_ERZ827168 | MGnify/ENA primary metagenome ERZ827168 (study PRJEB31778, sample SAMEA3449271) | human gut metagenome | biome: human gut; feature: human-associated habitat; material: faeces | place: United Kingdom | collected 2010/2012 ...
ACGAATTTGCTTCATATTTTAATCCCCCTATAATGCGGCAAGCAGGGCTGCCCCCAAAAGGGGGCAGTCCTGTGCTGTAAAGTGATTATTTTGTGGTCTTAGCTACGTTTTCCGCGAACCGATGGAGAATCGCGGCGACCTGGGCTCTGCTGGCGTTGCCAGTCGGCATGAGTTTGCCGTTCGAGCCGTTGACCAGCTTTTCGGCAACGGACCATTGCAGAGACGCTACGGCATAACCGGAGACGCTTGTATGGTCGGAGAAGCTGTTCAAGCTGGAGCTTGCGGCGGTATTGTACTTCTTGTACTGCGCATAGCGGTACAAGATTGCTGCCATCTGCTCACGGGTGACATTTACGTTCGGGCTGAATGTGGATGTCGAAATGCCGTTGACAATGCCATTGTCGGCTGCCCACGTCACAGCGTCCTCATAATATCCATTGTACTGGACATCCGAGAAGCCGCTGCGTCCATTGACTGCGGGCTGACCTTCGAGACGGTACAGGACCGTGACGAGCATCGCGCGGGTCATGCTGGTATTCGGGCTGAATGTCGTATCGCTTGTACCGGAGAACAGCCCGTTCTCATAAGCGAATACAACGTCATCATAGAACCAGTCGCTTTCACGCACATCCGTGAACGGAAGTGTGCCATTGGTAAACTCAATCTCAATGCGTGTCGAGACAGTCAACTTGTCCACGGTGTAGGTTGTAACCGCACCGACGGACTTGCCGTCCACCTTGACGTCCTTCACACGATAGCCCTTGTCTGGTTTGAATGTGAACGTGACCGATTTGCCGAGATGCGAAAGCGTAAGCTTCGGCTCGACTGTACCGTTCTTTCCGACCGTCAGAATCTTACCCAGCAATTCATCGACATACTGTTCCGGTGTAATGTCTCTTGCGCGGAGCCAGCTATTGTAGTAGCTGCCGTCGCCAAGAGACGGATACTGAGAATCGTTGAACCAGTCGGCAACTTCGCAGCTATAGTCATTGACATAGTGCCAAATGACTACATCGCCGTCGTTCAGTGTCCAATTCTTCAAGCCCTGATTCGGGTGCTTACCGTTGACGGTATACATCCAGCCAGATTTCTTGCCGTTGGTGAACTCGCTCAAGGCATATCCACCAAGACAAGACGGTGCGTAAATCGTGCTGACATAGTTGCTTTCCGCACCGATGTAGCGCAAGCCTGCATCGCTCATGGCTTCGGTAAAGAGGTCATAGACGGTTGCGTTCTCTTGCAGCGCATACGTCGTCGTGGGAACCCACGTGACGTATTCGGGCAGATAGCTGTCCTTTGTCAGGTCAACATCCTGCGTTGCTTCGAGCGCACCGATGAGTCGGAACGTAACTTCAATATCGCCGGGCTTGACAGCATCCAGATCAGACTTTGCCTTCTGGAAAATATCTTCAACCCGTTCGCAGGAAACTGCGGCGTTCATTTCCTTTTGCGCGGTCTGAAGGATGCTCTGGAGCTTCTTCTTCGCGGCATTACCATACTTTTTGGTCTTGTCGTTCAGAAGCTCGTCATAGTACGCCTTGAGTTCCTTGTAACGTTCGGTCTGTCTTTCGCTGAGAATTGCCTTGTAAACATCCTCGGCAGCTGTCAGGGTGTTGTAGTTCGTGACCTTTGCCCGGTCGGCGGTGGAGAGCTTATTGTAGGCATTGCGTGCTTCTGCAATGGCGTCATAGCTGTATTCATTGACCTCACCGATGCTATCGATCATGTCAATGACTTCCTGTGCGCTTGCGTCTTCACGCTTGACTACATCCGTCATATCATAGAGAGAATTTTTGTTCTTGACATAACGGTCATACGCAACGAGTGCGTAGGTGCCCTGTTCAGCCGACATCTGGTTATTGGCATTGCCGCTGCCATCTATGAGATGCCAGAAGCTGCCGTCCGCCTGTTCGTAGGTCAGGAGGTTTTCCAGTACAGAATGACCGTTTTTCACGAAACGGGAATCTGTGTTGGCATCCAGCCCAAGTGCGCTGAGTGCGACAACAACCTGCGCCGCAGACTCGCAATTCCGATAACCCATAGACGAGAAGCCGCCATCATCGTTCTGCATACCGGACAGAAGTTTGAGCGCTGTGCTGATCGCAGATTTGACAGTCGGATGCTCGTCGTCATTGTACGGTGCGAGTGCCTGAATTGCCATTGCGGTCATATCAGCGTCTGCGCCACCTTCACCATAGGTCCAGCCGCCGTCATCGGTGCGATCAGCAAGGATTGCTTCAATCAGTTGCTCACGTTTGGTGTACTCGTAGTTTCCGCTGTCTACCGCAATGAGCGCCCAGATCGGACCATTGCTGCCCTGCTTTTTAACATATGTCAAATCGTTCAGCGCGGTCAGAAGGTTACGACCGCCTACGCTGGTAGGATCTTCGCCAATGGCAGTCAGCGCAAGGATGATACGGGAGTTCTCTGTCGATTTGTCAGAATTGAGCTGTCCCTTGGAATTGATGGTTTCTTTCACATGGGCTACAACCCGGTCATAATAGCTGTCGTAGTAGCTGTTCGTGACGCTTGCGTTGCCGCGAGCCAAACCAAGAACCGCCCATTCACCGCTCACAGAACCAACCTGCGGTGTGGGAACTGTCTTCTTGATGTTGGCAAGCGCCTTTTTCAGATACTCGCTGTAGCCGGTGTCCTCACCAGAGCCGCCCTGTTCCAGCTTTTCAAGTGCGGCAAGCGCCTTGGTCAGCTTTGTTGCATCAACGCCGGTTTTGTCGGGCAGCGCGTCATACGCTGTCTTTGCAGCGTTGATCTGCTTCTTGTCGGCAAGGGTAACGGCGGATTCTTCGGGCAGATTATCGATCAGTTGTATCACATAGTTGCGCTCCATTTGAAGCATCCGTGTGTAGCACTGGTCGATAACGGAAATTGTTTCCGAAGTAAGATACTGCTCCTGATCCGCAGTCAGCGCATTGAGCGCTGCCTTTGCGGCATAAACAGTCTCTTTATCTCGGAGCGTCAGATTGTCAGGGTCGGGGAGTTTGTTTGCGGCGGTCGTAACGGCATCCGCTGCGGTCATATCCTTGATAATCTTGTCGCACGCGACCAGCTTGTTATACTGTGCCGTATGTTCTGCCTTAAACGTTGTCTGGTCTGCGTCGCTCATGGCGTTGAACAAGCTCATAGCCATGCGGACGTTTCTGGCATCATCCAGTGTCAGACGGTTTTCAGCGGGAAGATTATCAATGATTTCGGCAAGCTCTTTTGCATCGCCACTCTTGACAACCTGAATGGTGTACTTTGTGGCGGTGCCGCCGTTATTCATGCTGCCCCATGCGCGTTCGCCAACACCGACGTAGATCACGTCGCCAGAGGACACAGACAGCATATCGCCGCTCATGTAGCGGCTGTTCTCATCCTTATAGGAATTGAGATACATCCGCGCCTGATAGTTTTTGTTTGCGGCGGTAAAGCGGACAGTCACGCCGGTTGCTTCATACGGAATCGTCAGCACATAGTTGGTTGTCGAACCGGAGAACTCCGGAGACAGCTCCGCACCGGAAACGATCAGGCTTTGCAGCGAGGTATCGGTGCCGCTCCATGTGCCGCCGATGTCCGCGCCGAGCTTCGTGGTGTACATGAGATGGATTTCGTCGCCGTCTGCCAGTCTGCCGTTTGTGTAACGGAAGTCGGAGAAGCTGGCGTTGACGAACCAATCATTCTTTGTACCCATCCAGCCGGAGTTGGGACCGCCGGTGAACTCTGCGAGCGTGTAACCGTCTTTCTCGATCGATGCAAGATACGTTGTACCGTAGTCATAACCGCCACGGTTCCAGGTATAGCCTGCACCTTCGAGCGCCTTGAGGGCAACGGTCATCATGCTGTCGCAGTCGGTCAGATCGTAATACCCGTCAACGATGGGGTTCTTCCAGCTGTCGGGCAGAGATTCGTCCAGATACGTCGTGTTTTCGACGATGACGTGGACGCGACCAACTGTCTTTGCATCAGGATACAGCTCCTTGAAATGCTCACCAACCTTACCGGATTCGGAAGACTGCCCGATTGTCGGCACCTTCTCCATCGCGGAGACGGCTTTCTTTCTGGCGGCAATGACATCGGCTTCGGACGCTGCGCTTTCGATTTCTTTCAAACCGTTAGCCAGCGCTGCGTCAAGTTCGTCTCGATGTTCCTCATCATACTTGTTTGCGGCAACAAGAGCGTTGTACTTCGCCTTGACGATGTTCGTTGCGGTTTTCCGTGCCGTTTCCAACTTTGCGCTGTCGCTCTCGACCGCGCCCCATGTGATCGTGACGGTCACATCGTTGTAGGGCATTGCAAAGCCGAGATAGGCGTCGGGAATGTCAACGTTGACTACATCAGAGGACTTGCCCTTGTAGGCAGAATCGTCATAGACGCGCTGCGTGCCGCTGATAACGTCGGAACGGCTGATACCCTCGTATGTAATGCTCTTGACTTCATACTCGGTATCACCGATCTTGACAGTCAGGTTGCCCTCCGTGCCATACTCGCCGGGGGTGCTGATTGTGCCTTCCAGCGTCAGAACAATGCTGAGGTCTTTATCGCTGATCGACCATGCGGCGCTGTCCGTCGTATATGTGCCTTTTGCATTGCGTGTCTGGAAATATGCCGCGTAGTCTACACCGGAATAAATCCGAACAGGTGTCAGTGGCTCAGCTTCACTGAACGTGTTAGAGAACAGCATGGTCGAGCCATCGTAGGTGCCAAAGGTGTACGGCGTTACAATATGGATTGCCTTTGTGTGGTCATATTTGCCACCCTCTGCGCGGTCCATCTTGGCAGGATTGCTGCGCAGATCGTCGATCATGGCGTTCAGTGCGGCGGTTGATTCTTCCGAATCGCCAACAACGTTAAGCGTCAGCTTATATGTTTCTGCTTTGGGAAGAGATGCCCCGTTTGCATCCATATAAGTCTTGATCTTATCGTACTTGGCTTTTTCCGTGCCGGTGATCTGCGAACGCTGATAGCTGTTCATGCTGGTATAGCACTGAATCAACGTCGTTGCCGCTTCTTGGACACTTGCGCTGGTGGTGATCTTGTTCACATCGTCCGGGAGCTTATTCAGATTTGTCCGGAACGTCTCAAGCGCTGTTTTATTTGCCTGAATCGTTTCGGTCTGCTTGCTCTGGATGGTGCGGATTGCTGCCTGCTGCGCAAGGTATGCTTCGCCGGTCGAAGCCGACGAATCGTTCAGCGTCGCAACGGCCGCCTTGTAAGCCTTTTCAATGTCGGCCCATGCGTCGTCGCCAAATATCTTCTTCGGATAGGCGTTGTAGACCTTATCCAGTGCTGCTTTCAGCTCGGCGCGCACAGCATCGGGCTGCGTGGCATCTCCGACGGTCAGCTCCAGATACGGAGCTGCGACAGTGCCGGAGTAGAAGAGCGCGGAATCCTCGTCGTTTGCGCGTGCGTCGTAGGCAGTAATAAGATACTTGCCCTCCTGATAGAGCTTGAAGCTCACGGAGCCGCTTGCATCCGACGTGGTTTCAGACAGAATCGGCGTGTCGGGGTAGCTGCCATCCGTGTTCTGCGGGCCATAGGCGGCAATCGTCGCGCCCTCGTAGGCGCTGTAACTGCCGGTATATGTCCAGAGATGCGCGGACGTGCGCTCGACGGTCAATGTTGTCTCTTCGCCAGCCGCGGCGTTTTGCGCGCCGGTTTCCTTAAAGCGCAGGACACTGAGCGCGTCCGTCATGTTTGCCCAGTTCACTTCATCACGATAGATGTAGTTGAACGTGTAGGACGGCCACTCCATATGCGCAAGGTGGATTTCATCGCCGTCTTTCAGCACATAGTTGGTGTCCGCAAAGTATTGATTAACACCGGGCGTTGCACCATAAAGCATTGTGTCATTGACGAACGTGTACCAGATGCTGTAGGCTGTTTTGCTGAGATAGCTGTTGCCCGGCTGGCAGCCGGTCTGTTTCCAGAGGTCGGCAAGTGTGGAGCCAGCGGGCAGCGTTATCGTCTTGATCTGCGGCGTATCTCCGTCCGGGTCTTTCATCAGCTTGACATAAGCGGGCGGAATGTTTGTGACGCGCAAATGCAGGTCATCTGTAAAGGAGAACGTAACTGTAATGTCACCAGAAACAGGCGTCAGACCATATGCCGCAGACAGGAACGCTCTTGTCCGCGAAGCGTACTGCTTGGTATCATCGCTGCTCATGTTCTCGGAAACCTGATAGTTCGCGGCATAGTCTACAGCAGCCTTACGGGCATTTTCAAACGCTGTCCAGCTTTCGTCCGTGTACTTGCCGCCGTTTTCCGTCATGGAATACTTTTTGGCAAGTGCCTGAATGGTACGCAAATTGACCTTGCTTTCCTCAACGGAATCTTTGCTAACAAGACCGCTGTTTTTCAGCGCATCTGCATAATCATCTGCGGTCTGTTTGTTTGCAGCAATGTTTACGTCCTCTTTGGCGGAGCCGTCGGCGTTGAACAGGGAGTCAAGATAGCGCTGCGCCGCGCTTCGCGCGGCTAGGAACGTTTTGACGCTTGGTGAAGTATAGGCGTCAAGGGCTTCGTCGGTGTATCCGTTTGCCCATTGAACTGTCTCATAGAGATATGTTGCGTTCAGCTGAGATGTGGGAATCAGCTTGCTAATAGCAGTCTCCAACTCTGCAACGGCCGCAGTAATCTGATCCTCGGTTGTCGCAGTATCCAGTATGTTCTGCGCTTTGGACCGGGGACCGTTGGCTGCTGTGAACGCTGCCCAGAAGCTCCCGTTTTTGCTTGAGATGGTATCTGATTCCTTACCATTGTAACGGTCATTTGTAAGATAGTAGTTAGAGTTCCCGTCTTTTACGGTCTCCAGCAAATTAGAAAGGGGAGCTTTTTTCGTGTCATCAAGAACGTTTCCGCCACTGTTTACAGTGCTTACCTGTATTAACAGGATGTCAAGCGGCGCCCCTTCAAATTCTTCGTTTGAAAAATAGATTAGATCTGAAATGACATCAGACGAAGCAATGAGCGAAGCATCTGTAATATTGATTAGCCCGTCGCCACTCATTCCCTCTATAACTTCTGCTAAAGCGTCATTTTCAACAGCATTTTCCAATGAAACGCTATCATCTTCGACGGTTCCCCCAAAACATGTTTCAGGGACAAACCAGCCCGATTCAAGTGACACTGTGATTTGAGTTGTCCCAAAAGGCGCTTTAGCATAATAGAGCGTATATGGAGTTTCTGCTTCTACGAAATTAGCTGTACCGATTACTTGAACAGATAATTCCTCTCCAGACGCAAACACTTTGATGTTGGACATATTGTCTGCAAAGACTGGAAGAGAAAACATTCCACATATAATCGCAATGCATAGGAGGAATGACAATACTTTTTTTGTTTTTTGCATAAAAAAAGTGGGCGCGGATACGATTAAGTATCCGCGTCCACACTCCTCCTGTTATCTTGTGATTTTCACCATTGTAATATACGGAGCTTCAGTTCCACTCTGCGTGATAACCTGCACATAATTTGTGCTTCCGCTCGGCGTGCTAAAAGTGATTTCAGTTCCAGATGTTACCTTTTCACCATTGACGTAGATGTTTTCTGCGCCAGATGTAACAGTGACTTTGGTGGTTGCGCTGTATACTTTCTTAGTGACTGTACCCATGTTGGAAGTTGTAACAGTGCTAGTACCAACTTTCACTGTAGGCGTCGTCGTAGCAGCACCGGAACCATCCCCGTTTGCAACATAAAGACCGCAAACTTCGGCAGAAGTTTCGCCAAAGACACCTGCGCTGAACAGAACTGCACTGTAAACGCGGACGTAACGCACAGAGGAAAGCTGAACAGGATTGCCGTTTGCATCAACTGCCCAAGCGAGGTCGAAGCCATCGCCACCGCCAACAGCGGAGGGCGCATCGGCATATGGGTTGTTGACGATGGTGCCATACTGAGAGCCGTTGACACGGACATCCGCATAGCCCCACTGATACACGTCGGTCATTTCAGCCTGAGACGGGGCTGCCGTTGCACCCTCGTTCAGAACAACCATGTCATCTTCAACCGTTGTAACACCGGTGTAGGTAATGACTTCTGCCGAGCCGCTTCTCAGCCAGCTCACGCCGTTCACAGTGTTGTCAATATTCCAGACATTACCGTAGTTTTCGTCTTTGTTGTTAGAATCCTGTGCGTACTCAGGCCACCACGCAGCCGCTGCCGGGGTAGCGGTGCTGTAGGTCTTGGGATAGGTGCTGCCGGTGAGCTGCGGGACACCGGTCCACGTTGCTGCGCCGATTGCTGCATCAACATCGGAAGCATTATCCGAAGACGGAACCTCAAAGTTCGTCGAGACGTAAATGCCAGCCGCGGTGAACGCATCGTTCAGAGAAGTGTTATCAGCAGTCAGGCGGACGTAAGAGATGTTCTGGTTCCACTTGGTGTCGCTCATATAGTGACGGGAGCCAGCCAGTGTGTACCAGTTGACACCATCGTTAGAAACCTGAACACCGGCAGCTTCGGGGTTGCCGACGAAAGCGTTGCCGTAAACGATAAAATCAATGCCGTACTTGTTGTTGGCGTTGTTCTGAATGCGGTTGTTACCCATATCGAACTGGACGTAGCCGCCAGCCATACCGAGGGAAACGCCGGTAGAAACGTAACCGGTCTTGAACTTCACATCGTTGCTGGAAGAGCTAACGTTGGTGCTGTCCGTGTAGAGCGTACCCCAGCCGAAGCTGTTCCAACGGGCAAACTGACCAACAGGCAGATAGCCGTTGACATCAGCCGGATTGACGCCGGTCGCTGCCGCGGTGTAGTGCGGGCAGGTGACGGTGTAAGTCGTCGTGCCGTTGCTTGCAACGATAACGGTATTGTTCGTTGCGTTGGTAGTGATCGTGTACGGAGCAGCGGTGTCGTCCTCACCGGGCTCGCGGTTCGGGGAAATGGCTGTGCCATTAACCTCTACGGTATAGTCGATCTGCGCCCAGAGGAGGAACTCCTGCGGGATGTAGCTGGAGCCGTCAACGCTTACGACGGTGCCGGTCGTGCCGTTCCAGCTGATGGTAACGGGTTCGCCTTCACTGATGCTAACAGGGTCGTAGTCTTCCGTTGCCGAAACGCCCATGCAAAGCACGGATACGAGCATCGCGGCAATCAGAAGCAGGGAAAGCATTTTCTTGGATGTTTTCATGATCTGTTCTCCTTTTAATTTTTTCTTCCTTTGTGCCAGCACAGCCCGGAAGTAAGGCCGCGCTGCCCATGCAACTTACTTGCGCTGCCGCCGCATGAATGGCAGCAGCGTGATTTTTCACAACATGAATCGTTTCTCGCAAGGGATACCGGCACGGATGAGAAACACTCCGCACCGGCGCATATGTCTACGGCTTGCGCCGTTGACCACAAAGGACTTTTCACGCCACAGATACAATACCGCTTCCTATGCTCCTACCCACCGCAATAAGGACCATGTTATCCGCCCGTTGGTGCGCTCGTTTCGCCGCGACACTTCCCCCGGACAGTATGCTCTCTCGCTGTAGCTATTCAGTTGTCGATGCGATTCATCTTATTGAGACGGGCGAAGGCCCGGTAGATTTGTTTTGAGATCCCCCGGTTCCGCGTTCCCAGCTCGGAACCGGGGTTATCAAGCGCGTCAGGGGGTGACGCGCTGGCAGTTTGATCTCAGGGGGATGAGATCAGGTCTATGTGCAAATCCGTTCCCAATTCGGATTGTGCAAATAAATTATTGTGCGCTTTCCTCCGCAGCCGATTCCTGCCGTTCGGCTTGCCGTGCTGCGCGTCTGGCTTCCTTTTCTGCCGCCTGCTCCTGCCGGAACTTGCTCAGCTGGCGCTTACCTTTTCGTCCATCCAAATATCGGCGCGAAAGCGGCGACCTGCGCCCTGAAACTGCTTTTTACCTTTACCTTTTGACATCCGTCACATCTCCTTTCGTTCGCAATTCTCTGAAAGGAGAGTTTCGGATTTATTTGTTGTCTGCGCTTTGGCAGCGTTTTTAGTTCTTGCTTCGGCTCGACGCTGGTTCCGCTGTTCGTTGCGCTCTTTTCGGACACGATCTCTTTCGGCGCGTTCCTGCTTATAAAGCTCTTCCTGCCGCTTATATTCCTGATTGTAGTGAAGATAGCGTTCACGAGCTGGGAAACGCTCCAGCGCTTCTCGGGTGCGCTCTTTGATTATATTTTCTATCCAGCGCTGCCCATCAAAGCGATTTCTCGCGCCGCCGCTCATTTGGAACCTCCGGCTGCGGCTGCTATCGCTGCTTTTTTTGCGCGCTTTTTAGCAGATTTCTGCTCCCGTCGGTCGGCTTTTGCTTTTTTCTTTCGAGCTTCTTTGTCCTTTACATGCTGTTTTGATTGACGCTCATATTCTTCCTGAAAGATTGCCGTGCGTTCCAACGGCAGCGCACTTACGGCTGTACCCTTGCAGTTCACATAGCCGCTGTAATTCAGCGCTTCTACCCACGAGCCAAATCGAAGCGCCAGTAAATCGCCGCCGATAACCTCAGATTGCGCAGGAATATGCCCCAGCTCTTTTTTGCATTGCCGTAGGTAGCGAGCAAGTTCTTCTCGGGAATCGTGTTGATGTGCAAGGATAAATTCAATATTTTTTCTGGAGATCGCCACACGCACGCTTTCATTCATGCGCTTGTCGTGCAGAGCCTGATTGTCTCGATCTCGAAACGGCTTTCCTTTCATGCCCGTACCTCCTTGGTACAGGCTGCATCCGCCCTTTGAAGCTGCGAATCTAACGCCGCATAAAGGTCGCGCACGATTTTTCGATTTGCAAACGGCGGCGGGTTTTTAAGGTTGGCAGATACTGAGCCGCTATAAAAGCTGCGGAGAGCTTTCGTCCACGACCCAAAACGGTATTCGAGGAACGCCCCGCCGATGACCTCTACCCTCGCAGGGGGATGACCAATGTCATCCATACAGGCTTTCAGGTAGGCGCTGAGCTGCTCAAGGCTATCATTCTGGTGGTCTAAAATAAACTCCGTGTTTCTTCGTGCGATGATCTGCTTGACGCGGGACAAAAGCTGCGGGTCCAGGTTTCCCTGCCAGTTGGGCTGCTGGATTTGAAGCTGCTGTTCTTCGCCGTGCATACGTTTTTCCTCCTATCGTACTTTTTCACAGACTACCCCTATCATGGGATAATCTGGATGAGACACAAATAAAAATAGCGCCACCTGCTCCTTATAAGAGAAACAAGTTGACGCCCGTGTCAAGTACGATAGACAGATCATCGTGCCGCCTACCATACGCTTTTGTTTGCTTTCTGCACTTAACGGGAACATTGAATAGACAGACTCCCATGCAGCGAGAATAGCGATTCTTCCGAACTCAGGCTATGGATGATACCATCCGCACTCTGATTCCTACCTTCTCATAGGGAGAACCCCACAATGGCGACCTTTCGATCACATGACACACAAGCAAAACGCTGTCTTACGCTTTGCCGCGTGCCACTTCGGAACCTTGCTTACCTTTACGGCTCCGGGCGAGTAGCCGCGTACAATCCCAATGCACACAGCCTTCCTCTTTCATCACAAGCTCAGTCCAATATATGGCCGCGACCTGTGATTACACATTCCCAGCAAACAAAAACCTGCAATATGTAATTGTAAAGACAGTTCCTTTTGCATCTACCGCCGAAAGCGTGACATACTATCTGCACATACAAAAATTGACGGTTTGACTTTCGTAGATTCCTAGAAAGTTATGATGACTGAATGAATTTCACCTACGGACATCAAGCATTTTCAAATCACATTGACTACGATTTTGACGGCGAATAGACTTTAAGCCGCGCCGCTGAGGAAACTGATCTTTTGGATGGCTTGCTTTTTGCTGTCCATCGACGGATGGACGTACAAGCGCAGCGTTGTCGTAATGTCTGAGTGGCCCAGCATCTCGCTTACGCTCTTAATGTCGATCCCTTTTTCAATGCAGCGCGTCGCGTAAGTGTGACGGAGTGTGTGATAACTGCGTTTCCGGATGCAGCACCGGCGTAGGACAGACTCGAAGTAATATTGATAGGTGCGCGGCTCCATCGGTTTGTCCGTTCGACCGGTCAAGATATAAGCATCCTGCGGCAGACCGGCGACTGCCTTTTGCAGATATTCCAGTGCATCGGCAGGCAGCGGCACCGTGCGCACAGAGCTTTCGCTTTTGGGCGTTTGGACGACAAGCTGTGTCTTTTCGCCCTGTTTGATACGCTGTACCGCTCTTTCAATGCGGAATGTGCCGTTTACAAAGTCAATGTCGGATACCTTTGCCGCGCAGACCTCACCAAGCCGTGCGCCGCAGTTCGCGGAAAGAATAATGCCGGCATCTTTGTAGTTAGCGGCAGGCGTCAACATTTTTGCGATGATTTGAAGCTCTGTACCCGTAAATGGCTCAATTTCCCGTTGTTTTGCCTTTGGAAGTTTGATGTTCAGAGCATCGCAGTAAAAGTGATACTCCGTGACCGCAGCCCGAAGCGCCGCTTTTATCAGAACGCCGATGTCCCGGACGCTTTTATCAGATAATCTGCCGCCATCCAGCCGCCCGCTTTCCCGCTGCTGATTCAGAAAATCTAAAAGCTGATTCGCCGTCAAAGATGCAACGGAAACAGAACCGAGATGCGGCAGAATATGATTCTCAATCTGGAACTTATATCTGGAGCGCGTGGACGGCTTCACGTTGATCCTTGCCAGATACCACGAAAAAAGCTCCTTTACCGTCATGCGGCAGCTGCCAGTGGGCTGTGCGGCAACCAGCAATTTCCGTTTTTCTAGCTTTTCTTTGGTTTCCGTGCGGGTCTTGCCGTAAACGTAAGTGTATTTTGCCCGTCCATCTGGTTTCCGACCGCTGATAAAGCGGCCCTCCCAGCGCTTATCCTTTCTTCTGTAAATGTTATCACCTGTATTTGCCAAATCACGTCCTCCTTTTTTGACGGCTATTCCGACTGCGAATGGAAATTCAAAAGCGCTCATTCTACCACAAAATGAATATATAACGTCTGATGCACATTGATATTTGCAGAAATCAGGAGAAACTTAACATGTTTTCATGGGCAGCACATTGACTTTTTTCCAGACTGCTGTATAATGAAATCAGAAATTAGTTCATTTTGCGTTTTTTGAGACTTCGTAGAGTTCTAGGAATCTACGAAGTTTTTTCTAGTTCTATTATATTGAAAAATATCTATCTGGCGTATCAGACTTCTTTGTGTGCGCATGCCGTTTTTCAATCTGAAAACCGTACCAGAACAGAAATACGTCTCACTATGAGACGTATTTCGTCAAAGTTCCACATTATATATAATGTATAGGAACATCCGGGCTGGTCTTCCTTGTTCCAGCCCGGATTGCGTCGAATTGCGTCTCACGGTGAGACGCATTTATTGTACCAGCCATCCGCTGGCTGCAAGCGTTTCAAAGTATGCGTAGGTCTGCGGTGCGGCGGTCTTGAGCTGGCGGAGCGTGTCCCCACCAACAAGCCAGTGATAAAAGAACTCTGCAAAGTATTCCATGCTGTTGGATTTTCCGTGCGCGCGCATCGGCGCGTTGGCGGCCTCCAGCGCATAGAGCCGGTCATGCTCTTCCGGAAATCCCAGCATATCATCCAGAAAGTGTCCAAACTCATGTGTGACGGCGCTTGCTTCGGAGACATAGATTTTTTGATCTCCGCAGCACGTCGCACCGATGCAGTTTACGTTCAGCTCCCGACTCAGCTCTGCCAGGTATTTCGTGTCAAGCAAGAGCGTCCAGCCCTCCGAACTGAACGCTTCGAGAATCGGCGCGGGGACACGGCGAAGCTCCAGCAGATAGGCGTTCATATTGACGCCCATGCAATTCTGTAACGAAATTGGGATCGGCGGCTCGGTGACAGTAAGCGTCTGCGTCAAAAGCGCATAGAGAAGCCGCGCAGCTTCTGCGCGGGTCACAAGCTCTAATGGCGATGCGTTTGCCGCGCATAGGCCAAGTTCCGCGCCGACGCGCAGAATGTTTTCATACGGCATGAGTATCACGCCGTCGTAGAGTACAGAATCGTAAACAGGAATCGTCGCAGCTGCAAAGGCGGATTCATACAGTACCGCACGGCATACCTTGTCATTCGGCGTTTGCAGCGCGGTCACATTCAGCCAACCGGCGTGACAGGCTTGCTGGATACTTTTTATCGCCCATGTGCTGCCTGTCTCCGGTGTTCCGAACGCGCGGCATAGCATAGCCGCCCACTGGCTCGTGGTGATCTTCGCGTTTGGCTGGAACCGGTTGTTTCCCGTGCCGTTGACGATCTCGCTCTGCGCAAGGTATGTGACAGCGTCCGCACAGGCGGCGAGGGCGGACACATCGGAAAACTGCGGCTGAGAAGCAAACGCCGGTACTGTCAACAAAAAGGACAGCACCAGCGTCAAGCATAAGTATTTGATTTTTTTCAAGTTCAATATTCCTCCATATCAATTAGTCTGTAAAGCAATCCGGTCTGGCAACAACTGTGAAGCCTGCCGAGCCGGTGATAACAACGCCGTTTGCGCCGCCGCTGCAATGGACGATCAGAAGATTGCCGTCCGCGTCTCTGCCGCCGACAATGCCGACGTGGGAATCATCGGGATAGAACACCAGATCACCCGGCTGCGCGTCGTTCCATGCGATATTCGTGCAATAGCTGTGCTGCGTTGCAGCTCCGCCGCCACGTCCGGGATAATAGCTGCCATTCGTCGCGTTGTAGAATGTCCAATCGACGAACCCCGAACAGTCTAATCCGAACGGTCGTATCGTTCCCGTGGAGCCGCTGCCTGCGGCTGTGACCTCCGTTGGAACGCCCCAGCGATCATCCCAGCCGAGCGTCAAAGATTTTCCTCCCCAAAAGTACGACACGCGCCCGACGAGCTGAACCGCCGTTTCCACGACGGCTTTGCGTTCCGGGTCAAGATCGTCCGGGAGATTTTCAAGCAGCTCGATTGCATCCTCCTGCGAAATATTCAAAGAGCCCATCGGCACGTTCAGACTGCCAAGGTTTTCAAGCAGAATGTCCAGTGCGTCGTTCTGATATTTGGTAAAGCTGTATTCCAGCCGCATTTGCTCGGCGGTTTTGGAGGTAATTGTGATCGTCAACGCCGTTTCCGTGTGGCTGTCGTCCACATCGTCGTCCGGATCGCTGTCCGGAACGTCAATGTCCTGTGTTTCTGTCGTGATGTCGCACATATCCCAAAAGACTTGCCGCAGCAGCTCCACACGTTCATCATCGAGTGTGAAAACGTCCATTCCGTCTTCTGCGCCTGCCACTTTGGACGCAAACACAGCTACGACCTCGCGCCAGTCTGGAGCCTGTCCAACGATCTGTATAGACACATAATCACCGTTCTGCAATTCTTCCAGCTCCGCGTTATACTCGCCTTGAATCTCCGCAATGGCAGTTGCGAGTGGAACGGTGTCGTCTGCCTGCTGCTCGTCGGCAAACAGAATCCCCAGCGGCGATGCAAGAAACGCGCCCGCAACAATGACGATGGAAAACACAATGAAAAGTGCCGTGCCGCCGCCCAGTGCGATAAGCGCGTCTATCAGCTCTTTCACCGCTTTTGCTGCCGCTTCGCCCAGCCTCTTTGCCGCTGCAACAGTTGCGTTGGCGGCACGCTTATTGCTTTTTTGGAGCATCTTCCGCTGTGCGTCCTGCGTTGCCACTTTTCGCGCACGCTTTGTAGCAATTTTTGATACAGACGTTTTTGGCGGCACCTTTGGCGTGCTGATCTGCTCTGCATCTCTTGTCCGAATAGAAACGCCGCGCCGAGATTTTTCTCTCGGTGCGACGCTTGGCTTCGGCTTTTCGCGGATGGTGGGCGGCTGCTCCACTGGAGGAGCTTGCGCCGGTGCTGCCGACTGAACAGGTGGAGCCGGTTTGCTGCCAGCCGTGAGCGGCTGGCGCTTTGGCGTGGTCGCGGGTGCATCTGAAACAGGCGGCTGCGGCGGAATGGGGCCAGCCGGTTCGGATGGATAGATGGATTCGATGGATGGATTTTGAGCGAGCTGCGCTTGCTTTTCTGCAAAGATCTTCCGGGTCTGCTCCTGCGGTATGGACGGTAGATCATGCGTCGGTGTGCCTGCTATGCGTTCTCGGATAGGCAGTTCTACACCGCGGTTAGAAGGTTCAGCGGCACGCGGCGTCCATGTGCCGGTCTGCTTGATATGCCGAATGTTCGGCGCTTTCTCTGGCGTTGCTTCAGGTGGCAGTTCGCCGCACAGTTCCGTAAGCGTTGGCTTTTCACGGATGCGCAGCGGCTCATGCTCGGGAAGATCTTCCACAAGGCGAATTTCTGGTGGCTCTGTATGAATGTCTTGCGCAGACGTTTTTTCTGCGCGGGATTTCTTTGCCTGCCGCACATATGCGCGCCGTCCCTGTTCCTGCGCTGTTGGCGCGGAGGTACTTTGCGGCTTTTGCGCGTCCGGTCGTGTGCGCACGTTTTCTGTGCGCAGGCGCGGTATATTTTCGGTTGGCGATTCTTCAGATTTAACTGGTTGCTCCGAAAGTGTCTTTTGGACAGGTGTCTTCGCAGTTTCTTTTGCCGCTTTCTGAGTGAAAACACGCCGTCCAAGCTCTTGTGATGCTGGGGTTGGCTTGCGCGGTGATACGTCCGGTTCAGGGCGTAAGCGTACATCGTCTGCGCGTAACTGGGGTGTTTTCGATGCCTGTCGCGGTGCATTTTCCAGTGTCGGCACAGCTGAGGTAGGACGTTCCTGCGGTGATTCTGGTGTGATCGGCGGCGTTGCCTTTGCTGCTTGCTGAACGTAGGCGCGCCGTCCATGTTCCTGTGGTGTGAACGCTGGTGCGCTCTGCGGTGCGCGTGTTTCCGCACGGGTACGAAAATCGTCTGTACGTAGGCGTGGGGATTGCGGATTCTGGCGTGGTAAATCTTCCTGCGGCGAAACCTCTGGTGTGGTGTGATAATTTTGCGGTTGTTCCGGTGGGACCGTCCGCGGTGCTGCCGCTGCTTTTGCTGTCTGCTGAACATAAGCGCGCCGCCCTTGTTCCTGCGGTGTGGGCGCTGGTGTGCTTTGCGGTGTGCGCGTTTCCACACGGGTACGAAAATCGTCTGCGCGCTGGCGTGGGGATTGCAGATTTTGACGCGGTACGTTTTCCGGTGTTGGTGTAGCTGGGGTGGGACGTTCCTGCGGCGACTCTGGCGTGATCGGTGGTGTTGTCGTTGCTTTTGCTGCCTGCTGTATGTACGCACGTCGTCCTTGTTCCTGCGGTGTTGGTGCCGGTGTGGTGTCCGGTCTGGCGCGTACAGTTTCTGTACGTTGCCGTGGTATTTCCGAGGTCGGACGCGGCGATATAGGCTGCTCCGGTTGTAAGTGTTCCGTGGATTCTGTATAGTGCGTCCGATGTGAAAAACCGCGCGGGAGTTGGACAGCTTCATGGGCAATCTCGCGGGCAGTTGTTTCCACCTGCTCCGTGGCGGTATGCTCTGCGCTGTCCGAACGGTCGGGATACTTCGCGCTGTCGCTCAATTCTTTCACAAACTTTTGCACCATTTGCCGCTGTATGGTGGATGTGACTTGATGTTTTGGCGGTTTGTCCTTTGGACGGTCATTTCGTTCTCGAATATCTGGAATGGGAATCACCTCCTGAATGGGTGTGAAATGTAGATAGATCAGTCGTTTGCTCCTAGATTGCAAACAGGTACGCCTTTTCGTTCGGCGTAGCTCAGAAAATCGCGCGACTTCCCGACGCCGGTAACGTATGCGATCAGATAATCGCTACGCTCAATAGCATATTGATTCGCCCGCACGATTGCATAACGCTTCGGGCAGAACTCCATGCCGGGCGGATAAAAGGTGCCGTCAAAAATGGGCGGCACGGAAATTGCACGATCTTCCGGATAATATGGCAGCAGCATGGTCAAAGAAATACCCGGATGGGTGCGCCGTGCTTCGGCTACCGCCCGTGCTGCCATCCGGTCAAAATCTCCATAATGCCCCACAAGAAAATCTGTTACGCCATATGCTGAAATATGGGTGTCTATTGCGGTTAAGAGTTTTTCATAAATCCGCTCCTCTGCGTGTCTATGCCCGATAAAAAAGCATGATCTTGCTGCGCTGTCCATTTCGCATACCTCCTTTTTGAACGGTGAATACAGTTTAACATAACGGTATTTTTCGTACAAGTCTACTGTACTAAATTGCCGTCTCAAACGGTAAAATCGTTACAGAAAGGCGGTAGCGATACTATGGATGTTCACCAGAAACTCGATCAGCTCATGCAAAATCGCGGTTGGAGCGCATATCGGCTCTCAAAAGAATGTGGACTGTCTGAATCCACGATTGCGAACATTCTGAAGCGAAATGCAACACCGTCGATCTCTACGTTGGAATCTCTTTGTGCTGGCTTCGGCATAACGCTTTCTCAGTTTTTCGCGGAGGGTGAAATGATCGAGTTGACACCTGATTTGAAACCCCTGATCGAGCAATGGGTCACATTGACCCCGTCGCAGAAACAGGCGATATTGATAATGGCAAAGGAAATGAACAACCTCAAAACCTGATTACAAACCGCCAACGAATGGCTCGTTTGGTTTCTCCGGGCAACTACAGAATACAAATGCGTCTCACGGTGAGACGCATTTTTTGTTGAAATGTCTGAAACCTGTGGTAGAATGAAATTACAGAAAACCAAAAAACTGCATATTGTAACAGAGGGGGAACTACAATGAAAAAATCCAACAACTTTTCTAACGTACCGAAAACCCTTGCTCCGGAGGAAGACGAAGAACGCAACGCCCTGATTCGGAAACTTGATATATGCAAATTTGAGTTTTTCAATTTCTCTTTGCCGCCGCTGCCTGGTACAAAGGATGAAATTGATGTTGCGGTGGTGCATGGTCCCTCGGCATATCGCCGCAATAAATTTGATGCGCACATATGGGTCGGGCTGCTGAACGGAGAGTATCGGCGTTACCTCTATTCTATAGAATATTCCAAAAAGGAATACAACCCGGAGAATTATGTGGAAATGGCTTTGGAGATTTACCAAAGCGACGCTTTCCATGAAGCGTTTGCAGATTATAAAAACTGGCTTCGGAGATGCAGTCTGGATCGCTTCAGCGCAAATCCTCAATGCGTCTCACCGTGAGACGCATTTTGTCGATATTTGTTTTCAAAAACTTCATTGACATACTTTTATGCTGCGCATATAATAATAGTACAAGGCAGGCAACGGCGTGTGTCTGCCAGAGCGTTGAAATAAGGGAGTGTGCCGGTACGCATTGCCTTATGGAGCTTTCAGGAGGGGTTGTGCAGCGATACCTCAAACCGGCGTAGGCATTAGCTGAAAGAAAATGCTCCGAAAGGCTCCGCGTTTGCGGGGCCTTTCGTCGTATAGAAAGAGAGCTGAGAAAGATCGATCTGTTACAGAAGTGCGCACAGGGCTTTGAACGCTTGACAAGCTGGCAGTATCACATGATTGCCGGGCGCAAAGGAAAAACGATCGAGTTTACGATTTCATTTGACCGGGCAGATTTTCACCATCTCGCTGGTTTACATAAACTAAAAGACAATGCCCGTATTCAAACCGGACAGCGCGAAGCTGTTATGCTGGATATTCTTGCGGGCAAATTGACGCTGCCACAGATTCAGAAAAGCGCATTTTATGGAGAGATGGAGCCGCGCTTGCGTCCGCTTTCCATGCTGGAACAGTTTTTGGACAGCAACGACATCATCTTTCGGTATAATGCAAAGGCACGCGCCTTTTCTCTGATTCAGGCAGATTATTTGCTGCAAAACGATTTTGAGGGCAATCCGATCTATCTCTTCCTTGCCAAGCGGAACAACGATGATACGCAGGTCTGCCGCACGTTTTTCCCTAAATCCGGTACAGACTATGCTGAGGGACAGCCGCGCTACACGCTGCTGCGCAAGGAAAAGCGGAATCTTGAAACCGGCGATGTGATTGTGCAGTATGATCGCTTGACGCCGAAGCGCCCGAACGATCAGGTCGATATGCGCGAAGAGTATGATCTTTCCGCTCTTTCCAATGGCCAGCCGAACCCTTATATCGACCAATTAAAATAGGAATTACGTCTCACCATGAGATTCATTTCTTTTCCGGAAATGCGTCTCACGGTGAGATTTATTTTTGCAATGCTTCTGCAATCCCCGCCATGATATACTCTGCACAGGGCAGCGCGACAGAATTTCCAATCGCGGCATAGCGGCTGGAGCTTCGGATTTCCTCACCGTCTGCGCCGTACTTCGTCCAGTCTGGCGGCAAACCCATCAGGCGCTCGCTTTCCGCTTCGGTCGGGTAGCGGATGCAGCCGGCAAGCGGATCGTCCTCATAGTAATACGCGAACGCAGTCTGTTCGGACGCTAGAATAGTCGGAAACACATCTGTCCGTTTTCCAAAGCTCCGGATGAACTGTTGTCGATTCCCGTTTGCGGCGGCTCCGCGCATTTTGAATCCGTAAAAGGGCAGGATAACGGGTATCTGCCGCCCTGCTTCAAAAGCAGCGATTCTATGATCTTCGGCGGCGGACAGCCCACTCGCGCTGCAAAACCGAGAATCCGTGTGCATTGACCGGGTGTTAAATAATATCTCTGCGGCACGTTGTCCTGTAAAATCTGCCACAACAAAGATTCTTTCTCGGCGCGCGAGTTTGGGCTTCGACCAATACTGGGCGTCCAGGACACGCCATGCCAGATCACACCGTCGCCCTCGCACCACTCCGGCATCTGCCCACTGTCCAGAATCAGGCACTGAAACTTCGGCACCCGCAAAGGATTTGAGTACGGCAAGATAGTCGCGTTTATTGCCTGATAGCATAGCTCCAATGACGTTTTCCCAAACAGCGATAGCTGGATATAACCCTCCACTGGCATCCCTCATTTCCTCGATAATACGAATTGCCTGATAAAACAGGCTGGATTTTGCACCTGCCAAGCCATCGCGCGGGCCGATGGATGACAGATTTTGGCATGGTGAGCCAAACGTAATGACATGGACGGCAGGAATTTTCCCGCCGTCCAGCTTCGTTATATCGCCCAGATGCACCATCTTCGGGAAGTGGCGCTTTGTAATAGAGATTGCGTCCGGTATGATCTCACTCGCCCAGACCGGAGTGATGCCTTGTCTGCTTGCCGCAAGCGGGAACACGCCGATCCCGTCAAACAGACTTCCGAGTGTGATCGTCATACCAGATTTTCTCCCGGCGTGGTTGTCATTAACTTATATAGCTCTGTCTGGCGGGGAATGGTGTTGACGAAAGGCACGATGCTGCCGCCCATGCGCAGCAGACCGTGACCGGCTTCGGCGTTTGTGATATAGCTGAGCTGGGTGTCGGAAATGTGAAGCAGCTTCGACAATTCCGCGCGGTCGGTCGCGGCCTGATTGAACAGCAGCAGAAATTCGGAGTTTGCAAACATCAACCGTGCCGTTTCGGATTTCAGACATTCTTCTACGTTCTGGCTTGCCGCCGTCAGCGCCGCGCCATATTTGCGGAATCTTTTCCATGCGCGATACAAAATCTCACCAGAATACTTGTACTTGAAGTACAAATACACTTCGTCGAGGAACACCCATGTATATTTGCCGCGCTTGCGGTTCTCCATAACGCGGTTTTGAATGGCCTCCAGCGCAACGACAAGCGCCGTAGGACGCAACTGTTCGCCCATTTCATAAAGGTCAAGGACAACGATCCGGTTGTTAATATCCACGTTCGTCGGGTGCGCAAAGACATTCAAGCTGCCCTCCGTGATAAGCTCTGCCGCCAGCGCAATTTCTCTGGCTTCGGGGTCTGGCTGCTTTAACACTTCCGTGCGCCAGTCAGACAGCAGCGGCATGGGCAGCGCACCTTTCGCATGGAAATAGTTTTGATACACGCTTGCCGTACACCGGTCAATGATGGATTTCTGGCTGCCGGTCAGAAGCCCCGCGCCCATCTGCTGTTCCAGAATACTTGTAATCAGCTCAGATTTCATGGCAATCGGGTTTTCGCCGTCCTCATAGCCATCTTGTAAATCCAACGGATTGATGTGGTGCTGGCTGTTCGGAGAGATTTCAATGACCTCGCCGCCCAGTGCCCGCGCAATGGGCGCATATTCGCGCTCGGCGTCGATGATGATAATATCGTCGTTGGTAGAGAGCGTGACGTTAGCGATGGTATTTTTCATTGCCACGGATTTACCAGAACCGGACACGCCGAGATAGAACGCATGGGGCGAGATCAACCGCTTGCGGTCGCAAATCAACAGGTTTTTGGAAATGGCGTTGACACCGTAATACAAGCCGCCGGGGTCTTGAATTTCCTGCGCCCGGAACGGCATAAGGACGGCGCAGCTTTCGGTCGTGAGCGTCCGCAGCGCGTGAATCCGCCGCAGGCCATACGGGAGGACAGTATTCAAGCCGTCCTCCTGTTGGTATCGTAAAACGGAAAAACCACATAGCTTTTCCTGCGCGATGGATTGCAGCGTTTGCGTGTCCGCGTCAAGCTGCTCCAGCGTGTCGGCAATGTGAACGAGCGTCACACAGGCGAACATGAGCCGCTGGTCGCGGGCAGTCAGGTCCTCTAACAAATCTTTCGATTCTGTGCGCAGCTGCTCCAGATCGTATGGCACAGTCGCGGTGAAATTGTTCTGCCGATTCTGCCTTTGCTGCCAGCGGGTTATATCCGTTTCCACGCCGAGAATTCGACTTTGCACTTCGCGCACGGCTTCTTCCGTGGGGATAGGCAGAATGTCAATGGACAGCAGCAGGTTGCGCGAAAAATCGGACAGGTCTTTTATCATTTCGTCGGAAATGAAGCTGGCATAATCGCGCATGAACAGAACGCGCCCAAACTTGCCGCCCATTTCAAAATAGCCCGCGCGGAATTGCAGTCCGTCCGGGCAGATCAGGTCGCGGAAGTCGATGCCGCGCTTGATATTCGCGGACAGGTCGAACCGGAACGACGCTTCTTCGCCGGGCCGGAAAAAGTCATGCAGGAGCCGCAGCCGGTCGGCGCAGGAAATGGCGTAAGCGCCGGAATCCAACCGCCCAAAGCTGGCAGACAGGTTGGTATCGACGCGGCGGAAGTATGCACGGGTCTGCTCGATCTTCCGCAAGCCGATGGACAGCGTGATGTACTTTTCCTGCACCAGATTATTACTTTCGGCGGCTTTATCCAGAATAATCTGGTTGTACTCGCCGCGATAGTAGTCCAAACCGTCGCTGCACTCCGGCATGAGCATCGTGCGCTGGAAGTCAACCGGATTCAGGCGGCGGTTGATGATCGTGATTTTCGCGGTCGCGTCGGTTGGCAGACTGTTCAGCACTGCGCCATACGAACGGAAGATACTGCGTCGGTCGTCTAACGACGATGCGGCGTAATTTATATCCGAAAAGCGCCACGTTTTACTGTACTTCTGCCCGACCTGCCAGATACCGTCCGTATAGATGCGTCGGATGGGAATGGATTGCTGGACACTGTGCGGAATCCGAAAAGAATCTTTTTCGCTGCGGTTTGCAGCCAACAACGATTTTATCATTCCAACGTACCCTCCATAATGTCAGCAAACATTTCCTCATGGAGATTGACAGAATCAAATCGGCGCTGGCCTGCACAGAGAATTTCGGATTTGATGAACGCCCAAAGAAACTGTTCTAAGCTCATGCCGT
>ERZ827168.2218-NODE-2218-length-23573-cov-5.493367_pt1 | contig 23573 bp, 20 predicted proteins | sample MGYA00519868_ERZ827168 | MGnify/ENA primary metagenome ERZ827168 (study PRJEB31778, sample SAMEA3449271) | human gut metagenome | biome: human gut; feature: human-associated habitat; material: faeces | place: United Kingdom | collected 2010/2012 ...
ACGTATTCGTTGGCGCTGTGGGCCCAGCTGTAGTCCCCGGTCATGCCCGCTCCTGCAGCAGTTTGATGACCTCGGGCTGCTTCCGGTAGCAGGAGAGGGCGCGGCGGATGACGTTGAGCATATCGTGGGCGTTGTAGTTCAGGAAGGTGAAACCATTGCCTTCCTTGGTGTACTCGTTGTAGCTCAGCACTGTGTCCCGCAGACCGCCGGTCTCGCGCACGATGGGCACCGTGCCGTAGCGTAGGGAAATAAGCTGGCTCAGGCCGCAGGGCTCGAACAGCGAGGGCATCAGGAAGAAGTCCGCGCCTGCGTACAGCTTGTGGGCCAGACTGTGATCCATGGCAAAGCGCGCCGCCATGCGGCCCCGGTACTGCTGCTCCGCCCAGCTGAACAGGTTGGTGTAGCGGGCGTCGCCCATGCCCAGCACGGCCAGCTGTACGTTTTCGTTCATAATGTCGCCGATGACGCAGTCCACCAGATCCAGACCCTTCTGGTTGGTCAGACGACCCACCATGGCGATCAGCGGAATATCCGGGTTCACTTCCAGCCCCAGCTCCCGCTGCAGCTCGGCCTTGTCGACTGCCTTACCGCTCATGTCCTTGAGGGAGTAGGTCTTGTAGATCATGGGATCGGTCTCGGGATTGTATTCGTTCACGTCGATGCCGTTGAGCACGCCGTACAGGCTGTCCTTCCGGGCGCGGATGAGCCCGTCCAGCCGCTCGCCGTAATAAGCGGTGGTGATCTCCTCGGCATAGCTGGGGCTTACGGTGGTAATGGCGTCCGCATAGACCAGACCGGCCTTCATGAAGTTGGCGCAGCCGTAGCATTCCAGCTTGTCGCTGCTCCAAAGTCCGTCGCCCAGTCCCAGCACGTCCTGCACTTCCTTAATGCCGAAGATGCCCTGATACTGCAGGTTGTGGATGGTAAATACGGTCCTGATCTTGGAATAGAAGGGCAGATGCGCGTACTGGATCTTCAGCAGGGCAGGCACCATGCCGCTCTGCCAGTCGTGGGCATGGATGATGTCGGGCTTGAAGTCCAGAAGCGGCATGGCGTTGAGCACGGCGCGGCAGAAGAAGCTGTAGCGCTCGTATTCGTCTCCGCCCAGTCCGTAGACATAGGGACGGCCGAAGTAGAACTTGTTATCCAGAAAATAATAGGTCACGCCGTCCTTTTTGAGCATGTTTACGCCGCAGTACTGCCGCCGCCAGCCCAGCTGCACCTCAAAGTGAAGCTGGAATTCCATCTGCTGCTGCCACTTGGAGTCGATGGCGGTATACAGGGGCAGAACCACGCGCACATCGTGGCCTTTTTTGGCCAGCACAGGGGCCAGCGCGCCCACCACGTCCGCCAGACCGCCGGTCTTGATAAAGGGAACGCATTCGCTGGAGGTGAACAGGATCTTCATAATATCCACTCCTTGTTGTTGAAATTGCGCGTCCGTCGGGAAAACGGACGCGCCGGAAACGCCAGGTCAGATCACCATGTTTTTGGACAGCACGATGGGGTAGCTCTTTGGGCCGATCAGACGGCCGTCCTTCTGGATATGAGCCTGCTTATCCAGAATACAGTTTTCCAGATACACACCCTCGTCAATGCGCGCGTCCTGCATGATGACGCAGTTCTTGACTGTGGCTCCCTTGGCGATCTTTACGCCGCGGAAGATGACGCTGTGCTCCACCCGACCGTTGATGATGCAGCCGTCCGCCACCATGGAGTTGACGGCGACCGCTTCGTCCATGTAGCGGGCGGGCATTTCATCGCGCACCTTGGTGTAGATGGGCCGATCCTCCCGGAAGAAGTTGTGCCGCAGCTCGGTATTGAGCATGTCCAGATTGAACTGGAAGTAGCTTTGGATGCTGTCCATGCGGTAGCACAGATCATGATATTCGTAGCCCTTCACTTTTAGACCCGCGTCGCGGATCATGCGCTGAAGCACGTCCCGCATCAGGCCGTGATAGCCGTGGGCGAAGGCCCGGTCCATCAGTTCTACCAGCAGCTTTTTGGAGATGAACAGGGTGTCCATGCAGGTGTTTTCATACCGGGGATTGGTGGGATCCATTTCCAGATCGGTCACCATGCCGTTTTCGTCCACGTCCAGATAGGTGCCGTATTCAGGCCGTCGCAGAGAGGGGTCCTTGCTGTACATCAGCACCGCGTCGCAGCTGTCGTCCAGTTGGTGGAACATTTCGTTGAAGTTGGGGTTGAAGACCATCAGACTGTTGCAGAAAAGCACATAGTCCTGACGGCTGCGGCGCAGGTAGTTCATGTTGGAATGGAGCGCATCCAGCGAACCATTGTAAACGCCCACATTTTCACGGGTCAGGAAGGGAGGCAGAATGTAAAGGCCGTCGTTTTTGCCGTGCAGATCCCATTCCTTGCCGCTGCCAAGATGATCCATCAGGCTGTGGTAGTTCTTCTGCATGATGACGCCCACGTTGCGCACGCCGCTGTTGACCATGGCGCTGACGAAAAAGTCGATCACGCGGTAGCGGCCCGCCACGGGAACGGCGGCAATGGCGCGCTGCAGCGTCAGTTCGCGCAGAAAGCTGTCCTTTTCACCGGTATAGATAATGCCCATTACGTCTTTCATAACGGATTCCTCACTTCATCATTCATTGGAACGAAAGGGTTTCAGGAACCGGCATACTGCTCTCCGGCCTTGACTTCCCCGCCGGCGGCCAGATGCACACCCGTGCCGACCACGGCGATATTGCCCGTGGCCTCGCCTACGGTCGCGCCCGCTCCGATGACCGCGTCCTCGGACACGATGGCCCGCTGCACCTGCGCGCCGCGCTCAATGACCGCGCCGGGCATGACCACGCTGTCCTTCACCGTGGCGCCCTCCCGGATGGTCACGCCGGAGAAGATCACGCTGTGATCAACATGGCCGTAGACTTCGCAGCCCTCGGTGATCAGGCTGTTGCGCACGCTGACGCCCTCGGCGATGAAATGGGGAGCCAGGCCGGGGTTGCGGCCGTAGATGCGCCACTTGGCGTCGTACAGGTCGATGGGCATGGGCAGGGTCAGCAGATCCATGTTGGCCTCCCAGAGGCTTTCGATGGTGCCCACGTCTTTCCAGTAGCCCTCGAAATCATAGGCGAACATGCGCTGCTGGTCGTCCAGCATCTTGGGGATGATGTTCTTGCCAAAGTCGTTGGAGCTGTTGGGGTCTTCCGCGTCCGCTACCAGATACTGGCGCAGCTTCTCCCACGTAAAGATGTACACGCCCATGCTGGCCTTGTTGCTCTTGGGATGGGCGGGCTTTTCCTCAAATTCGGAAATGCTGTTGTCCTCGTTGGTGTTCATGATGCCGAAGCGGCTGGCTTCGTCCCACGGAACCTCGCGGACGGCGATGGTGCAGTCGGCGTTGTTCTGGATGTGGAACTGCAGCATCTTGTTATAGTCCATCTTGTAAATGTGGTCGCCGCTGAGGATCAGTACGTAATCCGTGTTGAACTGCTCGATGAACTGGATGTTCTGGTAGATGGCGTTGGCCGTGCCGGAATACCATTCGCCGGACTTGCCGGTCACATAGGGGGGCAGCACATAGACACCGCCGTGAGCCAAGTCCAGATCCCAAGGGGAGCCGCTGCCGATATAGGCGTTCAGCAAAAGAGGACGGTACTGGGTCAGCACGCCCACCACGTCGATGCCGCTGTTGGTGCAGTTGCTCAGCGGAAAGTCGATGATGCGGTATTTGCCGCCGTAGGGGATCGCGGGCTTGGCCACGTCGGCCGTCAGAATGCCCAGACGGCTGCCCTGACCGCCTGCCAGCAGCATGGCAACGCATTGTTTCTTGTTCTTCATGGATGGGACCACTCCTTCAAGTTTATTCCCGGGAAATTGGATATCGAAGCCCCGAAAGCAATGGGGGGAAACCGGCGGAAGTTTAAGGAGAATGCCGCCGGGAAACCGTGATTTTGGAAAGCGTCCGATAATTCCGCTTTGGCGGCGGAAGAAGCTTGTCGTAGCGGAAGTAAACGGTGCTCAGCGGCGGAACACAGATATCCACGGAATAGGGAAAACCGTTGAACTCCGACTTTTCCGCGTGCAGCTCATAGGCGTTGTACTGGTTGCTGCCGCCGTATTCTTTCCGGTCAGTGTTGAAAATTTCATTCAGCGTGCCGCCCAGCGGGAGGCCGATGCGGTAGATGGGGTGGAACACCGGCGTGAAGTTGCTGACGCACAGAACGGCCTGTCCGGTCTTGTCCGTGCGGATGAAGGCCACCACGCTGTTGTCCGTGTCGTTGGCGGTGATCCACTGGAAGCCGTTCCACGAGTTGTCCACCTCATGCAGCGCGGGAATTTCCCGGTACAGGTGGTTCATCTGCCGGACGCAGCTCTGCAGGGGCGCGTGGCGCTCGTACACCAGCAGGAACCAGTCCAGCTGATCGTCATACTTCCATTCGATGAAGTGGGCGAACTCCCCGCCCATGAACAGCAGCTTCTTGCCCGGATGGGCCATGGTGTAGCCGTACAGCGCCCGCAAGCCTGCGAATTTCTGCCACAGGTCGCCGGGGTTTTTGTCCAGCATACTGTGCTTGCCGTGCACCACCTCGTCGTGGGAGAAGGGCAGGATGTAGTTCTCGCTGAAGGCATAGAACAGGCTGAAGGTCAGCTTGTCGTGATGGTATTTCCGATAGACGGGGTCCAGCTTGATATAAGAAAGAATATCGTTCATCCAGCCCATGTTCCACTTGAAGCCGAACCCCAGTCCCCCCAGATAGGTGGGGGCCGTCACCATGGGGAAAGCGGTGCTTTCCTCCGCGATCATCATAATGCCGCAGAAGTCATGATAGACAGTCTCGTTCAGGCGGCGGAGGAAGTTGATGCCGTCCAGATTCTCCCGCCCGCCGTAGCAGTTGGGCAGGTACTGTCCCGGTTCCTTGCAGAAGTCATAGTAGATGATGCCGCTGACCGCGTCCACCCGCAGGCCGTCGGCGTGATACCAGTCCATCCAGAAACAGGCGTTGGAGAGCAGAAAGCTGCACACCTCGCCCCGGGCAAAATCGAACAGCTTGGTGCCCCATTGGGCGATCTCGCCCCGGCGGCGGTCGGGATGATTGTAGAGACTGGTGCCGTCAAAGCGGTACAGGCCGATCTCATCCTTGGGAAAGTGGCAGGGCACCCAGTCCAAGATCACGCCGATGCCCGCCTGATGGCAGCGGTCGATGAAATTCATGAACTCCTTGGGCGTTCCGTACCGGGCGGTGGCGGCGTAGTAACCCGTCACCTGATAGCCCCAACTCATGTCCAGCGGGTGCTCCATCACTGGAAGCAGCTCGATATGGGTGTAGCCCATGTCCAGCACGTAGGGGATCAGTTCGTCCGCCAGCTCTGTATAGGAATAGAAGCTTCCGTCCGGGTGCCTGCGCCAGGAACCCATGTGCACTTCGTAAATGTTTACCGGGCTTTGATAGGGATTGAAGTCGTGGCGGGTCTTCATCCACGCTTCGTCGCCCCATTCGTAGCCCTCCAGATCGTACAGACGGCTGGCGTTGTTGGGGCGAAGCTCGCTGTAGAAGGCGTAAGGGTCGGCTTTCATGCGCCAGATATCGTCCGCCCCCCACACGGCGTATTTGTAGGTGGGGTAGCCGTCCTCCGGCACGTCGCGCCAGAGGGTCTCCTCATCCAGCCGAAGCTCCCAGGTGCCGTCGTATTGCTTTTTCATGGGGTGGGCGCTGCGGTCGTAATGGTTAAAGGAACCGACCAGCGCCACGTGTTTCGCGTTGGGAGCCCAAACGCAGAAATGCCACTTACGCCTGCCTCCCTCCTCACAGGGATGAGAGCCAAGCATTTCATAGGCGCGGCGGCTGAGCCCCTGATGAAATGTATCTCGGATTCCACCCGATGGAGCGTGATACCGCATCGGTCTGTCCTCCTTTATGGCTTGATAAAGGGTATGCGAAAGCGTACTCTCTTGCCGCTTCCATTTTTTAACTATTCTTATTTTATGCCCTGCCGCTGGTTCCGTCAAGTCGTTTTTTGGAAAAAGGGTATCTGAGAAAACATAAATGTTTCTGGAAAAACACGGCACAGCTAAATTTCCGATGGAAGAAGTAACCGGTATCGATCAGGAGCTTGTACCTGCTATGCAGCGCCTCATTGACGACGGCTATCTCTTCGCCCATCGGTTTTATTCGACCGCCTATGTTACGCAGGCAGGTCTTCGGGCCTATCAGGAAGAGACCCTACGCCGAAAAGATCAGCTTGAGCAGCAAAAACAGGATGAAGCCGGAAAGAACGCCGAACGTGCCTCTGATCGCGCGTACGCTGATAAGAATGCTAAGAAGCAATTCCGCCACGACTGGCGGATAGCTGTTTTCAACCTCTTTGGCGGTTTCGTATTGGGTGCGATAGTCAATCACTTTGTCGATATAGTAGGGTATGCTGCTTGGCTTTGGCGGTCTTTTTCTGAATGGTTTCAATCGTTTCACCCCCAATAATGGATGCCATTATAGCAAAATTCGTTAATCCGTGACCACTAACACAACGCACGGCCCCGTATATGCCCTTGAAAACGGCTCATACGGGGCTATTTCTTTAGCTGTTATGGGAAGGGCATATTACGAAAGGTCATCAATTATCGTTTTGGAGTAAAATTCCCGTCTTACTTCAATCGTAGGAATTTCGTTTATTTTCACCTTGATAATGATCTGCAAATCTGCCGGGCATTCGTAATCGCCATAGATGGTTTCGGCCTTATCCATAATGGACTGGCCGCAATCCCTGATTTGCTGAATCCGATTTTCCCTATCGAATTTCATGTTTTCCCCTTTCCAAGGCATGAAAAAAGCGCCATGCGCGGCGCTTTACGTAAAAGGCACTATTTCCTTGATGTCCTTCAAAAACCTTTTGGCTTTTTCCATGAACGAGTTTTCACAGAGATATGCGATTCCAGCCGGGGTGATCCTGCATGTTTCCAGCTGGGTCACATAGGGGAACTCAAGCCCATCCATATGAACCTGTTTGACCCCCTCGATCAACCCTTCTTCGACCATGTGGTAAAGGATATACGCCCAATACTGCTTATTGATCTGGAACAGCGGCCCGTCGTGTTTCAGGAACGCCGGGTCGACCGGCTCGCCCTTTTTCAGCCGTTGGTAAAGGTACGAAAGGATTTGATAAACAATTACAAAGTAGTCGTCCTTTGCCATGCCCGACTTCCTCCTTCCGACGTTAAAAGCACCGTGCAATGCACAGCGCCTTGTTATCCTATCTCTCTTTCCTTTTTTGTGTTTGTCCAAGATGTATTGTAGTCCTACAAAAAGCGGAAAACAGAAAAAAACCAAGGCTTGCGTAATTGACAAAACAATGCTATACTGTCAAATGGTGTACTTTGATAAATGGGGCAGAGGGAAACCGGCGCCCAGGGAGGAAAATACATGGAACATTCGGTAGAAAAGCTCAGCAGCAACAAAGTAAAGATCAGCTTCAAGGCGACCGCGGCGGAGTTTGAAAACGCGCTGCAGCAGGCGTATCTGAAGCTGCGCGGACAGATCAACGTTCCCGGCTTCCGCAAGGGCAAGGCGCCCCGCAAGCTGATTGAGAATATGTTCGGCAAGGGCGTTTTTTATGAGGACGCTCTGGATATCCTGTTCCCCGAAGCCTACTATAAGGCCGTGGAAGAAAACGACCTCAAGCCCGTGGCCCGTCCCGAGGTGGATGTGCAGGCCATGGAAGCCGGCAAGGATCTGGAGTTCAGCTGCGAAGTGTACGTGATGCCTGAAGTCAAGCTGGGCCAGTACAAGGATCTGGACGTGACCCGCACCATCCGCAAGGTGACCGACGCGGAGGTGGATTCCCGCATTGAGCAGGAGCAGAAGCGCGTTGCCCGGATGGTGGACGTGACCGACCGGGGGCTGGAGAACGGCGACAAGGCGGAGCTGGATTACTCCGGCACTGTGGACGGCGTGAAGTTCGACGGCGGCACCGCCGAGCATCAGACGCTGGTCATTGGCTCCAACACCTTCATCCCCGGCTTCGAGGAGCAGATGGTGGGTATGCAGATCGGCGAGGAACGGGACCTGAACGTCAAGTTCCCCGAAACCTATCATGCGAAAAACCTCAAGGGCAAGGACGCGGTCTTCCATGTGAAGCTCCACGCCATCACCCGCGAGGAGCTGCCTGAGCTGGACGACGATTTCGCCGCCGAAGTCAGCGATTTCGACACCATGAAGGAATACCGCGAGAGCGTTGAAAAGACCCTGCAGGAAGCCGCCGACATTCAGGCCGACGAAGCCGCCAAGAGCGCCATGGTGGAAAAGGCCGTCTCCAACGCCGAGATCGACGTGCCTGCTCCCATGGTGGAAGAAAAACTGGACGAAATGATGCAGCAGATGAACTGGCGGATGCAGCAGCAGGGCTTCACCATGGAGCAGTACATGAAGATCCTGGGCCAGAGCGAAGCCCAGATGCGGGATATGTACCGCGGCGAGGCTGAGAACAACGTGCGCTCCGAACTGGTGATGGAGGAGATCATCAAGGCGGAGAATATTGAGGCCGACGAAGCCGACGTGGAGAAACTGCTGGAGGGCTACACCGCCGCCATGGGTCAGACCGTGGAACAGCTGAAGTCCACCTTCTCCGCCGAGCAGCTGGATTACTTCAAGCACCGCGCCCAGATCAACAAGGCCATCGACCTGATGTGGAAGAGCGCCAAGATCACCGACGAGGAGATCAAGCCGGACGCCGAAAAGAAGGAAGAAGCCGCCGAGGTTTCCGAAGAAAAGGCTGACAACGAGTAATTCAAACGTATAAGGCGCGCACCGCATTCATATACTGTTATGGTATATCTTGCGGTGCGCCTGTTTCAACATTGCGCCACAAGGAGGGAAAGCAATGAATTTGGTACCTATGGTCATTGAACAGACCAATCGTGGAGAACGTTCCTTCGATATCTACTCCCGCCTTTTGAAGGACAGGATTGTTTTCCTGGGCGGGGAGATCGACGACGATACCGCCAATCTGGTGGTGGCTCAGCTGCTGTTTCTGGAAATGGAAAACCCGGACAGCGATATTTCGCTCTACATCAACAGCCCCGGCGGCAGCGTGACCGCTGGCATGGCGATCTTTGACACCATGAACTACATCAAGCCCGACGTGCGCACCGTGTGCGTCGGTATGGCCGCCAGCATGGGCGCGTTCCTGATGATGGCGGGCAAGAAGGGCAAGCGTCTGGCTCTGCCTAACAGCGAGATCATGATCCACCAGCCTTTGGGCGGCGCGCAGGGTCAGGCCACCGATGTGGCCATTCGGGCCGAATGGCTGATGAAGACCAAGGAAAAAATGACCCGCATGATGTCCGAAATGACCGGTCAGGATATAGAACGCGTGAAGCAGGATGTGGAGCGCGACTATTTCATGAGCGCCGAGGAAGCCCTCCAGTACGGCATCATCGACGAGATCTACCAGCCGAGAAACGCCCGGTAAACGGCCTTTCAACGGCGCTGAAAGCAACAAAACGAGGTGACAACATTGCCGGGTGACGATACCAACTCCCGCACCCCCAAGCTGCGCCGGTGCAGCTTCTGCGGCAAGACCAGCGATCAGGTCCGCCGCATGGTGGCAGGCCCCAACGCGCAGATCTGCAACGAATGCATCCTGCTGTGTCAGGAGATCATCAACGACGATTTTTCCGCCGTCCATGACAGCGTCTCCGGCAGCGAGATCCCCCGTCCCCGGGAGATCAAGGCCGTGCTGGACGAATACGTCATCGGTCAGGAAGCGGCCAAGCGCGCCCTGTCCGTGGCGGTCTACAATCATTATAAGCGCATCAACGCCAAGACACAGAATGACGAGGTGGAGCTTCAGAAGAGCAATATTCTGATGGTGGGCCCCACCGGTTCCGGCAAGACGTTTCTGGCCCAGACGCTGGCCAAGCTCCTGAAGGTGCCCTTCGCCATCGCTGATGCCACCAGCCTGACGGAAGCGGGCTACGTGGGCGAGGATGTGGAGAACATCCTGCTGCGGCTGATCCAGAATGCGGACTACGACATTCAGCTGGCCCAGCGGGGCATCATCTATATCGACGAGATCGATAAGATCGCCCGCAAGAGCGAAAACCCCTCCATCACCCGCGACGTGAGCGGCGAGGGCGTACAGCAGGCCCTTCTGAAAATTCTGGAAGGAACCGTGGCCAGCGTGCCCCCTCAGGGCGGCCGCAAGCATCCCCATCAGGAGTTTATCCAGATCGACACCACTAACATCCTCTTCATCTGCGGCGGCGCCTTCGACGGCCTGGCCCCCATCATCGAAAACCGGGTGGGTAAAAAAACGCTGGGCTTCGGCAGTGAGCTGAAGTCGCAGGAGGAAGAGAAGATCGGCGAAATTTTCCGCCAGCTGCGGCCGGAGGATCTGATCAAGTTCGGCCTGATCCCCGAGTTTGTGGGCCGCCTCCCCATCGTGGTCACGTTGGATCAGCTGGACGAAGCGCAGCTCATCCGCATCCTGACCGAGCCCAAGAACGCGCTGGTGCGCCAGTACGGCTATCTGCTGGATCTGGACGGTGTGGAACTGCTCTTTGAGCCTGCCGCGCTGAAAAAGATCGCCCATCAGGCCATCGAACGCAAGAGCGGCGCGCGCGGCCTGCGGGCCATCGTGGAAAAAGTGCTGATGGACACCATGTTTGATCTTCCCTCCCGGGACGATGTAAAGCAGGTGGTCATCACCGAAAAGTGCGTGGACGGGCTGGAACAGCCCCGGCTGGTGCTGACGGACGAAGCTGCCAAGCCCGCCCGGAAGCCCCGCGCGGCGGCTAAAAAGCTTCCGAAGGACGAAAGCAGCGCTTCCTGAAAAAAGTCAGGAAAACCTATTGCAAAATGCGGGCTTTCTGTGTAAACTGTCAAACGCCCGGCAGGTCGGTTCTTCCGGTCTGCCGGGCGTTTTCGTTTACGCTGCTTTCCGCCGGAGGGCATTTTGCCTGTGGGGGAAAGACCGATCTTTTCGAAGGGCGGTTTGATCGATGGCAAAGACGCGGGATATGACGGTCGGCTCGCCGACCAAATTGATTTTTGGGTTTTTCATGCCTTTGCTGTTCGGACTTTTGTTCCAGCAAATGTACAACGCCGTGGATACGGTGGTAGTAGGCCGTTTTTTGGGCGTGAACGCGCTGGCGGGCGTAGGCGCTACCGGCGCGTTGAACTTCCTGATCCTTGGCTTCTGCACCGGCACCTGCACCGGCTTTGCGATCCCGGTGGCGCAGAAATTCGGCGAACACGATTTCGCGGGATTGAAGCGCTACGCCGTTAACGCCATTATGATCTCCGTGGCGTTCTCGCTGGTGGTGGGGCTGCTGGTCTCCTGCCTGTGCCGCACCTTTCTGGTGTGGATGAATACCCCGGCGGACATCATCGATGACGCTTTTGCCTACCTGTTTGTGATCTTTTTGGGCATTCCCGTGGTGATGCTCTATAACGTGCTGTTCGGCATCATCCGCTCCATGGGCGACTCCCGCACGCCGGTATTGTATCTGATCGTCGCGTCGCTCATCAACGTGGCGCTGGATCTTCTGCTGATCGTCGTTTTCCATACCGGCGTGGAGGGCGCAGCCATCGCCACGGTGATCTCTCAGGCGATTTCCGCTCTGCTGTGCGTCCGTTATATCCGTCACAGTCAGGTGCTCATCATCACCAAAGAGGACTGGAAGGTGGACTGGCAGTGCTGCAAGGTGCTGCTGGGCATGGGTCTTCCCACGGGGCTGCAGTATTCCATCACCGCCATTGGCAGCATTATGCTGCAAACGGGCATTAACGGGCTGGGTTCCCACGCGGTGGCGGCGGTCTCCACCGGCAATAAGGTGACGCAGCTGATCTGCTGCCCGCTGGACGCGCTGGGCACCACCGTGGCTACCTACGGCGGCCAGAATATCGGCGCGAAAAAGCTGGATCGGATCAGCAAGGGAATGCGCACCTGCGTGGCATTCGGCCTGATCTATTCCGTCATCGCTTTTTTCCTGATCAAGTATTTGGGCCCCACGCTGCTGAGCTTGTTCATCGGCGCGGAGGAAACGTCGGTTTTGGCGGACGCTCAGTATTTTATCATGCACTGGGTGGCCTTCTGCGCGCCGCTGACCTTTGTGTATGTGTTCCGTTTCATGCTTCAGGGTCTGGGCTTTTCCAAGCTGGCGGTGTTTGCCGGTGTGTTCGAAATGCTGGCCCGGGGACTGATCAGCCTGTTCTGGATCCCTGCGGCGGGCTTTGAGGCCGTGTGCTTCGCCAGCCCGGTGGCATGGATCGCCGCCGACGTGTTTCTGGTTCCGGCCTATCTGTGGGTGCGGAAGAAGCTGCACCGGGAATTTGGCGTTACGGCTGACTGAAGCCGTATTCAAACAGCTTTTGCAAATCTTTCCACGCCCGGTTTCGGCTGGGCGCGCCCAATACGACGGCGATGAGGGAACGTCCGTCCTGCTGGGCCGCGCCGACGTAGCAGAAGCCCGCCCGGGAGGTATAGCCGCTTTTGATTCCTGCCGCATAGGGCAGATATAATTCGGAGGCGGGGTCGAAAATTTCGTATTCGTTGCGGAGGGTCAGCGCGTCCCGCTTGGAAGTGGGGGGCAGCGTATAGCTCAGGCAGGTGACGATGCGGCAGAAGTCCGGGTCGCTCATTCCGGCCCGGGCCAGCAGCGCCAGATCATAGGCCGTCGTATAGTGTTCTTCATCGTGATAGCCGTGCGGATTGGCAAAATGGGAGTCTCCCATGCCGATCTGCGCGGCTTTTTCGTTCATCCGTTCCACGAAAGCCTCCACACTGCCGGCTTCCAGCACGGCGACGGCATTGGCCGCGTCGTTGCCCGAACGGATCATCAGTCCGTAAAGCAGATCGAGCTTGCGCATCTGTTCTCCGGGCGTAACGGGCACCAGCGAACTGTCTGCCGGAACGTCCGCCGCCTCCTGCGGGATGGTGACGATGTCCTCCAGACCGCCGCTTTCCAGGGCCACCATCAGCGTCAGGATTTTGGTGGTGCTGGCAGGATAGCGACGCTCCCGGCTGGCAGACTCGAACAACACTTCGCCGCTGGGGCCGTCCATCAGTATGCAGCTCTTCGAAAAAAGATAAATCCCGTTCAGCGTATCGGGCCGGGTGAAGTCGTAATACTCCGGGGCCTGCCAGCCATAGGCGGACAGGTCGACGTTCAACAGGCGGACGGTGTCCGGGTCGGCCAAACCGTCCGGCTCCCGCTGGAAAATGCCCCAGCCCTTCGCCTCTGTCTGAAATTGTGCGACGGCGGCTTTCGTGGACGAACCGAACGCTCCATCAGCCATTTCATGGAGAAAACGAAGGTCGATCAACCGGTTTTGCAGCGCCCGGACCCGCTCACCCCGGCTTCCTGTGCACAGGGTGGAAAGCAGCGCGTCGTTGCTTTCGTCAAACAGAAGCTCTACTGTCTTTCGTCCGGCAACGCCGTCCTGCGTCAGGCTGTGTCCGCCAAGCTCCGTCAGCAGCCGTTGGGCTTCCGTGACGGAGGCGGAGGTTTGCTTACCGTAAATACCGTCCGCCTTGCCGCTCAGCAGGCCCAGTTCGATCAGTCTGCGTTGCAGCTGCGTGACCGCCGCGCCGGAATCGCCGGGCTGGCAGGTCTCGGCAGCCAACGCCCCGGCAGGTAGAAGCAGACACATGCAAAAAATCAGCAGCAGGGCGCGTTTCATCTTCGGTAGCGGCTCCTTTCGGTGGGAAAAATCGGTTCTGAAAATATAGACGAATGAAACCCGCGGAATGTTGCATAGGTTTTGGCGGAGGGATGCAGTATGAAACGGGGTTATCCGCCGGTATGGCTGGGGATTCTTATATTGACGCTGGCTGTTTTCTGGCGAATGGCGGGCGCGCCGGTGACGGTGGAGGAGTTCGGAACCATGGAAACGCCCTTCTGGCAGATGAGAGTGCTGGCTCCTGCCCGGATGGCGCGGATCCTGCGCTTGTGGTTTTCCGCCCCGGCGGAACCGGCCAGTGATCTGCTTCTCCGGGAGGATGCAGAGGAAGAAGGTCTGTCGCTAGCCAGCCAGAGCGGCGAAATGACTGAAAAGACGATCGCCGTCTGGTTGGAGGACGGCGTGCGCACCATGCCGCTGGAAAGCTACGTCTGCGGCGTGGTAGCTGCGGAAATGCCCGCAGCGTACCATTTGGAGGCGCTGAAAGCACAGGCGGTCGCCGCCCGTACCCGAGCGGTGCGGCAGCAGCTGGACGGTGGCTGCAGCCGTCATCCGAACGCGGATATCTGCGGAGATAGCGCCTGCTGTCAGGGATACGTGGGGGAGGCGACCTGCCGGGAAAAATGGGGCGGGGAGTTTGAACTCTACCGCAAACGGGTGATGCAGGCCGTGCTTGAAACGCGGGACGAGCTTCTCCGTTACGACGGTGAGCCCATTACCGTGATGTATCACGCCATGAGCGGCGGGCACACGGAGGACGTACAGGCGGTGTTTTCCCAAAGCCTGCCTTATCTGGTCAGCGTGGACAGCGCCGGGGAGGAAAGCGCCCGGGGATTTTATACGGACGCGGCTTTCTCCTACGAAGAAGCGGCTCGCCTGCTGAATGCGTACTTCGGCGGCCTGAACCTGACGGCCCAGCGTCTGCGGCAGACCTTCTCCGTGGCGGCCTATACCGACAGTGGACGAGTCAAGTCAGTCGTGGCTGGGGAACATACGCTGGACGCGGCGGAGGTTCGCCGGGCGCTTTCCCTGCGAAGCACCCTTTTTTCGGTCTCCATGGATGAAACGGGCATTACCTTTCATCAGCGGGGATACGGCCACGGCGTGGGAATGAGTCAGGTGGGAGCCAACAGCATGGCGGCGGACGGCACAGATTATCGGGCGATTCTGGCTCATTATTATCCCGGCACAGAGCTGGGAACAGACGAATAACCGCTTTGGAATGGAAAACCCGGCTGCAGGGCAAACTTTAGCCGGGAGGGATGCAAATGGAAAGAAGCCGGGGATGGCAAAAATTCAAGTCCGGGATGAAACGAGCCTATCAGCGTTATGACCGCATGATGGAAAAACAGGGCTTTTATGTGGTACTGGCGATCTGCGTGCTGGTCATCGGCCTGAGCGCCTTTTATACGTTTCGCTTTCGAAGCGAGGAAGAAGAACCGGTTCTGACCAGCGGCGAGGCGAAAAGTGCGGACAGTTCGCAGGCCCAGACGCTTTCCGAAGCAAAGGAACTGGTGACTGGCGGCGAAACGGTGCTGGCCGTGCCTACGAAAACGCCGTTTTCCCTTTCCCAGCCTGTTTCGGGGTTTCTGGATCGGACGTTCAGCGATACGGAACCGCAGTTTTTTGCTCAGACTAACGCGTGGCAGGTTCACGCGGGGATCGACCTGCAGGCGGAATACGGAACCGCTGTGTCCGCCTGTGCCGGGGGGAAGGTCGAGCGGGTCTGGCAGGATAACGAACTGGGGCTGTGCGTGCTGATCGACCACGAAAACGGTTACGAGACCCTGTATGCGGGGTTGAGCAGCGCGGATTACGTTCAGGCGGGCGACCCGGTCATACAGGGGCAGACATTGGGACATAGCGGCAATGGGGTGCTGGCGGAGAGCGATGGTCTGCCGCATCTGCATCTGGAAGTGCACAAGAACGGCCGGCCGGTGGATCCGCTGGCAGCGTTTTTAGGCCTTGACAATGAAAATATGCTATGATATGTTATATAACGTTTTGAAACAAAAGGAGGAAGAACCATGTGCGGCATTGTGGGATATATCGGCTCTAAAAACGCTTCGCCCATTCTGATGGAAGGGCTGGAGCGGCTTTCTTATCGTGGATATGACAGCGCCGGAGTGGCAGTGATCGGCCCGGACGGAAAAATCGGCGTGCGCAAGGCCAAGGGACGGCTGGAAAATCTGGCGGGCCTTCTGAAGGAAAGCCCTGTTTCGGGCACTATTGGCATCGGCCATACCCGCTGGGCCACCCATGGGGAACCCAGCGACCTGAACGCCCATCCTCATACGGACGTGAAGGGCGGCATCGCCGTGGTACATAACGGCATCATTGAAAACCACGCGGCGCTGCGCCGCCATCTGGAACAGACGGGCGCGAAGTTCGTCAGTCAGACCGACACGGAGGTCATTGCCCATCTGCTGAACTGGCTGTATGACGGCGACATGAAGCGCACCCTCATTCGGGCTATGGGAATGCTGGAGGGCAGCTATGCGCTGGGCATTCTCTGCGACCACGAACCGGGCGACCTGTACTGCGCCCGGAACGACAGTCCGCTGGTCGTGGGCGCGCGGGACGGCGAGGGCTTCATCGCATCGGATATTCCCGCTTTGCTGAGCCACACCCGGGATGTGATCTTCCTTCAGGATAAGGAGATCGCCGTGCTGAACCGTCAGGGGATCAGCGTATTCGACGCCTATGGCAATCATTGTCACCACCCGGTCTTTCATGTGGATTGGGATCTGACCAGCGCTGAAAAGGGCGGGTATGCGCACTATATGCTCAAGGAGATTCACGAGCAGCCCGAAGCGGCTCGGAAAACGGCGGCTCCCCGGCTGGATGTGCCGGAGGAAAACTGGCTGCCCATCTGCCCGGAGGAAGCAAAGCGCCTGAAAAAGATCACCATTGTTGCCTGCGGAACGGCCTATCATGCGGGCATTTACGGACAGTATGCCATCGAAAAGCTGGCGCGCATCCCGGTGGAGGCGGCCATTGCCAGCGAATATCGTTACCGGGATCCCATCATCGGCGAGGACGAACTGTTCATCGCCGTCTCCCAGAGCGGAGAGACCGCCGATACGCTGGCGGCTCTCCGGGAAGCCAAGCGCCGGGGCGCGCATGTGATCGCCCTGTGCAATGTAGTGGGCTCCACCATTGCCCGGGAAGCAGGGGAGGAGAACACCCTGTACACCTATGCCGGGCCGGAGATCGCCGTGGCCAGCACCAAGGCCTACACGACACAGGCAGAACTGCTGTTTTTGATCGGCATGGCGCTGGGGAAAATGCGCGGCCACTTGACGGCAGAACAGGCGGAAGCACTGGCGGCGAAGGTGCGCGCCTTGCCGGAAAAAATGGAGACTGCCTTGAAAACAGAGCCACAGCTGCAGCGTATCGCCAGCACGGCCAGCCAGAAGAAACACGTTTTCTTCGTGGGCCGGGGCATGGACTATGCGCTTTCTATGGAAGCGGCGCTGAAGCTGAAGGAAGTCAGCTACATTTTCAGCGAAGCCTATGCCGCCGGGGAACTGAAGCACGGGCCGATCGCTCTGTTGCAGGAAGGCCGGTTGGTGGTGGCGACCATTACCCAGCCGCAGCTGATTGACAAGGCGATGAGCAATCTAAAGGAAGTCAAGGCACGCGGTGCACGAATTTTGGCTATTTGCCGGGAAAGTCTGCGGGAAAAGGTGGAGCCGGAGCTGGACGAACTGATTCTGATCCCCGACGCAGACGAGCTGCTTTGTCCACTGCTGGCGGCGATCCCGCTGCAGCTTTTCGCGTACTGCATGGCAGTGCAGCGGGGCTGCGACGTGGATAAGCCGAGGAATCTGGCGAAGAGCGTTACAGTGGAGTGAGAAAAAGAAGGAAGGCAGTTTTTGGCAGCCTGTTGTTTACGTTGCTGTGCGACTGAGGACTTCATGCAAGGGCTGATGCGCCCACGGATTGGGCGTTGTTGTCCCGTGGGGACGCGCATATGTTCCTTTCGGTAGTCCGAAGGGGTGCAGGGGGCGAGCGGAAAGCCCCCTGCCTGCATGGCGCGCGATAACTCTGTTCGAAAACGCCATGCCGGGGGACAGGACGCGCCGACTCCGGCGCGAATGGTGGGACTGCCGTCCCGAGAGGGCAGTACTTTCTTTCGACGCGAAAGAAAGTACCAAAGAAAGCAGGCGGCACGGCGACTCCAGAGGCGGCCAACGTCGCTATGCACTGCGGCCAAGCCCTGCGCTGCGCTTGGGCTTGGCTACGCGCTTCATGGCTTTCAGCCATTTCTGGCGCTAGTCGGCCTTCGGCCTCCCGTGGTCGTGGGCTTCTGGTTTGCGGTACCGCTGCGCGGTGTCCTCAACCCTCGGTGCTGCGCACCCTTTAGCGGCTCGCTCCACACTTTCAGCGCGTTGCGGGCTTCAATGCTGTTGTCAAAATCAGGATGGAACCAGAACAGGAGCACTATCTATGAAATCGGAATGGAGTCGCCTGCTGGACGATGCGGGAATGCTGGGGCTGACCCCGGAGGAGGAAAGAAACCTCTGGCGGCAATGGTCCTCGGTGCTGCGCTCGGCGGCGCTGCCGCCCCTTACGGGAAAGACCGCCGGGACGGAGTTCCGCCGGGAGACAGGTTGTGCCGCGCTTCGGGCCGACGAGCCGTCCGCCAGCCTTGACCGGGATCAGGCGCTGGCCAACGCCCCCGCCGCCGAGGACGGGCTGATTACCGTGCCGCACGCGCTGGCATAAGATCAAAGGAGACTGTTTGCTCATGGAAGGGAACCGCCGCTCCCTCGCCCTGTGCGCGCTGACTGTTTCGGAACTGGCGCGTGGGCTGGAAAACGGGAGTTTTTCGTCTGAAGCCGTTACAGACGCTTATTTGGAAAATATCTCCCTGCAAAACTCCACACTGAACGTGTTTCTGGAGGTTTTCGGGGATACGGCCCGGGAGGAAGCCCGGGCGTCCGACCGCCGCCGCCGGGAGGGAAAGCCCCTGTCCCGGCTGGACGGCGTTCCTTTTGCCGTGAAGGATAATCTGTGCGTGGAGGGCAGACTTTGCACCTGCGCCAGTCGGATGCTGGAAAACTACCGCTCACCCTATACCGCCACGGCGGTGCGGCGGCTGCAGGAGGCGGGAATGCCGCTGCTGGGCCGGGTGAATCTGGATGAGTTCGCCATGGGCAGCAGCACCGAAACCAGCTTTTTCGGCCCGTCCCGCAATCCGTGGGATGCAAGCCGGGTGCCGGGCGGGTCATCAGGCGGATGCGCCGCCGCCGTGGCTGCGGGCATGACGCCGGTGGCGCTGGGCAGCGACACGGGCGGCAGCATCCGTCAGCCGGCGGCGCTGTGCGGCGTGGCCGGGATCAAGCCCGCCTATGGGACCGTCAGCCGCTACGGTCTGGTGGCAATGGCCAGCTCTTTTGACCAGATTGGCCCGCTGTGCAAGACCTGCTGGGACGCGGCATTGGTCATGAAACTGCTGGCGGGGGGCGATCCTCGCGATATGACAGCAAACCCATCGCTGGCGGCTGATTTTACTTCCGAACTGGAACGCCCCTTGGAAAACGTCAAGATCGCTCTGCCGCAGGAGGCCTTTGGTCAGGGATTGGACGCGGACGTGGAACGGGCGGTTCGTGCCGCTGCTGAAGCATTTCGGCGGCTGGGCGCGGAGATCGAGACGGTCTCCCTCCCGTCGCTGCCGTTTGGACTGCCTGCCTATCTGGTGCTTTCCTGCGCAGAAGCGGGCAGCAATCTGGCCCGGTACGACGGCGTTCGCTACGGTCACCGTGCCCCGGCGGAGGAAATCCACCAGCTGTACCGGGAAAGCCGCCGGGAGGGCTTCGGCATGGAGGTCAAGCGGCGCATTTTGCTGGGCGCGTACAGCCTGACCGAAGAACAACGGGTCGAAAGCTATGACCGTGCCGTGCAGGCCCGTGCCCTTTTGCAGAAGGAGCTGGAACGGGTGCTGGGATCCGCGGACGCGCTGCTGTTCCCCACCACGGCCACCACGGCGTGGCCCATCGGCGAAAAGCAGGACGACCCCGCCCAGATGTATCTGTCCGACCTGTACAGCGTGCCCGCCAATCTGGCGGGGCTTCCGGCTTTGAGCCTGCCCTGCGGCCTGTCGGCGGAGGGGCTTCCCATGGGCATGACGCTGATGGGCGGCCGGGAATCGCTGCCCCTGCTGTTCCGGCTGGCGGCCCGGTATGAAACGGAATGTCCGCTCCCCAAAGGCTCATATCCCTATGAACGCCTGACGGCCGGGCAGGAAGGAGCGCGGGCATGACGGAAAACCGCTATGAACTGGTGGTGGGTCTGGAGACCCATGTGGAGCTGAAGACCCGCACCAAGGCGTTCTGCGGGTGCGATAACCGCTACGGAGCACCGCCCAACACGCTGGTCTGCCCGGTGTGCATGGGGCTGCCGGGCACGCTGCCCGTGCTGAACCGCCGGGCCATGGAGCTGGCCGCGCTGGCGGGCTTTGCCCTGAACTGCCGGGTGAACCCGATCAGCAGCTTCGACCGGAAAAATTTCTTTTATCCCGACCTGCCCAAAGCCTATCAGATCACCCAGTTTTTCTACCCCTTGTGCGAAGCGGGATTTGTGGAAATTCTCGCAGATGGGGGAACGAAACGCATCGGCATTACCCGCATCCACGTGGAGGAAGACGCGGGCAAGTTGCTGCACGATCGGCCCGGCGTAACGGCTATCGACCTGAACCGTTGCGGCGTGCCCCTGATCGAGATCGTGACCGAGCCGGACTTTCGCACGGCGGAGGAAGCCAGCGCCTATCTGAAAAAGCTGCGGGCCATCCTGACCGCCGCCGGGGTCAGCGACTGCCGCATGAACGAGGGCAGCCTCCGCTGCGATGTGAACCTGAGCCTTCGCCGTCCGGGCCAGCCCATGGGCACCCGCACGGAAATGAAGAATCTGAACTCCTTCCAGAGCGTGGAACGGGCCATTCGGGCCGAATACGCCCGGCAGGCGGAAATTCTGGACGCGGGCGGCACGGTGCTGCAGGAGACTCTGCGCTTTGACCAGCGCACCGGGAAGACCATCGTCATGCGCCGAAAAGAGACGACGGGCGATTACCGCTATTTCCCGGAACCCGACCTGCCGCCGGTGGTCTTTTCAGCGGAGGAGCTGGAACGACTCCGGGCTTCGCTGCCTATGCTGCCGGACGAAAAACGCGCCCTTTTCCAGCAGAAGTACGGCCTGCCCCGCAAGGCGGCGGAGCTTTTGACGGACGAAAAGTGGCTGGCGGATTATTTTATGCGGGCGGCGGCTGACGCTCGGAATCCCGCGGCGCTGGCCAATCTGCTGTTGGGCGAGGTCTTCGCCCAGCTGACCCTTCGGGAAACGCCCGGAACCGAGCGGGTCGAATCCAGCCTGCCCATTCCGCCCCGGCGTCTGGCGGCGCTCAGCAATCTGCTGGACGAAGGCCGGGTGAACAGCTCTACCGGCAAAAAGATCCTCGCCGCGCTGTTTGACGAGGACGTGGAGCCAGAGACTTACGCGCAGGAACACGGCCTGTTCCTTGTGACGGACGAGAATGTTCTCCGTCAGGCAGCGGAGCAGGCCCTTCGGGACAATCCCTCCATGGTGGAGGGCTACCTGCGGGGCAAGCTCACGGTGGAAAAAGCCCTTATGGGCAAGGCCATGGCCCTGACCCGGGGCCGGGCCGACCCGGAACGACTGTCCCAGCTGGTGCACGAAGCACTTGCCGCGTTGGCAGCCCAAAAGGAATAAACAAACGCGCCCCTTCCCGGTCCTGTGCCGGAGAAGAGGCGCGCCCTTTTTAGCTTTGTCATTGGAATTATTTTCCGCTCTGCTGCTTCTTACGGATGTTTTCCAGCTTGTTCTTGCCCAGAATTTTTTGTGCCAGCCGAAGCAGCCCCATTTGGGAGAAGTACGCGCTGTCAGGCGTAGGCGGAGCGTCCAGAATTTTCTGCCATTCCGCCGGGTCGATCTCCAGCTTTTTGAGGATGTATTCCTCGTCTTCCTTTTGCTGTTCCACGGGGTAGGGCGGCTTGGCCAGCTCGGCTAACGCTTCCTCCCGGGTCATTTCGCCGTTGAGCACCAGACAGCTCAGGTGAGAGCGGCGCTTGTCGTACCCGAATTTCCGGGGCAGGTACACGGATTGGAAATACTTGGTGAAGCGGCTTTCAAAGTGCTTGCCGCCATAGTATTCCCAACCGAACTCCCGCTCCAGCGTAGCCATGGCTTCTTTTTTGGAATAGGGCACGTAGTTGAGCAGGTTGATCTGCTGTACCCCCGGCAGGCCAAACCACGCCTGACGGAAGGACATCAGCGGGTATTTTTTCATGCTCTTGCCCCGGCCGCACTTGCGGTACACGCTTTTGATGTGCCACGAATCCCGGTACGTGTGCTGCTGAGAGAAGGGAGCCATGGAACCCTCGGTAGCCACGTTGGCCCCGTTTAAGATGTATTTTACGTGATATTTCTTCGCCATCATGGGCACCACGGACGCAAACAGGTGATCCTGCGGCACGTCCAGATTGGCCAGACCGGACAGCATGAACGCCCGGGTCAGTTCCTTCATGGTGGGCCAGTCCATCACGTAGGTGTGCAGCTGGATATTCAGCTTTTCGCACATTTTTTCGATATTGCGCACGGCTACCTCGCTGTTCCAGCCGGAGTCCACATGGACGGCCAGCACCCGCAGTCCCAGCTGATGGGCCAGATAGGCCATATAGGCGCTGTCTACGCCGCCGGAGATGCCCAGCACACAGTCGTAGTCGCTGTCCTTGGAGTTTTCCTTCATCATGGCCACGGTTTCCTGCAGTTTTTTTTCGCTTTCGCCGGGGTGATAGCCGCTCAGTTCCCGGTTGTGCATGTACTGCTTGCAAGCCGAGCACACGCCGTTTTCGTCAAATTCGATCCCCGGATCCGAACTGTCCATCACGCACCGGGTGCAGATCTGTTCCGCCATCGGAAGCACTCCCTTATCCTGTCAAACGGTATTTGACCGCAAAGCGTTTTCGACGGCCCTTCGTCCGCCGTCCAGATATTATAGCATTCGCCCCCGAAGCGTGTCAAACCGTTGACATGCCAACAAAAACCATCGCCGGACGCTTGACAGAAAATCCGCCTTCGTGATACGATACAAAAATACAAAAGAAAAGCAATTTACGGAGGAGGAGCCGCTATGACCAGCTTCGAACGGATGGGTGAAAGCAAACCGATTCGCGAAATCGCCTACGAGACCCTCAAGCACGCCATTATCACCGGGGAAATTCCCGCTGGGTCGCGCATTGTGGAGACGGATTACGCCGAGCGTATGCACATCAGCCGCACGCCGCTGCGGGAGGCCCTTCGCAAGCTGGAACAGGACGGACTGGTGGAGTACGTCATGCGCCGGGGCGTGATCGTCCGCGCCTTCACCATGGAGGACGTGATGGAAATTTACACCATCCGCAACTCGCTGGAAATGCTGACCCTTCCCGCCATTATTCAAAAAGCCACGCCGCAGGACATTGCCGAGCTGCGCGCCATGCTGCACGAAATGGATCCCTACAACGAAAAAAACATGATCGCGGAGCTGTCTCCCCGCGCCCGGAACTTTCACGCGCGGTTGACCTCCATTTCCGGCATGAAGCGCATTCTCCGGGTCATCGAGGGGCAGGACGAGTACATCCGCCGTTTCTCCGCCATGTCCATTTCCAAGGAGAACCGCCGCTCCGCCGCCCACGCCGAGCACTACAAGCTGGTGGACTACGTGGAGCAGAAGGATCTTGAAAGCTTCGAGCGCCTGATGCGCAAGCACATCGAGCGCTCCAAGCAGACCTGCCTCATGGCCCTCGAGGAAACCAACCTCCCAAGGGGCTGAGCCCCTTTCGGACTGCGCGCTATGCGCGCAGGGGCGTAGGGGGACATGCGACTTGGCCGGGGTTTTACCGCCGTGGCACGACAGGTGCCACG